>JGI20156J14371_10000802_pt1 | contig 27003 bp, 22 predicted proteins | sample COG_06_FD_14371 | JGI IMG/M metagenome (IMG submission 14371)
TTGAAACCACTGTGGATTCACTCCGGTCAGACTCCTGAGAATCCATGACAGAAGAGCCCTCATCTAAGGCAGCAGATTCTGAAGCAACAGCGTCATTCGTGCGAGAAGCGGCAGATACAGCCTGTACCAACTCCTCCTTAACCTGAGGCTCTGGCGCCGTAGCATCAGGCGTAGTGTCTTCTTCGACAGCGCCAAAACCAAATGGGTCGAGGCGCAACACTTCATGGCCCACGCCATAAGCTGACTCACACCCAATGGACTCCTTTCGCTCCATCATGGTCTCCCCATTGCGGATCCAACTGAACTTGTACTCACGGCATGGAGGCAACGCGGCCAAGAACTTGCCTGTTCCCTTCCGAGCTCGGAAGACACGGAATATAGAGGCTCCCTCATCCAACGAACGCACCTCCATCACATCTCCCGGCAGCCAAGCCACGACTTCGCCAATCATCATGGCCATCTCCTCACCAGGCTCATCCAAGAATTCAACCCGATAGATGTTCAAGTCGTCTCCTCCAGCACGTGCCGAGGAAATGTATCCTGAAGTGCCAGAAGCATCCAAAGTCAGTACGGCCTCATTGCCCGGAGTGTTCAGCGGGTGCCCCAGGTGTTCAGGGTCGCTCCAGCTCCCATTGTCAAGGCGCCTGCATCGGAACAAATCAAACCCACCCATACCTGCATGACCGGTAGAGGCAAAAATCAGCGTTTGACCATCGGAACTCAGCACAGGACTCTCTTCCTCACCATCGGTATTGATCCTGCGCCCTAAGTTCAATGGTTCGGACCATGAGCCATCGGGAAGCTTTACGGTGCGGTACAAATCACGTCCGCCCATTCCGCCTGGCCGGTTGGAGACAAAAACCCGTTCCCAACCATCGAAACGCTCGGTCATGGACGTTTCCCAATGACGAGAATCGATGGGGAAACCCAATTTCTCCTCATACGACCAGCCGCCGAATTCGTCTTTGGTCAATTTCCATATGCCTCCTTCTTTACGAACCCCCTGATAGGCCAAGAGTCCATCATCATCACCCACGATACCAACTGTAGACAAATCCCGTCCAGGAGTGCCCACATCCAACCGCACGGGTCGGGACCAAGAATCTCCCACCTTCATGGACCGGTAAATCTGACCGACATCACTGGAGCTACCGTCTCCATCCCGAAAGGATGTGAAGTACAACGTGCTGCCATCGGGCGTCACAATGGGTGCATAATCTGCTCTGCTGCTGTTGAGGGCATCCATTGGTGTGATGTCCATACGCACAGGATCCAGCACACATTTCGAAGCAAACTCACACTCTTCCATGACCTCCAAAGCCCGTTCGTGTCTGTAGTCACGCTTGGGAAACCGTTCGGCCATCACTTCAGCAAGCGCCTTGGCTTCGGAAAAATGATAGGCATTCTGCAAGACCTCAACCCCAAGCTGCAAAGCGTCTTCTGGTGGCAAAGTCTCTTCGATGGAAAAAGCATTGTAACGCGAAGCGAAAGGGCCGTTCACAGCCATGTGCACCAGAGGTACCGCCTCTTGTATTCTACCAGGAATGGCCTGCAAGCACAAAGCCCACTTAAAGGCAAAATTGCGGTTGTCAGGTGCTTCCTTAAACAGCACTTCCATTAAATCCGCAGCCTCAGACCAATTCTCCTCGATGATCAGACGGTTCGCCTCAGTGTACGTCTCCGCCACATTGACTTCTGACTCCACCACAACCCCATCCATCAAATCAATCGGAGAAGGCCACCGAGAACTGTGGTCCAACTGTCCGCTTGCGGACACCAGAACCAAAAGCCCAAGGGCGAGGGTAGAAATTCGGAGCATCATGTTGGACGCAAATTAGATGACAGAGACAAATAAATCCGTCAATCAAGCCCTCTGATTATAGCAGGTAAAGTCCTACAAATGCACAAGTTTTCCTCAAACGGGGCTTCGGTGCGGGTCAAACCCTTCCAAATAGTCCCCTACCCGGCGCACAAAACTGCCCCCCAGCTGACCGTCCACCACACGGTGATCATAGCTGTGGGAAAGGAACATCATGTGCCTGATGGCGATCACGTCCCCCTCTTCCGTTTCGACCACTGCCGGCTTCTTGCGGATCGCCCCCAAGGCCAAAATGCCTACTTGTGGCTGGTTAATGATGGGGGTCCCAAAGACATTTCCAAACGTACCCACGTTGGATACCGTGTAGGTGCCCCCACTGATTTCGTCTGGCTTCAAGGCCCCTGTTCTCGCGCGGTGAGCAAGATCATTCACCACGGTAGCCAATCCATTGAGGTTGTAACGGTCCGCATTGCGGATGACGGGTACAATCAAATTGCCCTCCGGTGTAGCTGCGGCCAGACCTATATGGATGCCTTTCTTTAGGATGATGCGGTCACCGTCAATGCTGGCGTTGACTCCGGGAAAATCACGAAGCGCCTTGGCCACTGCTTCAATAAAAAACGGCGTAAACGTGAGCTTTTGACCGGTCTTCTCTTGGAAGGTGTTTTTGTTCTTGTTCCTCCAGTCGACAATGCGGGTCACATCTGCCTCTACAAAGGAGGTCACATGAGGACTGGTCTGCACACTGCGCACCATGTGGTCTGCAATGAGCTTTCGCATGCGGTCCATCTCCACAATTTCATCCTCACCACTGATTGAGGCTGCTGGCGCAGCCGCTTTTGGAGCGGGAGCAGATACCGGTGCCGGCGCAGACTGCTGCTGGCCACGGGATTCTATGAAAGCGCGCATGTCGCTTTTGGTCACCCGCCCATTCTTTCCAGAACCTGCAATGGCATCCAATTCTGCTTGAGAGACCCCTTCCTTTTCGGCCATACTTCTGACCAAGGGACTGTAAAATCGACCGCCGCTCATGCGGGCAGGCTTTGCTTCACCTAGAGCACCATTTGATGCCACCAATGGTGCCTCTAGGGTGGCCACTACATCTTCTGCAGGAGCTGGTGCCGGAGCTGACGCTGGAACAGGTGCAGGTGCTTTTTCAGCAGGTGAAGGTGCTGTTGCTGCCATCTCCACGGCTGGCTCGCCTTCAACCGCGAATTCAGCAATCGGCTGGCCTACCAGGACGACATCGCCCTCTGAAACGAGGCGCTTGACCAAAACCCCATCTTCTGGGGCAGGGACTTCTGAGTCGACTTTATCCGTCGCAATTTCAATAAGCGGTTCGTCTGCTGAGACACGCTGGCCTTCTTCGACCGACCATCTGATGATGGTCGCCTCAGCCACGCTCTCGCCCATTTTCGGTAGAAGGATCTCCATGGATGTATTGCCCGGAGGGGGTTTGATGTACGGCCCCAAAGGTACACACCAGCATACCTTGATTTGGCCCCTTTACATCAATCCATTCTCAAGTTCATCAACAACTCCAAATCCCTCATCCAACCAAAATCTGACGCATGCCTCAAATCCAGCCGCCTCGCCTCTTCTGGAGTCAGCGCGCGGTCACCTGTACCCGCAAACAGGGCGCCTTCGGCCATCTCTGGCAGCCTTTCTGCACCATCCCAGCCACCATGAAATCCTATCCAGGTCATCTCCCCCTTCATCACACGCCACGCATTCTTTCGGCTAAAAGACGCTGAATGCCTGCCTTTTCCTCCACCAACCAACAGCACCACAGTGGCCCAAATCAAATCCAACCGGCGCTTGGCCCTCATACGGTCCAATCGCCCCAAACCATCGGCGCCCCAAGAGAGATTCGCCGTCGGCGCTCCATCCCGCCGGATGCCTCCCAAAGCCAACAACAAATCTGAAGGGACAATGCGCAGGTCTTCTCCATGCGCACTCGCTGCACGAATGGCTGCTAAACATTCAGAACCTCCCATTGAGGCCGCATACAGCAATAAATCACTTTGTTCAAGATTCTCACTTCGCGTTGAACTCCGTGTAAAAGAAGACATCTTATTGACATCTAAAGAACTACCGTAAGAAGATTGGACCCAATCCACGATCGCAACATGGCGATCAGCAGGCGCAACCACAGTAACCCTGGGTCTAGACGTCCTCCAGCGGTACCGAACAGGACGGATACCGACCAAAACAGCACGTACTAAGAAGGGAATCAACCCTACAATAACAGCCAAGAGTGAAGTCGATAAACGGCTCACTCTGAGCGCTTCTGGAAGCAAGGAGTAAACCACAATTACAGAAACGGAAGCGGTCAAACCCGCCATCAAAACCCGCAACCTGTGGAATGGGCGATCGGCAGAGCCAAACCAACGTCCCGCCCACCACGTAGAAAACGCCCCTATGCCCACTAAGGACAATGAAGGAGCCAATGGGTGAACAATGCCCGTGGTTGCCCCATGAAAGCCTACCACTGCTATTCCAGTGGCAGCAGACAACACCACATCCGCCACAGCCAGACTGTGACGCTGCACCAAGCCATGAAGAAAGGCGGAAATCGCACGAAGTCGAATGCCCAATCGGATCATCCAACGCATGGCCATGGCCTGCCCTCCTGCAAAATGTTTTTCACTGAAAATGCGCATGGCATCATGAAAGACCCTCACATAGGAGAGGCTGCCCTTCTTGGTGCTCTCTCCCTTAAAATGCACAATGGGCGCATCACTAAAGTAACAGTTCACCCAACCACCCTTTATTATCCTGATGCTCAAGTCTATATCCTCTCCATACATAAAGAAAGACTCATCCAACAAACCCACTTCGTCTAAGGTCTTTTTACGCATCCACATGAAGGCGCCACTGAGCACCTCAATGTCTGCGGTTTCATCCTGGTTGACGTGACCGAAGTAATAACTGTTGAGCCTGGGACTTCGAGGCGCCAGGCGCCACAGTCCACTCAATCGGCAAAAGGAAGCCCAAGGCGTTGGGAGGCCACGCTTGCTTTCTGGAAGCCAAGCACCTGTGCCATCATACATCGGCACCCCTAGCCCTCCCAATTCAGGACGTTGGCTCACATGATCAAAGATCTTCTCAAAAGTATCCTCTGGCACGATGGTATCGGGGTTGAGCAAGAGCACCCACTCCCCTTTGGCTTGCCGGAGGGCCACATTATTGGCGGCACTAAATCCTACGTTCTCATCCAGCGCAATCAATTGTACTTCTGGGTGAGAATGACGCACCCAATCCACTGATCCATCAGAACTTGCGTTATCAACAACGTAAAGTTCCGACTGCCCGTCGCCCAGTCGTTTCATCGCCTTTAGAGCAGATGAAATGCACAAAGAGAGGTACCCCTTCACATTAAAACTGACCACGACAACGGTGAGCTTCATGACCCCGTATTGTTGGCGTTACTGGCTACACTATAAGGCAAGCGCTGCTGCAAAGAGCGGATCAAGGTGAGCTCATCGGCATACTGCAATTCGTCCCCAACCGCGACGCCCCTTGCCAGCGTGGTGACTTCAATTTCTGTACCCTGAAGCCGCTTGTTGATGTAAAAAGCCGTGGTGTCGCCCTCCATGGTCGTCGGCAATGCAAAAATCACCTCCTTGACCTCTGGGTTGCCCGCCCTCCCCAACAGAGACTCTATGCGCAAGTCAGCAGGACCAATGCCATCCATGGGACTGATGACCCCGCCCAAAACGTGGTAGCGCCCCTTAAAATGACCAGTAGACTCAATGGCCAACAAGTCCCGCAGATCCTCCACGATGGCAATACGGGAAGGGTCTCGCCTGCCATCCAAACAAATCGAACACACCTCCTCCTCTCCCAAGTTGCCGCATGTGCTACACGATAAGACGCCCTCCTTCATATCCTGAATGGCCTCAGTAAATCTGCGCACGTCTTCTTCATTGCGCCCGAGCAAATGCAAAGCCAAACGCAGCGCAGTTCTTCGGCCAACACCGGGCAATCCAGCAATCTGATCGACAGCTCGGTCTATGAGGCGAGAGGGCATTTCCACGCTCGCGAAGTTAACCGGTGCCAAGCCTATGACGAACGTCACAGTGCCCAAAGGCATCAGCCGCATAGAAACCAGCCACCAACGGCACCCACCACTGGCCACAATCTAAAGTTGCAGCCCAGGGCCCAAGGCCATGTTGCGGTCGCGCAGTAGCTTGGCAGCATGCATGTTGAATGGTGGGCCGGGCTGGCCGTATTGGGGTATCTCGGATTGCTGCTGTGGATTGGGCAACGCACAGGCAAGAGCAATTCAATGGCCGACTTCTCCGTTGGTGGCCGGCGTAGCCCTTGGTGGGCCGTTGCTTTCGGCATGGTCGGGACGAGCTTAAGTGGCGTCACATTCCTCTCTGTTCCGGGTTGGGTCGGTGAACAAGGGTTCGGCTACATGCAAATGGTCATTGGCTACTTGTTTGGTTACGCGGCGATCATAGGCATTTTGCTCCCCCTCTACTACAGACTTAAGCTGACCAGCATCTACCGTTTTTTGGGTGACCGCATTGGCAACAATGCGTACAAAACCGGGGCGGCATTTTTCCTGCTTTCCCGGAGCATTGGCGCCGCTTTTCGCCTATACCTGGTGGTCTTGGTACTCAACGAAACCTTACTCCCACCCACCGGAGTCGCAGGCGGCTGGATCAGACTAACAGCCCTCATTGTACTCGTACTTGGAGCCATTTGGGCATACACCCGTCAAGGCGGCATTGCCACAGTCGTTTGGACCGACACCCTGCAGACCGCCTGCATGTTACTGGCAGCAGCCGCTGCGGTTTGGTTGATTGGCCAAGAACTTGGGTTGGGCCTCCTTGACATTCCACAAGCCATTGCCGCATCCGGACATTCCCAATGGTGGTTCTTTGACGATTGGGGAGCACCCCATCACGGCGTCAAAGACCTCGTTGCAGGTGCCTTTATTGCTCTGTGCATGACCGGATTGGACCAGGACATGATGCAGAAGAACTTGAGCTGCCGCAACCTCAAAGACGCCCAAACCAACATGGCGTCATTCTCGGTGGTCCTCGTCTTTGTGAACCTCATGTTTTTAGGACTTGGAGCCCTATTGCTCATGCACGCCCAGGCCTCCGGAATGGAACCTGGCAAGCCCGACCTGCTCTTTGCGCGGGTGGCGCTCGATGGCGGATTGGGACTGGCTTTGCCCGTATTGTTTCTGCTCGGTCTTGTGGCTGCCGCGCTGTCTTCCGCAGATTCGGCGCTCACGGCTTTGACCACTTCAGTGTGTGTTGATTTTCTGGGCATCGATGCAGAAGGCCAAGGAACAGATGCAGGGAAATCACAACGACAGCGCATTCATTTGTGGGTGTCCATGGGCGTTGGGGCACTCATTCTCATATTCCACGCCGTGAATGACACCTCCGTGATCGCCGCCCTCTTTAAAATCGCGGGCTACACATACGGCCCGCTTCTGGGACTTTTTGCCTTCGCCCTGTCCCACCCAGGACCGCACCCCACCCTCGACCGATGGATACCCGCTGTCGCCATTTTGGCGCCGGTTACAGGCTGGGCCCTCGAGCAGTTTGCGGTGTCGCAAGGCTTTAGTTTCGGCTTCGCCCTGCTGCCCGTAAATGGCTTTCTGACATGGCTCGGTGCATGGTTGATGGCCAAGATTGGGGAAAAGGCCTAAGCCTCTCCGTAATTTTGTGTCTTAGACAACAGACATGCAACCGCGAACGTCACAACTGCTCAGCCGCCTGAGCGAATCGGCCACCATCGCCATGAGCCGAAAGGCACGGGAACTCAAGGCCGCTGGCCGTGACATTATTAGCCTGTCTTTGGGCGAACCCGACTTCGACACGCCCGACCCGATCAAGGCCGCAGGAATCCGTGCCATTGAAGAAAACCACACCCACTACCCGCCCGTCCCCGGCTTTGCCGATGTTCGGGAGGCCATTTGCGCCAAATTGAAGCGCGACAATGGCCTGACCTATCAGCCCGATCAAGTCGTGGTTTCTACAGGCGCCAAGCACAGTCTTATGAATGTGATTTTGAGCTTGGTAGATGCTGGCGATGAAGTGATCCTTCCCACCCCATTCTGGGTGAGCTATGCCGACATGGTCAACCTTGCTGGCGGTAGAGTGGTCGAGGTCAAAACCGGCATCGCCCAGGACTTCAAGATGACCGCAGACCAACTGCGCCATGCGCTCACGGACCGCACCCGCGTTGTCATGCTCAACTCTCCCAACAACCCTTCGGGCAGCGTTTACACGGCAGAAGAGATGGGGGCATTGGCCGCTGTAATCAGCGCACACCCCCACGCCATTGTGGTCTCCGATGAGATTTACGAATACATCAACTTCACCGAGCAACACGCAAGTTTTGCAGCACAACCCGGCATGATGGAGCGCACAGTTACAGTCAATGGCGTCTCCAAGGGATTTGCCATGACGGGCTGGCGCATCGGATACATTGCTGCACCGCAATGGATTGCCGCAGCCTGCACCAAGCTGCAAGGCCAATTCACGAGCGGCGCCAGTGGAATCTCCCAAAAAGCAACCGCCGAGGCCATGCACGGGGGTGGCGCCCTTGCGGCCGATATGAAGACGGCGTTTTTGGCTCGCAGGGACTTGGTCATCGCAGGGCTTCGCGGCATTGACGGGTTTGAGGTGAACGTCCCCAAAGGAGCGTTCTACATCTTCCCCGACGTTTCTGCGCTGTTTGGAAAATCCCACGCGGGACACACCATCCAAAGTGGCCAAGACTTGGCCATGTACCTTTTAGAGACTGCAGAGGTCGCCACCGTCGGTGGAGACGCCTTTGGTTCGCCCAACTGCATGCGCATTAGCTACGCAGCGTCGGACGATGTTCTTCGCGAAGCCATCCGTCGCATTGCAGAAGCCGTGGGACACCTCTCGTAATGAACGCTCAAAACACCACCCAAAACGCCTGGTCGCCTGAAGATTGCGACCGCACAGTTGCTGCTTTGCAAAATGCGGACTCCCTGCGGATTTTGGTGGTGGGTGACTTGATGGTCGACGCCTACCTCTTAGGACGTGTGGACCGGATCAGCCCCGAAGCCCCTGTCCCCATACTGAGAGCGTCCCTGCGCGAAAGAAGGCCTGGTGGTGCCGCCAATGTGGCACTGAACCTCAAAGCTTTGGGCGCCGCAGTCACGGTGGGTGGCGTCATTGGACACGACCAAGATGGCCGCGATCTGCAAAAAGCCCTCGAAGAACAGGGCATGGACTCAGACGCCATCGTCGCACTGAGCGACCGCCGGACAACGGTCAAGACCCGGGTGATGAGCGGTGGACAGCACCTGCTCCGGGTTGACGAGGAGGACGATGCGGACCTCAACAGAGAGGACGCTCAACAATTTCTGGAGCAGCTTGCCTCTGTCCTGGCTGCGCGTTCTTTTGACGCCATTTTGATCGAGGACTATGACAAAGGTGCCCTGTCACCAATGGTCATAGACGGCTTGTTGAGAATGGCCCGGGACAGGAACATCCCGGTGACCGTGGACCCTAAATTCCGGCATTTTGACCGCTACCGCGACGTCGCCTTGTTCAAACCGAATTTGAAGGAACTCCGCGATGGCCTTGGCCTGCTCTGGGAAGACGGCGACGAACAAGCCATGGATCAAGCCCTGACTGAGGGATTGAACCGACTACAATCCGAATGGAATCCGGATACAGTATTGTTGACCCTTTCTGAACGTGGCGTCAGGGTCAAAACGCCCCTTCAAGATGTTCAACAGCCCGCACATCCCAGAGAAATACTGGACGTATCAGGCGCTGGAGACACCGTGATTGCAGTTGCTACCGTGTTGCTTGCCCAAGGTTTGGACGCGGTAAGCATGGCCCAAGTCGCCAATCTTGCCGGCGGACTTGTGTGCGAAAAACCGGGCGTGGTCCCCATCGACCTGTCCACCCTCTTGGCAGAGGTCCGCCGTCTACCTATACAAGCATGACCCTCCACGACATCAGGGAAAGGGTCAATGTGTTCTTGCACCCGCGCAGGGAAGCGGTTTTAGGAGCCTTCCGCACCCTGAATGTCTTTGTCACCCTTGGGGCATTTGGCAGCCTGATCGCGTATTACGGCTTTCCGCTGGAATCTGACATTGCTGGAAACCTGATTGCCGTCATCAAGGCCAGCTTTGCCTTTTACATCCTTCATTTCCTGGTTCGGTTTTTCTTTGATTTTCACCCACTGAGGTTTGTTCGTGCCCACATCTTAGAAACGGTCATGATGGGCACGCTGGTGATCGAAGGCATCAGCGACATGCTCACTGGCGAAGTGTTTTTGGGAAGGGCATTGTCTCCCTTGGGCATTGAATCTGTGGAAGACTGGACGGTATGGTTGGTGCAAGCCTACTTTTTGATTGTCCTTGTCATTGAACTCTCTGACCGGGCCCGCACCCTTCCCCGGTTTAGGTTCCACCCTGCCACCCTCTTCATCTTCTCCTTTCTGTTCCTGATCTTTTCGGGAACAGGACTCCTCATGCTCCCCGAAATGACAGCCGATGGGCTGGGCATGAACTTTTTTGACGCCCTGTTCACCTCGACAAGCGCCACCTGCGTGACCGGGCTCATGATCGAGAATACCGAGACTTTCTTTACCCACAAAGGGCACGTGGTGCTGATGGTACTAATCAAGTTGGGTGGACTGAACATCATCGCTTTTGGCTCCTTGATCGCTGTGCTCGCCAGGTTTGGTGTAGGGGTGCGGCAACACGATGTGATCGAAGATTTTGTGAACCGCGGCTCCATTTTGGGCTCCCGAGGCATGCTCGGTCGCGTGATCATGTGGAGCATTGGCATAGAGCTGCTCGGCGCCCTTATGCTCTTTATTTTTTGGCCCGGCCAACTGTTTGATGGCACGGGCGACCGCATTTTCAACAGCGCCTTTCTCTCCATAAGCGCATTCAACAACGCGGGCATTTCTCTATTTGGCGATGGACTGGCAGACGCCAGGGTTTCCAGCGCATGGTTGGTGCACTGGACGGTCACCCTGCTGGTGTTTTTCGGCGCATTGGGAATGGTCGCCGTATTCGACCTCTTTGGAAAGGACAACCTGAGAGATCGGATGACAAAGCCTTGGAAGCGCATTGGCTTTGCCACCAAAATCGCCCTCTACTACTCCATCGCCCTTGTCGCCATCGGCTCCATAGCTTACCTCCTGTTGGAGTCTGGACAAGGCGGTACCATAGCCGATATGGGATGGACTGGACGCATCACCACCGCTGTCTTTCAAAGCGCCACGCGCACCAGCGGATTCAACACTGTCGACATGGGCCTCATTGGCACCCCGATGCTGTTTATGTTGATCGTCCTCATGTTCATTGGCGCTTCGAGCTCCTCTACGGGCGGCGGCATCAAGACGAGCACATTCGCAGTGGTGATCGCCGACGTCATGGGCACCATCCGCGGCCGGCAACACCCCCAACTGTATCAACGCACCATTGGAACAACCCTGCGCAGCCGCGCTTGGGGCATCCTCATGTTCTTTATCGTGGGCAATTTGCTCGGCACTTTTGCCCTCTGCATCACTGAACCCCACATTTTAGCCAGCTCCGACAGAGGCTTTTTGCAACTGCTTTTTGAACAGGTGAGCGCACTTGGAACCGTAGGACTGAGCACCGGTATTACCGCCGATATCAGCACAATAGGTCGAGGAATTCTGATCGCGAGCATGATCATTGGGCGGGTTGGAACCCTGACCGTCGCCTTTGCTTTTTCCCGTTCAGTCGTCAGCAGGAACTACAAATACCCCGAAGGCCACACGATGGTCGGATAAGGGCGAGCTTGCACCACCAAATGGGTACCCCTATCAAACCTTACGAGGATGAAGCCGCCAAAAAGGCGCAAGTAGCGAGGATGTTCGACAACATTGCGCACCGCTACGATTTCCTCAACCACTTCTTTTCTCTCGGGATCGACAAGCTCTGGCGTCGAAAAGCCATCCGCATGCTGCTCGCCGAGGACCCGCACGAAGTGCTCGATGTCGCTACGGGAACTGCTGACTTTGCCATTGGCACCGCTTACCGCGATGCTGACATCAAGGTGGTCGGCGTAGACATCAGCGCAGGAATGCTGGACATTGGGCGCCAAAAGGTCACCAAAGCAGGCCAAGACGGACGGGTAGAATTGGTGTTGGCCGACGGAGAAGCCCTTCCTTTTGAAGACGGCCGATTCGACGCCTTTACCGTTGCCTTTGGCGTGCGAAATTTTGAGCACCTCGAGGCGGGCCTCAAAGAAATGCTGCGCACCCTCAAGACAGGCGGAAAAGGCTACATTTTGGAATTCTCCAAGCCGAAGTGGTTCCCCATGAAGCAGATCTTTTGGCTCTACTTCCGCTACATCATGCCTACTGTAGGAAAATGGTTTTCTCAGGACGCTTCGGCATACACTTACCTGCCTGAGTCGGTCAAGGTCTTTCCCGAGGGTGACCAGATGCGGGACATCTTGATGGACTGCGGTTACGCGGAATGCATCATGCACCCTCTGACCGGAGGAATCGCAACCCTCTACGTGGTGCACAAGGCATGAACCTCGTCGCCCACCCGTCTGACCTCAGCGGACGCATTGAAGTACCGAGCTCCAAGAGCCACATGCAACGCCTGCTCGCAGCAGGTCTGTTGGCCAAGGGCGAAAGTTGGATTCGGCGTCCTTCACATGGCGCGGACGCCATGGCCGCCGCGGAGGTCGCCGCTGGATTGGGAGCCGACATCGAAATCGGAGAAGATGCCCTCAAGATGCGCGGCGGACTCTCTCCGCGCACCGACATCCTTCACTTGGGAGAAAGCGGACTGGGCATGCGCTTATTCTCACCCATCGCAGCCCTGGCCTCCACCCCTATGACCATGATGGCGGAAGGCAGCTTAAAAGGCCGCCCCATGCAAACCATGGCGGATGCCTTAACAGCCCTAGGTGCAGAGGTGAACTTGAACACTGGACGCCCCCCCATTCAACTGAAAGGCCCCTTGTCCGGCGGTCATGTCACCCTCGACGGCGGCACATCGAGTCAATTCCTGACCGGATTGCTCATGGCGCTGCCCTGCGCCGCCGCAGATTCTGTGCTCGAAGTCAGCAACCTCAAGAGCAAGCCTTACGTGGACATGACCTTGGAAGTGTTGAGCAGCACAGGAATTTCCATTCACCACGAAGACCACCAGAGGTTCTCCATTCCTGGAGGACAGCACTACCTTCCTTTTGACGAGACGGTCGCTGGCGACTGGAGTGCCGGAGCTTTCCTGCTGATCTTGGCCGCCCTCTGCGGCGAGCCGTTCCTAGAAGTCGATGGTCTGGGCAATCAACCCACACAAGCCGACCAAGCGGTCACAGGGGCCTTATTGCTGAGCGGAGCCAAACTCATGCGAACAGAAACCGGCATCCGCGTGGAACGAGGTCGGCGCAAAGGCTTTCGTTTCGACGCCACGCATTGTCCAGACTTGTTCCCACCCCTCGCTGCCTTTGCCGCCTTCTGCAAAGGCCCCACCGTGATCACAGGCCTGCATCGGCTGCAGCACAAGGAGAGCGACCGAGGAACAGCCCTCCAAGAAGAGTTTGCCAAGGCAGGCATTCAGATAGACCTCAATTCAACAGAAGACACGCTTACCGTGCGACCAGGCCCCATTCAAGCTGCCAAACTCAGTGGTCGCGGAGACCACCGCATGGTCATGGCCGCAGCCGTTTTAGGACTCGCTGGCGCCCCCATCGAGATTGAAGGCGTAGAGGCCGTGGCCAAGAGCTATCCCGATTTCTTCGATGCATTGTCGGAAGTTGGCGCCAGATTCGGCAAAGCCTAAGCACTTGCTCCCGAAATTGGGACCGTGGCTTCCCCATCTTCTGCCCCTTCGCTCCGCGACGTTTTCTCTGCACTTCCCATGTGGTGGAGCAGCTTTGGTTACCTCAAGAGACAGAAGCTCAGGCGCTATCATGCCGCTGGCCCTATGGTCATCATCGGCCTGGCCACCGCAGGCATCTTCTTTTCAAACTGGCTAACGGAAACACTCAAAACGGGCCTGTATCACCATTTAGAAAACGCCGGACTGAGCGGCCAATCAACCGCAGAATCAACCACCCAAACCTGGTGGGATCAAGTCCTTTTTTGGGGCGCTTCACAGGCTGAATGGATCATCGAATGGAGCGTGATATACTTGTACTATGGCTTAAGGTAAAACCACCAAGTACCTGTTAATCACATTAATGTCTCCTATAATGAGCGCCCTATCAGCAGACATTAAAAATGCGGAAACCGGACACCACACCCCCTTTCAATGGAGCGGAATTTTTCGCGACATTTTGCGCGGAATCCGCATCTCCGCAATCCTGCTTTTGATGGAGCTTGGACTGGGCCTCACCCTCTCGCTCTTAGGACTGGCATTGACCCTTTTTACCGGCCCTCTGATGGTGATCGCCGGCCCCCTGCTCTTGCTCGCCTCTTGGATAGTGAGCGCTTACTTTTTTGGAGCTGCTGTGTATGACCCCGTTTATGAGCAAGGAGGCCTGGACTGGAAGACTTCTATTCGCACAGGCTGGAAGCAGCGCGGCCACCTGCTTGGCTTGGGTGCCATTTTTTCGCTGATCATGGCCATCCCATGGGCCGGCCCTTATTTGGCCGCCTTACTGGGCCCCATCCCCTGCACAACAGCCGCTGCACGCCGTTATTTCCGGCCCAACGCCATTCAAAACACATGACGTCACAGAACATCCACTTTATCGCCATTGGCGGAGCCGCCATGCACAACCTCGCATTGGCTTTACACGATCTGGGGCACCACGTTTCTGGCTCAGATGATGCCATACACGATCCCAGCAAAAGCCGACTGGAGGCATCGGGGCTCTTGCCAGAGGTCATGGGCTGGCATACACAACGCATCCACGCAGGGCTCGACGTGGTGATTTTGGGCATGCATGCACGTGAAGACAATCCCGAATTGGCAAGGGCCAAGGAACTAAACCTCAACGTGGTCAGCTATCCAGAATACCTGTTCGATGTCGCAAAAGCCCAACGGCGGGTGGTTGTCGCGGGCAGCCATGGCAAGACCACCATCACCGCCATGCTGTTGCATGTATTGGACCAATTGGGCCGAAAAACAGACTTCATGGTCGGGGCCCAACTGGCAGGTTTTGACCGCATGGTGCAACTCACTGATGCACCCGATATTTTGCTCGAGGGCGACGAATACCTCAGCTCTCCAATGGATTTAACCCCAAAATTCCATTGGTATCGGCCACACCTGACCATCCTCACCGGCGTGGCCTGGGACCACATCAACGTCTTTCCTGACCCCGACAATTACAGGGAGCAGTTTGTCACGTACCTCATGCGCATGGAGCAAGGCGGCAGTGTGGTGTGGTTCGAAGGAGATGCAGAGCTCAGAAAAGTCATGAAAAAGGTGTTGCCCCAGCGCCCTGACCTCGTCTCCATCCCCTATAACACTCCGGATCACAGTGTGGTCGACGGCACCCTGACCTTGAATCTTCAGAGCGGATCCCACCCCATTGGAACAGTGGGGGCCCACAACGCATTGAATACTGTGGGCGCCATGGAACTGTGCGCTCAGTGGGGCATCGAAAATGCAGACTTTCTAAATGCCGTAAAGGGCTTTACCGGAGCGGCAGGGAGGCTCGAGCGCAAACTCGATATAGCACTCCCCAATGGGCCATGCACCGTATTTCGCGACTTCGCACACGCCCCTTCTAAAGTCAAGGCCACAACCGACTCCATCAAGGGGCAGTTCCCTGATAGAAAGGTTATTGCAGTCCTCGAGCTCCATACGTTTTCGAGCTTGAACCCCGCCTTTTTACCCACCTATTCTGGAGCACTTGACGCCGCAGATGAGGCCTGGGTGTGCTGGTCACCGGATGTGCTCAAGCACAAAAAGCTCCCCAACCTCTCAGACAGCGATGTCTTTAATGCATTTGGACGGAAGGATTTGGGAACATGCAACACCGCCGAGGACATGACCACTGCTGTCAGGGCTGCTGCAGGACCCAACACCGTCTTCTTGCTCATGAGCTCAGGCCGTTTTGAAGGCGCCGACCTCCAAGGGGTCATTGAAAGAGCGTTAGGGCGCTGAGCGGCACTTAAAATCAGCCCAGCACCACGTCCAGCACCATCATCAGAACGAAACCACCGATAAAGCCCAAGGTGGCCACATCCGTAAAGCGATCGCGCTGGGTTTCTGGAATCACCTCCTCTACCACAACGTAAATCATGGCGCCAGCCGCAAAAGCAAGGGCGTATGGAAGAAGGGGCTGAATGCTCATGACGGCGATTGCCCCCACCACACCGGCTACAGGCTCCACAATGGCACTCAACTGACCAAACCAGAACGAGCGCCCCCGAGATACACCCTGTCGCCTCAAGGGCATGCTCACCGCAATGCCCTCTGGAAAATTCTGTATGCCAATACCGATGGCCAAGGCCACGGCCCCTCCGATCGTCGCGCCTTCAATGCCCGCGGCCGCTCCGCCAAACAGAACCCCTACCGCCAACCCTTCGGGGATGTTGTGCAGCGTGATGGCCAAAACGAGCAATGTGGTTCTGTGCCAGTCGGTTTGCGGCCCTTCTGCCTCGCTGCGGTCAAAATTGATGTGTAGATGGGGCGTGAGTTTGTCTAGAGCGTAGAGGAAGAGCGCGCCCACCACAAAACCCACAGCAGCGGGCATCACATTCTCCCAGCCTTCACCACCGGTCATATCCATGGCCGGAATCAACAACCCAAAGCAACTCGCGGCCACCATTACGCCGCCGGTAAAGCCCAACATGCCATCCAGCAGTTTCCGGTGTAACGTCCTGAAAAAGAACACCAAAGAAGCGCCTGCAGCCGTCATCAACCAGGTAAATGTCGTCGCAACCAAAGCCGCTACCACAGGGTCAAGCCCCATCAACCAATCATACAATCCCCCCATTTTATTGCAAGTCTTCTTCTTCCGGAAAAACAATCTCAGGCGAGGGGCTGCTCTGGTCTACCCAAAGGCGCTGCCCCACAGAAGGCGCCAACAGCTGCACCTCCTCATCGCCTGGACACTTGATGTGCAAACTGCCATCAAACGAAAGCCGCTCTAACACGGTCATTCTGGTCCCCAATTGAATGCCCAACACACCTAAATGCCGCAAAAAGGCATCACCACCATCGACCACCCCCACAACAACCAATTCCAGATTGCGCGGAGCCTCGGTCAGCAGTGTTCGGGCCGCCACCGTTCTAAAGCGGCCATTTGGCCCAGGAATCACATCTCCGTGCGGATCGAGCTTGGGAAAACCCAAGAAGGCATCCAAGCGGTTGATCAGCTCCACACTCCCCACATGCTCCAACTCCTCTGCAATGTCATGAACCTGGTCCCACTCAAAGCCCAAGTAATCCACCAGAAAACACTCCCAAAGCCTGTGTTTACGGAGGATGTCCATGGCCACCCTGTGCCCTTTTTGGGTCAGCCTCACTCCGTGATAGGGCTGATGCTCGAGCCATCCTCGCTCGCCGAGCTTGGCCAACATGGCCGAAGTACTCGCAGGTGTGGAAGCCACTTTTTGGGCGATGGCCGTGGTACTGACACGGTCATCCCCCTCCACTTGAAGGTGAAGGATGGCTTTGAGGTAATTCTCGACCGAAACCGTCAACATGAGGCAAAATTAAGCCTTACACACTTTAATTTTTAGGCAAGACTAAATATTTAAATATGCTTGCCTTATAAATTGACGTCATACCTCAAAGAAAAAATTCAAATTGCATCAACATGAAAGACCTGTTTTTGATGCGCCATGGGGAGGCCGAATCCGGCTCCAGACCCGTGCCCGATTCACTCCGTGCATTGACCCCACGCGGCAGGCAGAATTGCATTCAACAAGGGAAAAAGGTGCACCCCCATGGACACCATCGCCTTGTCACATCGAGCGCCATCCGCACCATACAAACAGCAGGCCTGGTGACCGAGGTGTGGTCTGAAATGGCCGGGGCAACAGTGCCTCAAATCGAAATAGAGGAACGCGGATACCTGGCGGAGCCCGACATGTGGATCCAACTCGCAGCATCGACAGAGGAGCGCTATTCCGGACTTTGGCTTATTGGTCACAATCCCGGCATGAGCGCATTGGTGACTGTGTTAACCGGCGAATACATGGGCCTTTCCACATCCGACTTGGTGCATATTCGACTCCACGTAGACCACTGGCACGCCATCGGTGTGAACAGCGGTCAGGTTGTCGAACGCTACCCGCCGCAACAACCTTAATTTGCCCCCATGGAATCGGCATCTCCCCAGCAATTGACATCGGACACNCATCCTTTCAAGGCGGACTTTTGGACATTGCGGCGCCTCGGTGGAGTTGCCGGCACCGCCATTCTAATCGGCGGTATGGTTCGGTTTTCTGATCTGACAGCCTACCTCATCATTTCCATTGCCCTCAGCTTTATCGGACGCCCGATTGTTCAACTCATCGACCGCATCAGCATCGCAGGCCGTTCTCCTGGCCCAGGGCTGGGCGCATTCATTGCGCTGACCACCCTCTTCGCTGGATTCGCTTTGCTCGTCAATCTCTTTGTTCCCCTCGTCGCCGCAGAGGCACAAGTGGTCGCCGATCTGGATTTTCAGAGTATTGCACGAAGTATTGAGGCCGAATTGTCAGGTTTTGCTCCTCTATTGAGCCCTGAAGGCGCCAACCTCTTCAGTTGGCTCGACGCCTCCACATTGGGAACAGGATTGTCTTCTGTTTTGGGGCCCTCTGGGATTGGCGGCATCCTCGGTAGCACCCTCTCGGCGCTCAGCAGCCTCGTGGTCGCCTTGTTCAGCATTGCCTTCATGACCTTCTTCTTTTTAAAGGACCGCAACCTCTTCCCGAGCATCGTACAAGCTCTGACTCCCGACCACTACACGGAACGTATTGAGCGTATTCTCAGCAATTCCACCGATCTGCTCACACGGTATTTTGTTGGATTGGCCGCACAGGTCGCCATCATTACCACGGTGATCACCGGCGGACTGCTCGTATTGGGTGTCCCCAATGCCTTTTTGATCGGTTTTCTGGCCGGACTCCTCAACCTCATCCCTTATGTAGGCCCACTCATTGGCGCCGGTTTAGGTCTGGGCATCATCCTGACGACACATCTTCAATTCCCGGAAATCTGGAATCTCTTGGGCAAAGCCGGATTCGTGTTTCTCTTGGCACAGCTGGTCGACAACCTGTTTACACAACCCGTCATTTTTGCTGGGAGTGTCAAAGCACACCCATTGGAAATCTTCCTGCTCATCTCGATTGCAGGAAGTTTGGCAGGCATCACCGGAATGATGCTGGCCATTCCTGCATATTCCCTGTTGCGCGTTGTCGCCAAAGAGTTTTTGAGCGGATTCAAAGTCGTTCAATCCTTGACAGAACAGCTGTAGGGGACAACGAATAAAAAGTTTACCGATTCTGTTCATCCCACCGGAGGATTCGGCATACCTTAGAACCCCGTATGCACGCGACTACGGGAAAGGCCAAGGCCACCAAATACATATTCGTCACAGGAGGGGTTTCCTCCAGTCTGGGCAAGGGAATCATCAGCGCTTCCCTAGCAAAGCTGTTGCAAGCCCGTGGGATGAAAGTGACCATCCAAAAACTGGATCCTTACATCAACATCGACCCCGGAACCTTGAATCCCTACGAGCACGGTGAGTGCTATGTCACGGATGATGGGGCCGAAACCGATCTGGACCTGGGACACTATGAACGTTTCCTGAACGTCTCGACCTCACAGGCCAACAACATCACCACCGGTCGCATTTACCAAAGTGTCATCGACAAAGAGCGTCGCGGAGAATACCTGGGGCGGACGGTGCAGATCATTCCCCATATCACGGACGAAATCAAGCGCTGTGTCCAAATTTTGGGCGAAGGCGATCAGTATGATTTTGTGATCACCGAAATCGGTGGAACCGTTGGAGACATTGAGTCCCTGCCCTACATCGAAGCAGTGCGTCAAATGCGCTGGGAACACCCCAAAGACACTTTGGTCATTCACCTCACCTTGGTTCCTTATTTGAAGGCTGCAGGCGAACTCAAAACAAAACCAACGCAACACAGCGTCAAGCAATTGCTTGAGTTCGGGGTGCAGCCTGACGTACTGGTGTGTCGCACAGAGTACAACCTCACCAAGGGCATTCGCAACAAGTTGGCCCGGTTCTGTAATGTGGGAGAAGAAGCGGTCATCCAGTCCATTGATGCGGACACGATTTATGATGTGCCCCTTTTGATGCAGAAAGAGCAGCTCGATGAAGTCGTCTTGAGCAAGCTGGGCGTTGACAGTCGAGCAGGACTCGACATGAACCGCTGGCTGAACTTTTTGGAGCGCCATAAGAACCCCGAAGGCTCAGTGGAAATCGCCTTGGTGGGCAAGTATGTAGAACTTCAAGACAGCTACAAAAGCATCGTGGAGTCCTTTATTCATGCTGGAGCAGCGTGCGGTGTCAAGGTGAACCTCAAGTGGATCCATTCCGAGCAACTTCAAGGTTCGGAAATTGAGCGTTGCTCGGAAGTGTTCATGGCATCTTGGTCGCGCCGGGCTTTGGCTCCCGCGGTATTGATGGCAAAATCGAAGCCATCCGTTTTGCCCGCGAAAACGGGATTCCCTTCTTTGGTATCTGCCTCGGTATGCAATGCGCTGTGATTGAATTTGCACGCAATGTTCTCGGCCTTAAAGAGGCCCACAGTACCGAAATCAAGGACTACACCCCAGACCCTGTCATCGACTTGATGGAAGCCCAGAAAGGCCTTGCAGAAATGGGCGGAACCATGAGGCTTGGGGCTTATCCCTGCCAACTGGCCGAAGGGTCCCTAGCCGCAAAGGCATACGGCGTCTCGAAGACCGAGGAGCGCCACAGGCACCGTTATGAATTCAACGATGCCTACCGCTCCCAGTTTACAGAGGCAGGCATGGTACCCACGGGAACACACCCTGAATCCAACCTGGTCGAAATTGTGGAAATCCCAGAACACCCGTGGTTCATCGGCGCTCAATTCCATCCAGAGTACAAAAGCACGGTGATTAACCCTCACCCCCTTTTCAAGTCCTTTGTTGCCGCCACTGTTGCCTTTGCGAAACCTGCTCTCAAAGAGTCCCCCTCTGAGAATAAGGCCAAGGAGGACAAAGGCTGATAACCTCTAATCCGGCAGGTTCCAGTTCCCCTCACCGTCAAAGGCCTGGGAACGTGACTCTGTGCGCTTTTTCGGATTAAATCCAACGGTACAGCGGTAAACAGGCCGTGGTCCGCGAGATATTCTGAGCACCGTTGACCTTCTCGGTCCAAGGGCCCGTCACATCTTATGCCTGTGGCGTTTTGTCTGAGACGGGCAATTGCACCATCAGCATCCACATGATAAAGACCACTCCGCGCTGCACTTCAAACACCGATTCGACCCCAGCGTGTAACATACGGTAAGGACCACACACAGCAGCAGGGCTCCGTCACCATTGCGCCATGCCTGTAGCAAACAAGCCAGAAAGGCCATGGTCAAAATGGCCATGCCCGGCCATCCGAAAGCCACACCTGCCTGAAGCCATTGATTGTGCGGATTGAGCCGGCGATCCGAAGCATAATCCAGACCGTCACGCTCGTAACGGTCCATCAGTTCTGGAACCACATCCCCGGTTCCAACACCAAATGGGTGCGCCTGAATGATCTCAAATGACGTTTGCCATACCATTACGCGCCCTGCAGAACTGCTCTGAACGGGCGCCTTGCTGTCGGTCATCACCGCTGTGGCACTGCTCATTTCGGCGAACCTATTGCTGGACATCGACCATGTCGAGACCAACACCAACACCAAAAACGCCCCCCACCTGAGCGCACCTGTTGGCAGGGCAGTCGACAACTGTCCCCACTTCTTCTTCCCCCACCTTGGCCACATCATAGTAAGTCGCAAACCAGCGACAATCAAAGCTGCCATAATGCCCGCCTTGGAGCCAAGCATGCCCATAGACACGGCAAACAATGCTGTTACTCCCCACAAGAAGTAAGGCTTCATAGCGCTCCCCCAATGCGCTCCCAGGCCCAAAAATGCCACGGCCAAATGCAAGCTCATGTAGGTGGGGTGTACGTCACCTGAAAAACGGGCATACCGCCATTCAGAGGGGACATCGAGGACCCACTGATACCAGCCTGCTCGAAGCATGCGCCAAGACAAATAGAACGTCACTGACCAACCCAGCGACCACCAAAAATCACGCGCCACCTTTTGGCCCGGCATGGCCAACATCACAGGCAAAAACCACAGCGCCGACTTGACTTCCAAGCTGAGTCTCCAACCGTCTAAGTCGTTCGACCACAGTCCCCCCAAAAGCTGAAGCCCGAAATAGGCCATCCACAAGATGGATCCGCGCCGCCATTGCCAGCTTGCTGTGCGTCTATCTCTCCACCAGTTCACCGTTCGGAGAACCGCAATGACAAACAACGTCATGCCCGCCGCATTTCCTCCTATGATCAAAGCGGGCATCACAGCCCTCCATGCCCATGATTCAGCGCTACACATCAAGCTTCCCTTCATCGGGTCAAGGACTTAAACTCTGCAGAGGGTGCTCGGCGCAAGAACACCAAGCGCCAAATGCCTTCACAATAGCCCCAGCCATAGGCCATGTGCAGCACAAAAAACGTTCGAAACACGCCGGGCGCATCGGCCAACGGCACACTCCCCAAGGCCATGGATATGACAGCACCCAACACCCACATTCCCCACAAAGTCAACAGTGCAGGCAAAGCAAGGGTCAAAACAGCAGCACTGTTCGGTGTCACCCAATGCCAGAGACTCAACGCAGCCAGCACGGCCGTTCCCATGAGCATAGCGGCAGGCGCCAACTGACGCCAAGTGGTCACCGTCATATGCTTTTTGTTGACGAACACCTTCCAAAATCCGTACTGACGGTACTGCCGAAACAACTGACGGTAGCTGGAGCGCGCATGGTAGGTGGATCGGATCCGAGGGTCAAACCAAATACGCCAACCTGACTCGGTCAAACGGTAATTCAACTCATCGTCTTGGTTCCGAACCAAAGAAGCGTCAAAGCCGGCCAGTTCTTCGAGGACAGATTTACGGTAGGCACCGAAAGCCACCGTATCGACATGACCCGCCACCCCGCCGGTTCTAAAGCGGGCATCGCCCACACCAAAGGGAGACGTCAAGGCCAAGCCAATGCGCCGGCTTAATTCATCGCCGTGAACCTGCTCTACCACACCGCCCACACATCCCGATTCTGGATGTGAGCGCAGGGCTTCAAGGTTGCGCCGCACAAAGTCTGGAGCCACTTCAGCGTGGGCTCCCAAAATGATCACAACGTCCGACAGTGCTGCGGCAATCCCCTGGTTCATGGCAATCGGCGTAATGCGATCTGGATTGTCCAAAACACGCAACCATGGCTCTGTGGCGGCTCTTTGGTCCAAAATGTCTCGGGTGCCATCGTTGCTGCCACCATCCACGACCAAGACTTCAAATCCTGACTCCACACCCTCTTGGTTGGCAAGCGCATCGAGGCAAGCCCCAATATGGGACGCTTCATTGAGGCAGGGTATCACCACCGAGGCACACGGTTGGTCCAACATGGCGGCGAAGATAGTCGGAAGCTTAAGCTGGTCCGGCCGGTCGGGTCATGGCCACATGTGGTATCCCATCCTCTAAGTATGGTTCGCCTACTGTAGAGAAACCAAAACTGGCATAGAACGCCTCTAAGTATTTCTGGGCAGAGATGCGAATGGGTACACCTTCCCAAGCCAAGTGGACCTCATCGAGGCTTCGACGCATCAATTCGCGTCCCCAACCGTCTCTTCGCAAGGATTGTGCAGTCACCACCCGTCCAATGCTCACTTCCGCTTCATAGGAGCTTCCCGCGGGCAGCAAACGAGTTGTCGCTAGAATTTCTCCCCCTTTCTCAGCAGGAGCACCAGCGCGCTCCATCCAGACGTGCAAGGCGTCTTTGTCCTTGTCGTCCAAATCTTGGTAGACGCAATCTTGCTCCACCACAAAAACTTCGGAGCGCAATTTGAGCAGGCTGTACAGCTCTTCACGGCCCAACTCAGACCAACTTTTAACCCTCCAAATGACGTCTTTGACCGGCTCTTGTTTCATTGACGCAAATTAGCCCGCTTCCCCCTCTACTTTTGCGCCATGGCAGGCGGTAATGTGCTTTCGGTAGAGGGGTTGACCAAGCGGTTTGGCGAACGTCTGATTTTTGAGGACCTCCATTTTGGTCTGGACCGCGGGCAGAAGGCGGCATTGGTCGCCCGAAACGGCACCGGAAAAAGCACCCTTATGAAGGTGTTGCTCGACATAGAAGGAGCCGATGAAGGGACCGTCACCTTTGCCGGAAACGTGCGCATTGCCCACCTGTCACAAGACCATGGACTAGACTTGGACCGCACGATATTGGCCAACCTCTTCCAGGCCGATAACGACGCCATGCGCGCCATCAGACAGTATGAAGAGGCCACTCAAAGGGAGGATGCTGACGCCTTGCAGAACGCCTACGACGCCATGGACCGCGCAGATGCCTGGAGCTATGAAGCCCAAGCAAAGGAGATTTTAGGCAAGCTGGGATTGCATGACACCGACCGCTTTGTAGACGGACTGAGTGGTGGCGAAAAACGAAGGGTGGCGTTGGCCAAGTGCCTCATTGAGCAGCCCGACCTGCTGTTGCTGGACGAGCCCACCAACCACTTGGACTTGGGCATGATCGAATGGCTCGAAGAATTCCTGGCACGGGCAAAAACAACCTTGCTCATGGTCACCCACGACCGCTTCTTTCTTGAGGTTGTGTGCGATACGATCTTGGAGCTCGACAATTTTACGCTGCACAAATACCCCGGAAACTGGAGCTATTTTCTGGAAAAGAAGACGGAGCGCTCCTCCAACGAACACGCACAGCGTGACCGCGCCCGCTCTATCATGCGGCGAGAGTTGGAATGGGTTCGGGCCACACCACAAGCCCGAACAGGCAAGAGCAAATCCCGACTGGATGCCTTCAAAGGCCTTAAATCCCGCGCCTCTGTTCGGCTCGAAGAAGACGAGGTCAACTTAGAACTGGACCCTGCACGAATGGGCGGGAAAATTCTTGAAATGCACAAGGTGCGCAGGGCATATGGTGAGAAGGTCATCCTCAAAGGGTGGACCTACCATTTTAAGCCCGGCGAGCGCGTGGGATTGGTGGGCGACAATGGCGCTGGAAAAAGCACCCTTATTCGTTTGATGACCGGCGAAGACAAGCCCGACGGAGGCAAAGTCGTGATCGGGGATACCGTCGTCTTTGGGCACTTCAGTCAAGAGCCACCCAGCTTCGATGAAGGCATGAAGGTGATCGAGGCGCTGTATGAGATTGCACANTACATGCCGCTCAAAAAGGGACAAAAGTTATCGGCGGCGCAACTGCTCGAGCGGTTCTTGTTTCCACGGCACCGCCACCATGACTTCATCCACAAACTCAGCGGTGGAGAGCGCAAAAGGCTCCACCTCCTTCGGGTGCTCATGGGCAACCCCAACTTCTTGGTATTTGACGAGCCTACCAACGACCTCGATGTCTTTACCCTTGGTGTCTTGGAGGAGTTTCTCTTGGACTTTCCAGGGTGCTTGCTGTTGGTGAGCCATGACCGCTACTTCATGGACAAGCTCGTAGACCACGTCTTCGTTTTGGATGGAGAAGGTGGTGTGAGGGACTTTCCCGGAAACTACACGCAATACCGCACCAAGGCAGATATCGAGGAACAGGTGCTGGCCACACAACAGGCTACGGCCGCAAAAGAGGCCGCAAGGCAATCGGCCGAAAATGCCCCCGCTGCGCCCAAGGGAGACTACAGCAAGCGGCTGAGCTACAATGAACAGCGGGAATACGACGGGCTTGAAGGGGTGATCGCCACTTTGGAAGCCGAGAAGTCTGAACTCGAAACCGCCATGGCTGTAGCTTCACTCGACCATGAAGAGCTGAGCCGGTTGGCCACGCGTTTGGGTGAAGTCTCAACCGACATTGAAGCCAAAACAGAGCGCTGGATCGAACTTGACGAACGCGCTTGAGCCCGCTTTACTGCTGGTCGAAGTCCAACACAAAACGGGTACTGCCCGCCTTGGGCTTGGTCTGGCAAGCCAAGACAAAACCTTGCTCGACTTCACCGGGCTCCAAGGCGTAGTTGACCTCCATCTCCCCTGCCCCTTCCGTTACCAAAGCACGGCAAGTGCAGCATACCCCGCCGCAACAGCTGTAAGGAAGGTCAATGCCGGCATCTAAACCGGCATCCAAAATTGTCTTGGTTCCGTCAAAGTCTAGTTTGTGCGTAGAGCCATCAATGACCACGAAAACCTCTTGTTGGCCGTCCGAGGCAGCAGCAGGAGCGGCGGCGACATCGGTAGCCCCATCTGCAGGCTTCGAAGTTGGAGACGTGAACAGCTCAAAGTGAATGTGGTCTTGAGAGACCCCTGCAGACTCCATGCCTTCGCGCACGGCGTGGATCATAGCCTCGGGGCCACAAGCGAACACCTCGTCGACTGGAGATCCCGAGAGCAGCGCAGACTGAACCGCCGCGACCTTGTCGGCATCCATGCGCCCCGCATACAGTGGGACATCGACCGGCTCGCGGGTAAAGAAGTGAAACAAGCGCAATCGCTCGAGGTAGCGGTCCTTCAAGTCATCGAGTTCGGACTTGAAAATGACGCTGGACTGGTCCTTGTTGGTGTAGAGCAAGGTAAAAGTGCTGCCTGCCTCAGTCGCCAAAACCGTTTTGATGTGCGACAGAATGGGCGTGATGCCAGAGCCTGCCGCAAAGGCCACGTAGTGCTTGGACTGTTGGGCATCCAATGCGGTGTAGAAACGACCGTTGGGCGCCATCGTCTTGAGGACATCGCCCGCTTTCAAGTGCTCGTTCGCCCAAGTGCTGAACCGACCGTCGGGCACCTTTTTGATGGCCACGCGCAGCTCTTCGCCGACTCCGGCGCAAATGCTGTAGCTCCGGCGCAGCGACTCACCATTGATCTCTTGGTCAAAAGTGAGGTATTGGCCTTGCTTGAAGGCATACGCGGACTGCAGCTCTTCGGGAACTTGCAAGACAACGGAGACGCAATCGGCCGTTTCTCGGCGGACTTCTGAAACCTGGAGGTTGTTGAATCTGTCAGACATGGGGTGCGAATCTCGGAAGGAATGTGATTGGTTGGAGAACCCATTATGCCCCCCATCGGTTCTC
>JGI20156J14371_10000822_pt1 | contig 26738 bp, 26 predicted proteins | sample COG_06_FD_14371 | JGI IMG/M metagenome (IMG submission 14371)
AGAGATTAAAGAGACTGAGTAATGAAACGTATGTAAACCAAAATGGACAAATCGTAAACCCTGGTGGACAAATCGTAAACCCTGATGGACAAATTGTAAACCCTGGTGGACAAATTGTAAACCCTGATGGACAAATTGTAAACCTTAGAGGACAAATCGTAAATCCTGATGAAAATATTGTCAATGCTACAATAAAAAATTTAAATAAATGCAGTAAATGTAATAAAATATTATCCTGTAAAAAGAGTTTAACTAGACATGAAAAAAACTGCAATGGCAATCCTTTACAGTGTTCTATTTGTAAAGTGTGTTTTACGACACGACAAGGTAAATATAAACATATGAAAAGTGTTAAATGTGAGTTAGTATTAACAGAAGAACAACAAAAAATAAAAGATTTAGAAGAACAATCAAGAGATTTAAAACAACAATTAGAAGAGGAAAAACAAAAAAGAAAAGAAGCCGAAGATTCTAAAGCAACAATCAATAACATTACAAATAATATTAACAATACAAACAATTATTTTGATCATAGTATTAACTATAATAACTATGATAATCTAAATTTAGACCATATAACGAAAGAAGATATTAAACGTCTCTTTGATAACTGCAGAATGCAATATCCAGAACTATCCGAAGACCTCACCCGTATGATACTTAGTCCCAAAGAGAACCAATGCATATACTTACCAGAAGGTCAAAAGTCCAATACATGCGCTGTTATGAAAGATGGTATAGAAATGAGAAAGCCGCTCATACGGGTTTTGATGGACTTAGGAGTACAAACAGCCATATTAATAAGAGACTCTAATGTAATCGAAAAAATAAAAAAGATATCGTAAGCAATCAGTTTTGGGCCGATAATCGTAACGCTTGTGGACTTAATATATCGGATATCGACTATATGACTGATACAGATAAAGAGATAGTACAAAGAAACAAGAATATAGTCCTCGACATGTGTGATGGCAAAATCTGACTGTAATAATCTGTTTATTTTTAGAAGTTATCGACAAGTTCTTCAATAAGTATCGATGATTTCTCAATTTCATCAATATCTTGTTCTGTTTTTTGGATTTTTTCATCTGTTTTGAGTAAATTAATTTTGTTATAGGTGTTAATAATTATAGAAGAGTGAATAGATACGATTGTTAAAATCATCGCCAGTGAATAGTTAATTGTGAAATTCATAAATGGAATTATCATGTAAAATATAGACATTAAGTTACATACTAGAAACATTTTCATTTGTTCATTCAAAATTTCACTTGTATTAGTTAAAAGATCTTTGTAACATGTTGCTTTAATGAATTCATTTTTAACATGACCTTGAAGACAAGTTTTAGTCTTTTCGAGTCTATCATTATCTTCTTCTAATGTATCTTTTTCGTTTCTAAGTTCATTAAATTCGCTAATAAGTTTGTGATATTTACCTTGAATTATATTATTTTGATATATGATGTAAGCAGTAGAACTGTCATCTTTGTTGAGAACATTATTATCAATGTCTGTTTGTTTGATGAAAAGATTGATAGGTGTTTCTTTAACATTCGATGTCATTTTGTATTGAATATATTAACAATGTATGTTTATAAATCAATTTGCGATTGATGATTATGAATCATATGATCAATTTTTTATTTTTGCAAAAGAACAAATATTGAACAATTCAACATAAAAAATGATTTTAAAACTTAATGAAATATGATAAATAACCACAACATTAAGACTATGAAAAGAAAATTATCTGAGTATATGAATTCTTTATCTTTGGATGAATGTAATTCAAAAAAACTAAAAAAGAAAACTAATTCAGTTTACTGTCAAACTGATGAAAAAATTTATACTGAAAGTGATATAAAAGAAATGATTGATAATTATGTTAATTATATAAATACTAATACATATACAAAAAAGATAGAACCTAATAAGTGGGTTGAATCATTTTAACATATCTTGATGTTTGGTTATGAATTCTTTACTTACATTTTGATATTTAATAATATCAACTATGTCTATTTGATCTGCAAATAATTCTAAAATATGTTCAGGAATTTTCAAATTAGGTAATATTTGTTTCCAATTAATATGGATTTGTTTTTTTATTTCATTTTTCTCATCACATGAGAGTTTTTCAAAACCATTGATTAAATAAGTTATATTCATAAGTGAGTGCTTATATAGTATAATTATATCATTTTTTTATAAACACACACGAAAAATAAAACTAAGCTTATATTAATAATGGAATTAAAAGACATTTTGAAGGACATTGAGACTTATAATCAGGTCACATTAGAGACTCCAGAATCTTGGATGAATAATAACAAAGTTGGTTTTCCCACATGGGTATCAAAATTATTTATGAAATCGGTTGATAAATCCAAACAATTAGAATCAATAAAAACCAGTGATACTTTGTTTCCTCACCAGCGTCTTATTAGAGACTATTTACAAGCTGGGTCACCTTATAGAGGATTACTTTTATATCATGGACTTGGTGTTGGTAAAACGAGAACATCCATCGGTGTTGTCGAATTACTTTTGAATTCTAAAAGCAAAGAAAAAGCTCTTGTCATATTACCTGCATCATTAAGACAAAATTTTATAGCTGAACTTAAATCATTTGGCAATATAATGTATAATAAAAATAATACTTGGAAATTAATATCATTTACAGATTCGAATGAGAAAACCTTTGAAGATATGTTTGGAAAAACAGTCGTGAAGTTATTAAAAAAAACTAATAAAGGTGTATGGTTACCATTGATATCCGTCAAGAAAGACGAGGATGCTATTAAATATAAAGATCTTACAGATACTCAAAAAAAAGAATTAGAATACCAAATAGACTTATATATTGAAAGTAGATATGATTTTAAACATTATAATGGTTTCACTAAAGAAGATAAAGAAATATTAAATGGTGATGACGAGAAGAAAGATTCAAAACTATTTGATGATAAAATTGTCATCATAGACGAAGTTCATAATCTGACTTCTGGTTTAGATAATAGTAAAAAAACGTTGAAATACAAATTATATAACAAACTTTTTCATAGTAATAATTCATCATTTGTCTTGTTATCAGGAACACCCATTATAAATAATCCAATTGAAATTTCATACACCATTAACTTGTTACGAGGAGAACAAAAAACATATAGTGTAGAATTGAGTGGAATGCCATATGATCTTGATATCAGAAACAAATTAAAATATGTAGATATGTTTTCTATGAAAGCTCTTAAAAAGAACATATTATTTACATTTACTATCGTTCAGAATGACTATAAAGTCTTAAATGGAAAACTTGTTTTAAAAGAAAAATCTGATAAGAGGTTTCAAACATCGACTATACACAAATTTTTAAAATCTACTTTGGAGAATCTTATTGATATTAAAGGTAACAGAATAGAGGTTAAATCAGAATTTAGCGAAGATTCGAATTATGCTTTACCAGTTGATCCTGAATTATTTAATAGGTATTTTGTTAATGAAAATAACAACACAAGTAAAGGGGATGAAATATTTAAAAGAAGAATAATGGGTTCGGTATCGTATTATGAAAATTACGATAAAGAACTATATCCTACTCAATTACCTAATGAACCAATTGAATTGAATATGTCTGATATACAGTTCAACAAATATTTAAAAATCAGAGGAGAAGAAATAGCAAAAGAGAAAAAAGCTAAAGTTGGTTATAAATCTCCAACAGCTGGAACATACAAGATTTTTTCTCGTGCTGTATGCAATTTTGCATTCCCTGCAAAGATAGAACGTCCTTTTCCAAAGAGTGTTAAAACATTTTTGATGGAACTTGATAGTTCAGTTGTCGATGAAGTAGATACTGATGAGGTAGCTTTACAAGGATTAGTATTGAAAGACTATCAAGATAAGTTACAAAAAGCTCTTACAGAATTATACGATAGAAAAGAAGAACTTTTAAAAGTAAACGAAGGTCTTAAAGAAGTATCCCCTAAATATAATGCAATAATTAATACTCTCAACAAAACCAATGGAACAAGTGTCATTTATTCTGACTATAGAAAGGTAGAAGGATTGAAAACAATGGGAATATCTTTAGAAGCAAATGGTTATAGTCAATTGAGAGTTGTAATGAATGAGAATAAAGTTATTGATATAGAGTTTGACCAATCAGCCAAATTTTTGTATGCGAAATTTAGTGATCCTGATACGGGTTCTTTTATGAAAGAAGCTAATGAAATAATATTGAATATATTCAATAATAAGTTTGGTGAATTAAAACCAAATATAAAGGCTAAATTAGAACAGTACAAATCAATAGTTAACAATAACGGCAATCTAAGAGGTGATTTTATAAAAGTTTTGATGATAACTCGTTCAGGTGCAGAAGGTATTTCTTTGAAAAATGTTAGAGGTGTGCATATATTAGAACCTTATTGGAATAATATAAGAATTGACCAAGTAATAGGTAGAGCAAATAGAACTAATTCGCATATAGAGCTTCCTAAAAGTGATAGGAACTTTAAAGTGTACACTTATATGATGAAATTTAGTAATGAACAAATTAGTGAATTATCATCGCAAATAAAGAATCCCAGAGGTGATAATAGAAAATCCAGCGATCAGATAATAAAGTCTATTGCTAACAGAAAAACATCAGTGATTGATGGATTCTTGAAAAATTTAAAAAACGCATCTGTTGACTGTACTATTCACAAAAATTCACATGTAGGTATGGAATGCTTGACATTCAAAAATGAGTTATCAGAGCACGATAATGCATATACATTCAATATTTTTGATGAATATATTGAAAAGAAAGAGCTTAATTCAAAAAAGATAACCGTAAAGTCATTCATCGTTCAATTCAAAAAAATTGAAAAAATAAAAAATACGAAATTTATATATGTTGCTGCCAAGAAGTCTTTATATGATTTTGAAGTGTATAAAAAATTAGGTATTATGGATAAAGTAGGAACAATGAGAAAATTAAATTCGTCACAATATGAAGTGAGTATTATCTCAAAAAAATAAAAATATATATTTATTAATTTATACATATGATTCTAGCTAATATTGTTTCAGGAAAAAGATATAAATTCATATTTAAATGTATTAGAGCAAATAATAATTTTTTTGTTATACAATATTTGAGAGACTCAAATAACATATCAATTTTAGATGAAAATGAAGAAAGTATATTTATGAATGTTATTAAATATGGAACAAATGAAATGTTAATGTTTTTCATGAACAGATATCCTGTTTATAATTTAGATGAATATGATCAATCAAACATCCATGCTTTATTCTATCTCATTAAAAGAAAAGATTTAGATATAGATTATATAAGAAGTTTTTTTATTCGTTGCAATAGAGACATCAATATATGGTCAGAACAATATGGATCTTTACTATTTCATTCGATATATTACAAAAATATGGAAGGATTCACATTATTGTTGTCAATAGGTGTAGATGTGAATGGATTGGATAATAGACATAATCCACTAATATACTATTGTGTATTAAATGGATTACTCGAAGTTAGTAACACTATAATTAATCATCAAGACTTTAATGTTGACAATGCGAATACTTCAAATGAAAGTATTCTTGAAGTAGCTATTATCAAATGTATGACATTACATGCAAAATTGATATTTTCTAAAAAACCTAAGGTATTAAAAGATAAAGAAACTGTTATTAGACTAATGGATTATTCAATCGACTCAAGAAATACAATTATGGCATGGCAATTATATCAAAATTATTGTGCATATATAATACAAAAAGCTTTTAAAAAATACATTTATAAAAGAAGAACAAGTGTATGAATATTATCGGACCTCGTAAATTGATCGATGTTACAATTTTTAAATTTTACACTGGTCTTTCATAGTAAGAAAAATCATTATTTTTTTCACAATTAATAAAAAATTGATCTTTTATTTAGAATTAAAACAAACAAACAAACAAACAAACAAACAATTAAAGCATGAGTTCTGAAAACAAAACAATTTCTCAATTAGAAATGAATCTGGAGAAAAGAGAAGATGAATTTCGCGCAAATTGTGAACGTAAGTTTAACAGAGAACTTCGTGAAGAAAAAAATAAATTCAACAATAAAGTCAAAGAAATCAAAAGAAGTTACGAGTATGGAGTTATAGCTTTTGTATTCATTTTGAGTTTAATATCAGTTATTCTTTACAGGAATATGAATATTAGTAAGATTGACTATTATATAAAGACAAATTATCCACAATTGTATGTAAAGATAAGTGAATTAAATTATGACATTAATTCGTATAACACATTTGAGTTTACTCTTATCGTAGCTACTTATCATTACATTATGTATAAAATCATCATCAATAGATTCTCAATAATATTCATAGTGACAATTTGTAGTATCTATGGATCTATCAAATTAATTAATTAGAAGTAGATATTGTAATAAAATACATAATTTGTATTTTTTTATATACACAAATATAAATGTATATTGCTTTATTACTACCAATATTAATACTTATGATATTTCAGATCATTCACGCAGTATCAAGTAAGTGTAAAGATAAATGCAAAGTTCAATTGAGTTATGCAGTTACAGGTTCATTAACATGGACGTGCTTTTTAATAATAAGAAGACTTGTATTAGGTGTTAATATATTTTCAAATTCAGATCCTTCTCAAACTGTGTTAGAATCAATCGCAGGGGGTATTTTATGGGGGGTATTTTTCGTTGTAAGAGATGTTGTAAGAAAATCTCGTTCGAGTAATGAAAAGCACATATTCAAATGGAATGGTATAAATTTTGTTTATTAATTGATAATATATAAAAATTTGATCTTTTATTAGTTAATGAATTCAACTATTGATTATCATATAAATAAATATGAAAACATATCTTGATGATGTTATTTATATTGATCATTACCCTAAATATATGAAAGTATCAAATGAAGAGTTTGATGAATTATGGAATGTTGAAAATTCTGTTCAAAGCACTCCTAATCCTATGAATAGGAAATATATGATCAAAAGAAAACAATGTACATACGGGGCTCAATATAACTTTGGAGGACAAAAATCAGTGAATATTTCGCAAACATATGATGAATATCCTACCATTATAAAAAAGGTTTTGAACGATGTAAAATTACGTTCCGCATCTGATGATTATAGTGTAGTTCATGTTAACTTTTATCCAGATGGAAATGCGGGCCTAGACCCACATGCAGATAATGAACAAGATATGATGAAGAATAAAGATATATATAGTTATACGTTTCTATCCCAAGAAGGGAATCCACGTGGATTCCAAATATATGATATGAATAAAAATCAAATAAATGAAGTGATGCTAGATAATGGCGATTTATTGATCATGTCTGGAGGTATGCAAACTAAATATAAACATGGTATTAAGAAGTCTAAGTCAAAAAAATTTACTAATCTTCGAAGAATCAATTTGACTGTTAGAGCATGGAAAAAATAAAAACAAAAAAGTAGTTTTGTTACTTAGGCATGTGTCTTCCACAAAAATCACAATTTGCTTTTGCTTTTGCAGTGCATTTTTCATTGTTCATTTTTAATGCTTTACAAATTAAAGAACCATTAAATTTGTTGGTAATATTTGTTGGTTTTTTTGTTATAACTATATTTTGCATATTCGTTGTATCTAGAACAATGATTGATTTTCTATTTTTGTATGCATTAGAAGCATCTTTCATTTTCTTGATTACTTTTTGCATCTTAACATCACGATCAGCCATAAGTTCTTTCAAGATGTGAGTTTATTCTCACCAAATCAGATGATATCTTATATATATATATTATTCTTTAAGTTGAAACATATCATAACAATAATAGTTCTTCACCTTCTTTAACATCTTTTAAAGTAAAATATCCATCTTTTTTTGATACAACATTTGCATCATTTTGTGATTGATTTAAAAACATTTCTCCATGAAATTCATGTAATGGGATTGTTGGTACAAATGTATATGTTTTATTACTATCTTGCATGAATAACTTTTTATTTTTATATAAATCATGAAGTGTGTATAAAGTTTTAGAATTAATTTGCACTTTATCATGTAATTCTATTGTGTAACACCATTGTCCATGATACTGTGGTCTTTCAAGAATTTTTGTATTAGATGGTATATTCCTCATAGCAATTAAACCTACTTTTGTTTTATTTTTTGTTGATACACCTGGGCAACAATAAAATGTTTGAAGAGCTTTTAACATGAAGTTTGAGTTTACATGATAATTTTGGAGTTCTTTTTAAATTCTTTTTATTTGTTATACTATGAATTTATTTCAAGTATTATGTCTACAAATTTATCTGTAAATCTACATAATCAGTAATGTGGTTATATATAATCAGTTTATGATGAATTTAAAATTATTTTATATATTAATCCTTTTTTTTTAAAAAATGATCAACACATTTCATAATCTAATATATATATATCATGAAGTTAAATAACACAGAAGTTTACATGTACACCATTTGGAATGATTCTTATGGAAATGAATTTGAAACAATAGGTAATTCAAAAAAAAGGGTACACAATGTCACAATAAAAAATACACTCATCTCTACAAAATTACGACAGAAGTTTGGAATTTTCCCTAAAAAATATAAGGATTTCATTCAAATAAAAGACAAGATTAACAAGTTCATTAATGACGAACAACCTGATCTTTGTCTACAATTTAAATTCATAAATAAATACAATTCTCAATGTATTGATACTAATTATATACATCATCAACAGTTTGACATGAATATAATACAGCTTATTCATAATCCTCCTATGAATGCCACACTTTATAATCATAAAATTTATGGTCAAGATACTAATTCTGTTGACATTCAACAAAATTTTAAAAACATCATTCATTACAAATAAATTTATAATTGAGCCCGGTGATATCATTCATACCACCATTTAAAACTTTTATTAAAAACATTTAAATATTTTACATCATAATATATATATAATATGGATCCAGGTAGTATTCCCGAAAATGTAAAGCGAATAATGAATGACAGAAATCTTTCTATGTCACAAAAATTAGTAGCATTCATGGCCTTTATGCCTAATTTGCCTGAAAATAATCCAGATATATATCAAGATAATCTTGATTTAGGTAAAGAAATTAGACAATTAATAGACGATAAAAAAATCTCATTGGGTAAGTTTGATGAAAATTTTAAACTGCATGTAGAAAATTGTTAAAAAATAAAAAATTTACCATAATTAAAATGCCTAATAATTATGAAAAAATAATTAATTCAATTTCTCACGTCGTTGACATGAATGGACCTCTTGTGATTGAATATAATAAGCAAATTTTATCATTTAATTGTGTAAAAGTGAAAAATAAACATATTTTAAAAGTCGCAGAGCAATTTGAAAACAATGATATAAAAGATATACTTCAAACAACTGAAAGTTCTTTTTTATTTAAGTAATATCATATTTCATCTAAGAGTATAATATTATCTTTCAATGCAATTTCACAATAATAATCAATAATTTCTATCATGTCTATAATAGCTTCTAAATTTGTACCTCTTGCAACAACACCATGATTTTCCAAAGCTACAATATCATTATTTTCATTGTGTATATTTGTATATGTTTGATCAGCTAATTTCATTGTTCCAGCTGAATAAAACTTAACATTTTTTCCTATTTTGAAAGATATTTCTGGAAAAAAATATTGTATTGTAGACAATTGTTTATGATCTGTTAAACCTATGTAAGCAAGAACATTCTGAGGATGACAATGAACTACACAACAGTCTTCATGTTGTTCACTGCTCATTATAAGTTTAGCATGTAAATCAAGTTCTCGTGATGGTAACCTATCTAAATCATTAACTGAGTATATGTTATTCTTAAAATTAACAGATACAAGATCACGTGCTTTTATATGGTGTTTTGTCATTCCACTTGGTGTAATATGAAAATATTTTTTATTTGCTAACTTAACAGATATGTTACCATCATTTATACTTGTTAGTTTTTTTTCATAAATTCTAGTCAAAGATTGGGGAATATTTAGAGATGAATTCATACGTTTTCTTACTATATGGCTATAATTTTTATTTAAGTTTTTTTATTTGTATCATCAACGATTTGTAATATCAATCATATTAAGATGAAAATAAATGTATTTAAAGATTTATCACGATCACGATCATAATAAAATGAATAGATCTTAATATGACTTCTAAAATTTGCAGTAAATGCAATATTGATAAAGATTTTGGGGAGTTTTATAGAGATAAGAATAGAAAGGATGGATACAAATATATTTGTAAACAATGTAGTAAAGAAGAAGATCGTTTAAGACAAAACAGACTTAATGAAGAACGAGTACAATTCACGGTTGATTGCAAAACATGTCAAAGTTGTAATATTATAAAAAAAGTATCCGAATTCGGTAAGAATTCACTTACAAAAGATGGATTTAGAAAAGTATGTATTTCATGTCAAAAAGAAAAACAAAGCAAAAAATTAGTAATATTGAGTAAAACACCAATAAAAAGTAAAAAGTGCACAAGTTGTGATATAATAAAGGACATAAGTCAATTCAGCAAAAATAGATCATCAAGAGATGGTTATCGAACTAATTGTAAAGCTTGTTCACATGATTACTACAAAATTAACAAAGACAAAGAATTGAAACGACAGAGAGAAGTATCTAAAATGAAACGAAAAGAAGATGAACAATATAGAGTTAAAGACTGTTTACGGGGTAGATTAAGAAATGCATTAAAGGGAGGATTAAAACAAAAACTTAGTAAAGAACTTATTGGTTGTTCATGGGAACATATACATTTATATTTAAACAAAAAAAACTCAACGGAAAGTCATTATGATGTGGATCATATAATTCCATGTAGCGCATTTGATCTTACTGATCTAAATCATCAAAAAGCTTGTTTTCATTATACAAATTTACAAAAATTACCAAGTAAAGAAAATCAACACAAAAAAAGAAATAAACTTCCTGAAAAATTCAATATTGTCGAGTGGATCGAAAAACAATTAGAACAAATTAAGAAAATAGAAGATGATAACTTAGGATGGGAAACAGTATTAGAATTACAAAAAACCAAAACATTTCAAGGTTTTGTAGATGAAGAAGATAAGTGGTGGTAAAATAAATATAATTTTTGAAATATTTTGTAAAAAGCAAAGTATTATTGTTAATTAGTTTAGTGACTTTAAATAGACTGTATCTATTTGAAAGATAAAAAAGATACTTGATGAATTGACAACTGCGTGATTCGAACACGCGAGGAATTTAATCCACGAGATCTTAAGTCTCGCCCGATTGACCAGACTACGGGAAGCTGTCAACAATAAATCAAATATGGACCATGCTATTTTAGCGTTATCCAGAACACACCACGTGGAGGTATAGCATATAGTGTTCCATTTGTGTTGCTCTCTAAGGGGCTCGAACCCTTGACCTCGGCGTTGCCTTAGTGCTTTTTACAGCACATTTTATATAATTATATAAGCACCACGCTCTAACCAACTGAGCTAAGAGAGCACAAATAAAGAATCCATTTTTAGCTTAAACCCGGGAATTGCGACGAGGACGCAATGGATTTTTAATTCCCATATTATGTGTTTATATAATGATTACTATATGAATAATACTATACAATTAATTTTTAAATACTTTTGTCATTTCAAGACATTCTTTGTTCATACGATTCAAGTTGTTTAAGATAGTGTTTGACATACATATATGGTGATAATTCTAACAATTTTTTTTTTAACACATTAACTAAAATTCCTTTATTATACACAAATAATATAAGATGATTTTGAAATATATGATTCATTATTTTTGTTATACTTTTCACATCGTTATGTCCGTTATCATTTACAGATTTTTTTATCAATGAAATAATTTCATTATGAAGATTTGTATCTTCTTTTGTAATGAGTTTTTTATTATTGTAGTGAAATCCTAAATGTTTAATTGAACTTGATAATCTACAAAAAGGGCACATAAAATTTCCTTTATTATCACACATTTTATGAACACATATCATACATATTGAATGTTTACACGGTAAAACAGCAAAGCAAGATATATTTTCCATACATATATGACATTCTTCTTTATTTTTATAATCATGATCTTTACAGTAATTAGAGCTTGACTTAGAAATAGAAGTACATGGACAACCATTTGTGGTAATAGCCTTACAATACATTTTTGTAAGTATTACGGTGTATATATTAAAAAATAAATGTTATTTAGTAATCATTTTTTTTAATTATTGAAGTTTTTACAATGATTTCGCTACTTTAATTGCAACGTCAAGTGGAAGGTTTTTATATTTAAATTCTTCATGCATATGGCCAATATATTTAGCATCTTCATTTACGACATGTAGATGTAAACTATTTACACTATTGTGTGGAAAACAATGGAAATAAAATCCTGCTTTTTCCCATCCTCTTTGCTTCACATATTCATTAGCTACTTCTTTTAATTTGAGTAGAAAATCGATTTTTTTATACAATACAATTGTTACAATATTGAAGTTTTTCCAATTTAAATCTTTTGTCGTAATGAATACATGTCCAGGACCATTTTCATCTGGACCACACATGGATACATTTTTATTATCAAGATGATTCCATTTTTCATCATTTTCGGGTTTATTATAACATATCATCCATTCATCAGAATAATTTTTGATAATGCTTTGATCCACATTATTAACTATTTGATTAGCTGCATATCTAGCAAATACATTGAATGGTTTTGTTCCGGTCGTTAAGATTACGTCTGTTTTAAAGTTCATACAGTTTATTTCACCTTCGAAGGTGAAATCATTTTTCGCAAGAAATTTATAGAGTTGCATTTTATGATTATTTTTTTGAGCATATGAAATGTATTCTTTAAATGTTTGTTCATTATTTAATACAGGAAATTTATTTTTTATCATGTCACTTGAATAATCTGGAATAGATGACATTTTATTACATTTAAAATCGTCCGTTATTATTTGCATGGAACAAGAAGCTCCCATAGTTGAGTTCTATTAGAATTGTATAATGTATATTAATACAGATCATTTTTTTATATCATTTTAAAAGCATTTCAAAAAAAAATGATTTATAAAAAAATAAATTAACAAGTACTTAATATATATCAACTATGATATATTATCATATCATGCAACCTGACGGTAGTATATCATTAGGTAAAAAAAATAATGATGATATCAAATTTGAAAAAATTGTAAAAGGGAATACTACAATTATAAAAACACAAAGTGGTTTGGTAATGAAATTAAAACCGTATGTTCCAACTCCTATTGATGTTGATCTATCTAGTGATGATGATAGTGATTATGATAGTGATTATTAATTTAAACTTATTTTTCAAAAATATCATTCAAATTTTTCATATATCTATACATATTTGGTTCACTATCAAGTTCTTGTGCGGATAATAAAAGATTTATTTCACTGTTTTCTAAAGTATAAGAAAAATTATGAATATAAAACAATCCTAAACTGTTTTTACAACATACATCATCTAAATAAGTTTGATCTATGGTTTCAATACTCATCATATTTGATATAACTTTTGGGGTTCTTTTTTTTAATGATACAATTGATTTTATTTTTTGTCGTTGTGTAGTTTTGGTTAAATCAATATGAGGGAAATATCCATATTTAGATCTAAATGTAGAAATATATGTTATACAATTTATTGCTTCTTCTTTATTTGCAAAACACATATATCTTGGATTATTTTTTAGATCTATTAAAGTTAAATAATTACCTCGAGGTATTATTTTAATAAAACTATAACTCATCCGTGTATATAAATTATTATTTTTTTATTTTTAAACATTTTTACATTCAGTTAATACATATTTTTTTGCTTTTTCATATTTAAGAACGATAAACAATCCAATCAAATGCATTATCTTCTTCTTTATGATTGAGAGAGTTGTCTGTTTTAAATTTAATATTCAAAGTAACATCATTTTTAAGTTTTACAGTCATAGTGTTATCATTATTATCAGTTACATCAGCAACATTGGGATTCGTATGAGGCATATTTATATTTTAATTAATTAAATATGATGAATAAATTGATTTCAGTGAATGTTATGATGATTATGTTCTTTCTATCTGGAATAGATAAAATGATCAATTTTTATAAAATTTCAAACGAATTCGCAACGAAAACACCTGTAAAGATCCCCATACAAATAGCCTATCTGGCGATTATTGTAGCCATCATAATCGAACTCGCTGCTCCAATATTAATCAATGTTGGATTAATAAAAAAAAATAAGAAATTAGTGTTATATTCTACTTTATTTTTGATAGTGTTTACTGTTTTAGCAACTTTATTATATCATTTCCCACCAATTGGTTATCAATATTATCCATTCATGTCTAACTTAACAACTATAGGGGGTTTAATGCTCATATTATATATATAATTTTAATCAACTTCTTCAATCTTTGGTCCTGGATCACCGTCCGCATTTGCGGCTTGTGGTTCGGCATCCATTGGGCTTCCTGGGGGAGCATTAGCGTTCATGCCTTCATACATTTTTGAAATGATTGGTTTAACTTTATCTTCAACTTCTTTCATAATAGAATCATACTCGTCTTTAGAAGCGGATTGATTATCATCGAGCCATTTAATTTTCTCATTTATTTCATTGAGAATTGTGGTTTTATCAGCCTCTTCGAGTTTAACTTCGGGTTTATCAATAGTATTGCGAGTGTTGTATAGATAATTTTCAAGTGCATTCTTACTTTCAATGCGTTCTTTTTGAGCCTCGTCATCTGCTTTATACTTTTCGGCTTCTTTAATCATTTCTTCAATTTGTTCCTTATTCATCTTAGAATCATTTGTGATTGTGATTGTTTGTTTTTTTCCAGTTCCTTTATCAATAGCAGAAACATTTAGAATACCATTTGCATCGATATCAAAAGATACTTCAATTTGCGGAACACCACGAGGTGCAGGTGGAATTCCGCTCAATTCAAAACTCCCAAGTTGTTTATTATCTTTGGTGAATTTACGTTCACCTTCATATACTTGAATAGTGACAGCTGGTTGATTATCAGAGTATGTTGAAAATACTTGTGATTTTTTAGTAGGAATTGTAGAGTTACGATCAATTAGGTTCGTCATGATACCACCGGCTGTTTCAATTCCCATAGAAAGTGGTGTTACATCAAGAAGAAGAAGATCTTGAATATTGGCATCTTTTTCACCAGATAAAATGGCAGCTTGTACAGCGGCACCATATGCTACTGCTTCATCGGGATTGAGAGATTTGCAAAGTTCTTTATCGTTGAAAAATTCAGAAAGTTGCTTTTGAATTTTGGGAATACGTGTAGTTCCACCAACAAGAATAACTTCGTCGATATCAGACTTAGATACCTTTGCATCAAGAATGACTTTTTCAACAGTATCAATTGTTCTTCGGAAAATGTCAGCACAAAGCTCTTCAAATCTAGCACGAGTGAGAGAAGAAATGAAGTCAACTCCATCAAATAAAGAATCAATCTCAATTTGAGTTTGATTACCAGAAGAAAGATTTCTTTTAGCTTTTTCACATGCAGTACGGAGACGACGCAACGATTTACTATTTACAGAAGGGTCTGTCTTATGTTTTCGTTTAAATTCTTGAACGAAATGTTCAACAAGACGATCATCGATGTCTTCTCCACCAAGATGACTATCACCACCAGTGGATTTTACTTCGAAAACTCCGTCTTCAATACTGAGAATCGTGCAATCAAAAGTGCCACCGCCACAATCGAAGATCAATACATTTTTTTCTTTTTCACATTTGTTATCAAGACCGTATGCAATTGCAGCGGCGGTTGGTTCATTGATAATACGAAGAACATTGAGACCAGCAATTACACCAGCATCCTTTGTAGCTTGACGTTGTGCATCTCCAAAGTAAGCCGGGACAGTAATAACTGCATCTTTTACTTCTTTGCCAATATAAGTTTCAGCGATTTCTTTCATCTTGACAAGAACCATGGATGATACTTCTTCGGGATAGTATGATTTATTTTCACCTTTGTAATCTACAGAAATTTTAGGTTTATCTTTTCCATCATTTTGAACATCAAAAGTCCAATGTTTTTTATCATTTTGGACATGTTGGTCTGTGAAATTACGACCAATAAGTCGCTTAGCATCATAAATAGTATTTTTAGGGTTCATAGAAGCTTGATTTTTAGCACTGTCACCAATTAGACGTTCTTCGTCGGTGAATGCAACATAAGAAGGAGTAGTACGGTTTCCTTGATCGTTAGCGATAATTTCAACACGACCATTTTGCCATACTCCAACACAAGAGTACGTAGTTCCGAGATCAATACCAATAGCAGTAGCAGACATTTTTAATATAATGACATATGTGATATGTGTTTAAATATATTTTAGAAGATTGTTTCTTAAAACTTCTATTAATTATGTGTTTAAATCTATTTTAGAAGAATGTTTCTTAAAACTTCTATTAATTATGTGCATTCATATTTTACCATCACACATGTCGAGAACTATATTTTTGTTTCTTTGTACTATTTCATTGTCTGTATCAGTCATATAATCGATATCTGATATATTAAGTCCACAAGCGTTACAATTATCAGCCCAAAATTGATTGTTTGCAATGTCCTTCTTATTCTTCTCAATTACATTTGAATCTCTTATCAACATGGCTGTTTGTACTCCCAAGTCCATCAAAACCCGTATGAGTGGTTTTCTCATTTCAAGACCATCTTTCATAACAGCGCATGTATTAGATTTTTGACCTTCAGGTAAGTATATGCATTGGTTCTCTTTGAGACTAAGTATCATACGGGTTAAATCTTCTGATAGTTCAGGATATTGCATTCTACAATTGTTAAAGAGACGTTTAATATCTTCTTTTGTTATATGGTCTAAATTTAGATTATCGTAGTTATTATAATTTATGCTATGATCAAAGTAATTGTTTGTAATATTATAATTATTGATGGTTGATTTGGAACTCCCATATTCTTTTCTTTTTTGTTTTTCTTCTTTCAATTGTTGTTTCAGTTCTTCGATTTGTTTATCTTTATCTTTAATAGATATACACTTTCCAGCTTTGATATGTCTATATTTATTTTGTCGACAAGAAAATACTTTTTTACACGTTTGGCATTGTAAACTATTAGAAGTAATACTTATTGATACATTTGAGTTTACAACAGGACTACATAGGACTACATTTGGGACTACATTAGGACTACATTTTGGACTACATGAGACTACATTATGTATTTTATCATGTCGTTTTAATCTTTTTTCACATGCAGTTAGACGACTGATATGCTTTTCAAAATTCTGTTTTTTATTTGTATTATAATCACACTTTATACATATCCAATTCTTCTTATACATTCTATTATTAGTTAATATTTAGATTATAATTTTAAATAATTAACTTATACTTTATACTTTTATACTTTATATTAAAAAAGTATAAACATATATATATCTAAAAATAAAAATTAATAAAAAAAAAAATTAATAAAAAAAATAAAAATAAAATTGAAAAAGTTTTTGAAATGTCATTATTTTCTCCCCATTCTTTTTAACCTCCGGTATTTTATAATTGATATATAATAACAATAAACAAAACTAAAACATGTCGTTCTCTACAATTGGATGTATAAGTTAATAGTGATCAAATTTAATAGTTATTATATCTATTGTATTTTTGTAAAAGTAAAAGTAAAAGAACTACATAATATAAAAATCATGGCATAGAAAAATGGATTTAAAAAATGAGGTAGGATTCAACTAATCAATAATGAAAATAAATATCATGAAATTAAACGATTATAAAACAAAAAAAGCAAAAGAAGATTATGTTAGAGAAGTTTTATATAAAAAAATAAGTGAATGTGATGATGTTAAAGCAAAATCAAAAGAGGATTATGATAAATTGATTGAAGTACTTGAAAGACATCCAGATTTTAAAACAAAAACAAACGGTATGATTAAGATTGCAATAAGAAGAAATAAATTAAATAAGAAAGCTCTCGAAATAATTATTGTTAAAAAAAATACTGAAGAAGATATATCATGGAAAACATGTATAACTGGTAAAAATAAATCACCAGAAGAAGAATTACTTAGTGCACTTAGAAGTTCTATCTCAGTACAAACAAGAACATTTAGAAATCAGTCGGAACTAATTTGTGCATTTTGTGATGAGCCCGATAATATACATGTTGATCATTATGATCCTGATTTCCAAGATCTGGTGATTGATTTCCATGAAAAACACAAACATATAACAATACCTTACGAATTTGAAGATGATCCCGATACACATTGTAGAAAATTTCACGATGTCGATAATAGTTATGAAGAACAATGGCAAAAATATCATAAAGATAATGCTAATTTAAGAATTTTATGTGCAAAATGCAACTATTCAAGACCAAAAACAAGAAACAAATTTAAACTTACATAGGAAACCACACACTACACAATGAAATCTAGTTAAAAATTAAGTTCTTCATATACATGACAAACACTAACGCCAATATTGTTATTAATGCTTTAACAATGTAATACACTACCTTATTTTTTTTGTGAATGTAATAAATGAGATTATTTTTATTCAATCTAAAAAAGATAAGTAATGGTATCAAGCATAGAATTATAATTATAATATCATACTTAGTTTTGTTTGATAACATTATATTTATTGTAACATATTTTTTCAATTCACTATTTTAATATCAACATCTTCATCTTCAAATGATCCTTTTTGGACAGGTGCTTCGAAACTCATCCCAATGTTTCCACATAACTCTAGAATGTTACTTTCTTGAAGTTCATCAGTGTAATCTTGCACTTCGTTCGATTTACTAATGAGTTCATGATCCATGATGATATCAGAATCACCTGTTCCACATTTAGGAATTTGTCCAACAATAACATTAGCCGCTACGCCTTGCATTTTATCATATTCACCGAAGACACCAGATTTAATCAGGATATCTGCAGTTTCCTCAAAACTACATTTGGCAAGAGGACCTATGTCACTTCTATTAATACCATGCCTGTCAATTGACAATAATGAACCCTTGCTTGTCATCGTATCAACAAGTAGTGAAATATGTCTTTGATTTACATTACCACTTTCTTTGAAAATGTCATCAATTTCATTAAATAATGCTTGTCTTGCAGCTTCTACACCCAATACTCCATAAATTTCGTAAATATCATTTGAAATAGTATTCACTGGATCAATGTATTTACTCAATCCAAGAATATCGAGCAAGTTAGTGCCTTCTGTAATGAGTTGACAATGAACATTTTGTTCATTCTTGCATTCATCTCCCACAGGAGCACAATGTTCTTTTTTATCCTTTTTGTTATTCGATTGCACTTCTAATTTTAATGTTTCTGGATTAATTTCCATAATAGAACAATCAGGTTGTGTGGAAACATTTTTAATACCTGAAATTCCATTTATAACCATAGACAACATTTCTTGTTCTAATGCTTTCATATCTGTAATTATGTCTTCACTGTTTTCAGGAGCTAATTTAATTCTGAAAATTATCTTATCAGCATTATCGTCACTATGAATACAATGAATTCTATTATTATAATTTGTAACAAACGCTTTATAAATATCCTCTGTCTTAAGTTTATTATCCACTAATTTTTCTGCATTAATTTCAATTTTGAGTAACCAATTGTTAGTTTTTTTTATACAGTCCTTTGTTTCTAAATCAACATTATCAAGAATACTATAATTATCATATGCATTAATTATGCTTTTTTCATTTTCAACAACATTGCTTTCATAGTAAATCTCCATAGTATCCATGAAGTCTGATAAATATGTTGTTTGTATGTATGATTTAGCTTCTTCTGCTTTTGCAATAGTAGAAGCATATTCTTCTTTCAAATGAATTGTAAGAGAAGGTGACTTGATGTTTTTAGAAATACTCAATAGTTCTTTAATTCTGGGAACACCACGAACAGCTTTAGAAGCCGATGCTACACCAGACAAGTGGAATGTGTTCAATGTAAGTTGTGTTGTTGGCTCACCAATACTTTGAGCAGCAACAACACCTACAAGTTCGCTGGGATTCACAAGAGATTTGTAGAAATGATTTTCAATATTGAGACACAAATAGTCAATTGCATCTTTTGTGAAATTATGTTCTGTAATAAGTTGTTTTGGATTGAGATAATGACGGATTAACATGTGAAGGACGTTATTGCCTTCAACTGAATTTGAGATTGTGAGTTTATATAATTCTTCCATTTTAGAAAGAATATATTCCACTGATAAATCTGTAGGTGCCTTCAATTTCTTCAGATAATGAACAGTAACGGCTTTATTGATCATTCTACTAAATGGGATAGGATATATAATAAATGTATCGGGTTTGAATTTGAGTATTTTTTCAATTATGAAAGTTCGATCTTCTATAACTTTTTCAAAGTAATCAAGAAGTTTAGAATTCAATGCTTTTTTGGTTGATTTCATCTTTTTCAATGTATCAGCATTTACATAACCCTTCAATTTATCTATACTCTCAATCAAGAAAGTTTCTTTAATATCATCAATTGTTGTGCCGAATTTGAGATAACTGAGATGTTGTTTTTCAAGCTTTACAGAATTCATACCATCGTCACCGTAAATGAATTGAATGATTTGACCACTAGCATTGCGAACAGTCATATCAAAATTGACTTTACAATCTTCCATTGCTTTGACGAGTTTTCTTTGGATATATCCAGTTTCGCTTGTATCTCGGAGTATCAAATTTCTTCTATCCATAAAATTTAATGTCGTTGGAACTGTAACGTCATACATTTTATCACAAGCATCAAATCCAGATTTTTTTGTAATGCTTACAATTTTATCTTTCACCGTATCATAAATTTCTTCAAAGTTACGGTGCATATCAGTATAATTTCCTGCTTTCATTCTAATATTCTTTTCTTCGTGAATTAAGTCAATTTCTTTTGCAAATTTTGTAGCAAATTGTGCACGAATCGATAATCGATGTTGTGGAGCAATATCATGAACATCCATATCCAAATTAGTAGTTTTCGGTTTAGAAACTGACATCTTTGCGAAAACACCAATTCTGGAGCATAAGAAAGAGATTCCTTCTGATAAATCTTTTGAAGCGGAACTGGAAAATATTCCACCATCTCCTATATTTCCATCACCAGAGAAGTAACCACTAAGAATACCCTTAATGAAATCAATAGGTGCATTATAAGAAACTTCGGGAATATGTTTATTTTTTGAACCATGACCAACTAATTCTTTCATAAATATGGCAAATAATGTTGAATTTCCAATAACACTTGTGCTTGTTCCTNTTTTTTTGACTTCAGTATCCACCCTATGAGTAATTCCAAATTTATTAAACCAATTGATTACAAAATTTTGAACANATTCATCTTGTTTGGTAATAGAAACAGTTCCAGATTTCTCATGGAAGCAACCATCGGCAAGATATAATCCAATGAAAGCACCGTTCTCAAAATTGAGTTCAAATTGATCGGGTAAATGAGAATGCTCACGTTTGGCATGGAATGGATATATGCAGTGTTCTTTGATATTTTCTGTGTTGGATCTTACGATAGTTCTTTGTACTCGTGCTTTAGATGTGAAAGGTAAAGTGAATTCTTTTCCATTGTTAGTTTCATACCAACCTCTTGGAATATGAAACTTATCACCTTGTGCTTCTTTCATGAGTTTTACACATTTATGAAATTCACTTCCATGAACATATTTATTTTTGGGGAAATATTTAGTCATGTTAATGCTTTTAACTTCAACTGGAGGAGTGGGTAAACTAAAGGAAATTGGGACATAATCACCTTCTTTAACAAGACTAGAATGTTTCTTAATGTATTGTGAACCATTCCAAATTAATAGTGATTCACTGTCTGCAACAGTAACTGTTCTTCCACCAGCAGTTTTTACTTCATAAACAATTTCAGTAGGATCATGTCTAGTTACTGCTGTTAGTTCCTCCCAAGTTACATTACCATCGTCGTCACCAGTTGGAATATATACTTTTGTTTTATCATCAATTTTAAGGAATTCAAAATCGGGTCTTTTTTCTTCATATTCAATTTGTTCGGGGTATTTTTCCATATAGTTATCAATCCAATCACCAATTTTTACATCACGGGCAATTCCATTTTCAATTATGATTATATCAGTATCACCAGTGACAGATTTTACAGCTGTATCAATCAAACCCTCTCTACCACCCATTGCATGAAAGAAGAACTCTTGTGGGTTCAATCCATCAATGAATGAATGTTTCACATATCCACGAGCCTCTGGTCCATCATTGTATTTATGGTAATGAGGTAATGTACGATTGTCGAATCCATAACTAATACGTTTACCTTCAACTGAACATTGACCAACAGCACCCATCATTTGCAATACATTGATAATATTACCCTTTGATTTTGAGTTAACCATACTTAACATTCTGTTGTCGGGGTTTTTGATGTTTTGATCTGCCAATACGGCTTTTTCAATGTTTTTATGATGTGTATTCATAATATTAGAAAGTGATTTCTCAACAAATTCTTCATTTGTCAACATACTTACATTTTGTAAATTGTTTTTGTATACATCATTCATGAATGTTGATACTTCTTCATCAATGTTAGTAATAGCTTTTTTAATGACACTTTTTGTATCATTATCAATAATCAAGTCTGAAACACCAACACTGAATCCATTATAAACCAACCAGTCACAAATGAGTCGTTGTGTATTATCGAAAAGACTTTTTGTTTCTTCTTGTCCAAGATCATTATACACCGCATGAATGATACCGTTTGTCATATCTTGGTAAGTTTTTTTACTAAGCACTCCACTTTCTGAAGTTACTTTACCATCTTCAATGACAGCATCACCAACACGTGTAGTTAATGTTGGAGGAAACACGGTCGATAAAATACTTTTACCATACCATATTTTTTTTAGTTCTTTGTCTTTAGATGAAAATATACCATCGGCTTTTGGAACATGTCCTACAAACCTGGTATTATTAGAAATTAAGTTCATTACTTGTTTTTCTCTTAATTTAACATCACTGTGTGTAATTTTGTAAATACCCAACGCAATGTCTTGAACAACTGAAACGATTGGTGATGAATCTTTAGGAGAAATGATTTGAGTAGGAACTGATGCTAATTGCATAAGTTCATTCTCTGTTTGTAAAGATTGTGGCACGTGCATATTCATTTCATCCCCATCGTAATCTGCATTATAACTGGGAGTGCAACAAACATTGAGTCTAAAAGTATCGTAGTGCATCACACGGACTCTGTGAGCCATCATAGACATTTTATGCAATGAAGGTTGACGATTGAATAGGACGTAATCACCATCCATAAGATGTCTTTCAACGATATCTCCATTTTCAATTTCAATACTGGAAATGTTTTGAGAATTAAGTCGAATAGTTCTATAGTTTGAACTTGCTTTCTTAATGTATTTTGCACCTGGATAATTATCAGGGCCATTTTCAATGAGTTTTTCTAGTTTTGTTTTGTTCAACATATGAACTACTTCTGGGAAAGTAAGGTTCATAGCAATCTTCATTGGAACACCAACTTCATCAATACTTATATTAGGATCTGGTGTAATAACACTTCTTGCAGAAAAGTCTACACGTTTACCCATAAGGTTTCCTCTAATTCTACCTTCCTTTGACTTGAGTCGCTCTGTCACAGAACGGAGTGGTCTTCCAGTTCGTTGTTTAGCGGGAGGAACACCGGGTAACTGATTATCGACAAATGTTGACACATGATATTGAACTAATGATACCCAATAGTCAATGTGTTCTTTGGAAGAATTTTTTGAAATTTTTTGTTTTAAAGTGTTATTTGTTTTGATAATATCACAAAGTTTATGTGTCAGATCATCCTCACATCTTTGACCCGTGTCGTTTCTCACTGAAGGACGAACAGATGGCGGAGGGACAGGAAATACTGTGCATAATAATGATTCAGGACGATTTACATCTTTTGGAAATCCAAGTATAGTAGCATCCTCTTCTGTAATACGTTTGAATATGTTCATAATATCTTCGGCATTGAAAATAACTTTTTTGAGTTCAGAAACTTCTTCTTTATCTAACTTATTATCTTCGTCTTTCCATTCCATAACAATTCTACCAATGTTTTCTTTTGTAATTTTGTTGGGTTGTTTAGCACCACAACCACATGGATTAGATGTTCCACATCTTTTGACTTTAGAACAAGCCTTGTATATGATGTCAAATTTCTTTTGTCTGGATATTTTCTTGGTAGTGTATTTTATTATTTCGGGGTCTTCTGGATCGACAAGCAAAGTGGAACAACGAAAGCACACACATTTTAAGATTTTTCTTACAATATCAAAGAATTGCATATGAAATATAGGTTTAGCCAGTTCAATATGTCCAAAATGTCCAGGGCAGAATGTGTTTTTTTGCATACAAGTTTTACAAATTTTATCATTTTCAATTACTCCCATACGACTATCAAATAGACCACCAATGATAGGTTCGTTAGCAGAATATGTATCAGTTGATACAAGTTCGGCAACTGACATCTTTTTAATATCAACGGCACTCATAATTGAAAACTGAATTCCCTCAATATTCTTAACTTCATTTTCGAAAGACAATTCTTTATATATAGTCATGATATTATAGTATTATTAATAAATCAATATATTATTTTTAAATTAAATTATATCAATTTTTCATTCATATTTTTAATATATGAATTTAAAAAAATGATTTTAATATATATTATATAACTAGAATTTAAATATGCAAACTCGATTAAAAGCTAAGATTCAATCAACTAGAACAAATGTTAGTTCAAGATCTATTTCAACACAAACTGATTTAGACAACGAAGATAAAAAGAAAAGAAAAAACAACAATGGAGATGATGATGATGACATAAGTAACAACAAACAACCAATTAATATAATTATTCATAATTATCCACAACAAACACAAGAGCAATCTTCTAGTAGTAAGCGACGGAAGCGTTATGTTATTGATGAGGATGGCGACGACGATGAGGATGAAGATTACAACACGGAAGAAGACGATGATGAAGATGAAGACGATGAAGATGAAGACGATGATTATGATGGTAATGATCGTAAAATGATTATTAAAATAGGAGGTCTATCGGAAGACGATTATGATGATGAAGATGAACTAGATATTAATGAGCATGTTTTGAAAAAGATTGATGACAAAGATCTAAATAAACTAATTGCATCAGAGAAAAAGTATGAGAATGATGATGATAAAGTCGTAACAAAGTTTGTTTCAAAATCTTCTATGAATGATTTAAAGTATTATAAAACACTCACATTAGATGATAAACTTAAGTTTGCCGAATTGCAAAAACGCATTGAAAGTATGAATAACGACTCTGTGCCTTTGAAGTTTCAGTTGCTTGAAAAAAACTTCGATGATAATACGAAAGCTGTAATATTTAAAAAATTGGCACTTATGAGTGCAATGTCCCCTGTAAATGGAGAATTTCATAAACTTAAAAATTGGATAAATGCAGTGTGTAACATACCGTTTGGCAAAGTTAAAGATTTACCTGTAAAATTAGAAGATGGACAAGATAAAATTGTAGAATTTATGAAAAAAACGAAAGATGATTTCGATAATAAAATTTATGGTCATATTGAAGCTAAAGATCAAATTACCAGAATAATTGCACAATGGATATCTAACCCGACTTCCAAAGGTAATGTAATTGGTATTCATGGAAAACCTGGTGTGGGTAAAACAACATTGATTAAAGATGGTCTAGCAAAGACTTTGAATCTACCATTTGCATTTGTCCCTCTTGGTGGTGCTCATGATAGTAGCTTTCTTGATGGGCATGGATTTACATATGAAGGTTCAACATGGGGTAAAATAGCTGAACTATTGATGCATTCCAAATATATGAATCCAATCATTTATTTTGATGAACTCGATAAAATAAGTGATACAACAAAAGGACAAGAAATAATTAATGTTCTTATTCATTTAACTGACCCTAGTCAAAATGATAAATTCAATGATAAGTATTTCTCAGAAATACCGTTAGACTTGTCGAAAGCACTTATTATATTCACTTACAATGATGATACAATGATAAGTCCAATCTTAAAAGACCGAATGATTCGTATTGAAACAAAAGATTATACTACTAATGACAAAGTGAATATTTCAAAAAATCATATGCTTCCAGAAATTATGAGTCAATTTGGAATTAAAGAAGGAGATATAGAATTCAATGATGATATTCTAATTAAACTTATAAATAATACAATCCCAGAAGCAGGTGTTCGTAATTTAAAGAGAAATATTGAATCAATAGTGAGTAATATTAATCTTAATGTTTTACTTGGAAAAATGGAATACCCGGTTTGTATTGATAGTGAAATAATAGATACTTATAAACAGAAAACAAAAGATGTAAATCCTTCAATACCACATATGTATTTGTAATTTGTATAATGATATTGAAAAATGTGATAATAAATTGTATAGGATTCATTGGTGGTTCAATTTTAGGTCTTCAGCTTATTCCACAGATATATAAGGCATATAAAACTAAGTCAACAA
>JGI20156J14371_10000830_pt1 | contig 26561 bp, 23 predicted proteins | sample COG_06_FD_14371 | JGI IMG/M metagenome (IMG submission 14371)
AGAATTTAAGTATACCGCGGGGTGGAGCAGTCTGGTAGCTCGTCAGGCTCATAACCTGAAGGTCGGCGGTTCAAATCCGTCCCCCGCAACCAATTCCAGTTAAATCTTAAAATTAGATTTTTTACTATCAACCAAGAAAGCTTTGACTGTTTCTTTTGTGAGTTGATCAAATGTTTTTCCAAAATTTTCTATTTTTTCAATAGTTGTAGGTGGTACAGTTATAATATGACATCCCAACTGTTTTGCTTGCAAGTAATTATAAGGTTCTCTAACGCTCGCCCACAAAATTTCTACATTTTTAAATTTATTAGCCAAAGAAATACTTTTTTTAAACTCAGGTACTGGATCTCTCCCTGTATCTCCTGCTCTTCCAGCAAATATAGAAATAATCACTTTTGTTTTTTTATTAATTAATTTTAAAATTTTTTCTGTTTGTTTTGCACTGTATATGGCTGTTATATTTAGTTTTATATTTTGACTGTTCAATTCTTTGATGATTTTACCCATAAATTTACCTTTTGAATTTGAAACTGGTACTTTTACATAAACATTTTTTGCCCAAGTATTTATTTGTAATGCCTGCTTTTTCATCTCTACATATTCGTCGGCAAATACTTCCAGAGAAACTGGTTTGTTTTTACAAATTTTTAGTATTTTCTTAGAGTAAGATTTATAATCTTTTGCTCCAGCTTTTCTCATCAAACTTGGATTTGTAGTAAAACCTTTGACAATCTTTTTTTTATTAAATTTTTTAATAAGATCTAATTCTGCAATGTCACAAAATATTTTGGTTTTCAATTTATGCCTATAAGTTCTTTGTGATATCCTCTGTCATTTTCTTTGCATCTGCAAATAACATAAGAGTATTTTCTTTATAAAATAAATCATTATCAATTCCAGCATATCCGGGTGATAAGCTTCTTTTAACAAATAACACCGACTTACATTTTTCAACATCTAATACAGGCATACCATAGATAGGGCTTTGGGGATCTGTTTTAGCAACAGGATTTGTTACATCATTTGCACCTATTACAAATGCAACATCAGCATTAGCAAAATCATTATTTATTTCCTCTAGCTCAAATACTTCATCATAAGGAACATTAGCTTCGGCTAATAATACATTCATATGGCCAGGCATTCTGCCCGCAACAGGATGAATGGCATAAGAAACTTTAATATCATTTTTTTTTAATGTATCTACCATTTCTCTAAGCGCATGTTGTGCTTGAGCTACCGCCATACCATACCCTGGTACAATTATAACTGATGATGCATTTTTCATCAAAAAAGCTGCATCTTCTGCATTACCACTTTTTACAGGTTTTTGTTCTTTATTTTGTGAGCCTGTTGATTGTTCTGTTGCACCAAATCCACCTAAGATTACATTAAAGAATGAACGATTCATTCCTTTGCACATTATGTATGATAAAATTGCACCTGAAGAACCCACCAAAGCTCCAGTTATAATTAATGCAGTATTCTCTAATGTAAATCCAATTCCAGCAGCTGCCCAACCAGAATAAGAGTTAAGCATAGATATTACTACTGGCATATCTGCTCCACCAATCGGAATTATCAATAAAAATCCAATTAAAAAAGAAATAGCTAGCAATATCCAAAATAAATTTGAAGACTGAGTAGTGCAAAGTAAAAAAGTTAAAACAACTATTGAAATTAATATTAATGCATTTAGTGGATGTTGCCCTTTAAATGTAATGGGAGCTCCAGACATAATCCCCTGAAGTTTTAAAAATGCAATTATTGATCCTGAAAATGTTATAGCACCTACAGCTGCACCAATTGACATTTCTATAAGGCTTCCAAGTTTTATATTTCCTGGTGTTCCAAGATTAAATGCCTCTGGATTTAAAAAAGCTGATATTGCAACGAAAACTGCAGCAAGACCTACAAGGCTATGAAAACCAGCAACAAGCTCAGGCATAGCAGTCATTGGAATTTTATAAGCTATAAAAGCACCAATCAAACCTCCAACTAACAAAAAGATTAAAACATAAATAAATCCACTAGAAAAGTTTCCAATAGATAAGAATGTAACTGTTATTGCAATTATCATACCAATAATTCCAAAAAAATTACCTTGCCTAGACGTTTCTGGTGAAGACAAGCCTCTTAAAGCTAAGATAAACAAAACACCTGATATCAAATAGAAAATTGCTGATAAATTTTGAGAGATCATTATTTATCCTTTTTCTTTTTTTTATACATTGCAAGCATTCTTTGGGTAACCAAAAAGCCTCCAAAAATATTTATTGCTGCAAGTGATATTGCTAAAAATCCAAAAATACTCGAAGAATTAAAAATACTATCAGAATTACCTGCCAATCCAGCGATGATTGCTCCTACAATGATTACAGATGAGATAGCATTTGTTACAGACATTAAAGGTGTGTGTAAAGATGGGGTAACACTCCACACAACATAGTATCCAATAAAAATTGAAAGTATAAATATGCTTAATCTAAAAATAAAGGGATCTATTTCCATAATTTTATTTTATTAAAGTTTTCTCAATGATTTCATCTTCTAAATTAATATTGATTTTATTACTTTCTTTATCATAAAGATTTGAAACAAAATTAAATACATTTTTTGAATATAAATTTGATGCAGAAATTGGAAGTTTATTAAGAATGTTACTTTCACCCATAATTTTAACCCCATTTTTATGTATTATCTTGTCAACTTCTGTGAAAGCAGTATTTCCACCTTGTATCGCTGCCAAATCATAAATTATTGAGCCAGATTGCATAATATCAATCATTGTATCTTTAATAATCACTGGAGCTTTTTTTCCTGGTATGAGCGCGGTACAAATTACAATATCAATTTTTTTAAGAGTTTCCGTTAATAATTGCTCTTGTTTTTTTTTAAAATCATCTGATGCTTCTTTTGCATATCCATCTTCAGTTTCAAGATTTTCTGAACCTTCAACAGTCAAAAATTTTCCCCCTAAACTTTCCACCTGTTCTTTTGAAGCCACTCGCACATCTGTTGCAAAAACAATTGCACCCATTCTTTTTGCAGTTGCAATAGCTTGTAATCCCGCAACTCCTGCACCAACAACTAAAACCTTTGCAGCTGGGATTGTTCCAGCAGCAGTCATCATCATAGGAACTGCTTTTTCAAAGTTAGCAAAAGATTCAATTACTGCTTTATAGCCTGCAAGATTTGCTTGAGAAGAAAGTATATCCATTGACTGAGCTCTTGTTATTCTTGGAAGTAATTCTAAAGAAAAAAAATTAATATTTTTTTTACCTAAATCACTTATTTTATTTTGATTATTATATGGATTTAAAACACCTATTAGTGTTTGGTTTTCTTTTAATAAAGAACTTTTATCGTCACTAGGTAATCCTAATTGAACAATTACATCTGCACTATTAATAATTTCTTTTTCATCACTAGAAATAGTTACTCCAAGTTCTTTATATATATTATCTTGAATACCTAGATGATCAGCATAATTTTCAGCTAGTGAAACTTCAAAACCAAGTGATATATATTTTTTTGCAATCTCTGGTGTGATTGCAATTCTTTTTTCAATTAGTTGATTTTCTAAGACTGAAACAATTCTCATAGATTAAATCTATAATAAGAATATCGCCATTAAAACTAAAACTGTTATAACCGCGACAGTTCCCCACAATACAAATTTGGTAAAATTATTCCAAGTACTTTTGTGGTTTTCATTTTCCATGAAAATTACTTTTGTCTTGCTTTGAATTTTGGATTTGTTTTGTTTATTACGTAAACTCTACCTCTTCTTCTAACTAGTTTAGAGTTAAGGTCTCTTTTTTTAATTGATTTTAGGGAACTTTTAATTTTCATATAATTCAATTTTTTAATGCCGGCAACGTCCTACTCTTCCGTGCCTTAAGACAAAGTACCATTGGCGCAGAAAGGCTTGACTTCCGAGTTCGGAATGGGATCGGGTATAGCCCTTTCGCAATAATCACCGGCAGGGAACTTATACTTAAATAAAACCTCTTGTAAATAGTGAAATCAAAATTTTTATCTATTTTTCACTATATTCATTATATATCTATCTAATTTCTTTTTACCAAAAATTTTATTTACTTTTCTGGACAAATTCATGCTTATTAAAGCTGAGGCAAATCTCTCCCCAGATCTACTAGGTAAAAACTTAATCTTGGAATCAAACATTTTGGCAACCTGAAGGATTGTATGGCTTTTTTTATTGGAAATACTGTAATGACAATTCTTATTTTTTTTCCAAGCATAATAACATGCTGAGACAGTATCATCAATATGTGTAAAACGCCTTGATTGAGTACCAGGCCTTACAACTGTTAATGGCAAATTTTTTTTGTATAAATCCTCAAATATTCCAATAACTGTAGCCATACTTCCTAAGCTAATTTGTTTTGGTCCATAAACATTGTAAAAATAAATTATTTCAAATTTAAAACTAAACCATTTTTTGAGATTTTCTAACATCTCTAAATTTTTTGCTTTAGTAAAAGCATATGGAGATAAATTTTTATCTTTTCCATTATTACCTAGGCTTGCTGAGGTTGCTGAGTATATCAATTTTATATTATTTAGAAGACAGAAATTAAAAACTGCGTTAGTTCCTATTGTGTTTGAATTTATACAAGACTCCATATTTAAAAAACTTTGATAAATTCTTGAGAATTCTCCAAAGTGAAAAAGTGAATGTATTTTTTTTGAGTAAGATTTTAAAATTTTTACAATATTCTTAGTATCAGATCTTAAATAATTAATTCTTTGATTTTTAATATGATTTTTTTTTTTCCCAGTTGAATAATTATCTATACTAATGATTTTAAATGAAGTTTTTTTAACTAATAACGAAATCAAATTAGAACCTACAAATCCTGCTCCACCTGTTACAACAATTATATTTTTTTTTCTATTAATCATTTTTTTCTATAAAGTTAATTTTAATTTAATAAACTACAGGGTAAAATAGTAAATATATATTTAAATTTACAATACAATATTACTTATTATATTCTAATATAAATTTTATTACAAAAAATTAATCAAAACTTAAGATTAATCAATTAATTTATTTTTTTATTAAAGATTGTTAGTATAAGTTGTTTATAAATATAAATTTCGTATATTCAAAAAAATGGAATACTTAACTTTAACTCTAGTTTATCTTTTTTTGTTTTTAATTGTCTTCTATCTATCAAAATATTTTAAATGGATAGATATTCCTAATAAGCGTAAAATTCACAAATATCCAATTTATAATACTGGAGGATTAATTTTTTATTCCTTCTATTTAATAGTAGTTAGTCAATATGAGTTAAATAATAATATTGAACTAATAATATCAGTTGGATTTTTTATTGTTATTGGTGGCTTCATAGATGATAGAAAAGATATAGAACCTTTAACAAAAATTTTTATTATACTCCTACCTTCGGCGTATTTAATATATAATGGATTTTTTATAAGTGATTTAGGAAAATATGAAGTAATTGGCCCAATATACCTTGGTAAATTTGAAATTCCATTTATCATTTTAGCAATAGGGCTCTTAGTAAATGCAACAAACTATATTGACGGAGTAGATGGTTTGCTATTAAGTTTTTTTTCTACTTGCTTAATATATTATATTTTTTTAGTTGATGATCAGGAATTAAAGAAACTTTTATTAATATTATTACTACCTATTATATTTAACCTAATACTTAATTTGACAACTCAAAAATCTGGTCTTAAATTTTTTACAGGTGACACTGGAAGTCTTTTCATAGGTTTTTTTCTATGCTTTATTACTATTGAACTTTATAATAATTTCAGAATTCATCCTACTTTTTTAATTTGGCCACTTTGGTACCCAATTTATGATTTTCTATATGTTACATATAGCAGGATTAAAAAGGGAGAACCCTTTTTAAATCCTGATAAATCACATTTTCATCAGATCATTTTTTTTAGATTAAAAAAAAATCATTATTTGACTACTTTATTGTTTAATTTATTAAATTTATCAATATTAATATGTGGATATTTTTTAAGCACACACTCTAAAATAGTATCACTAACTATATTTATACTTGGTTTCTTTTTATATTCATTTTTTAGATTAAAAATAAAAATTTAAATGTAAATATCTAGAAATTATTCTGTTTTAAAAAAATTTGAAAATTCATTATATTCCATATCAAATAAGGATTGAAATATCTTTCTTTATGTATTTCTAACAATTTACAAACATTATTTAAATCAATTAAGTGAGAAGAATCATAATAGTTTTTACTTAATATTTGTTTTGCAAATGAAAACATTTCTTCTTTAAGCCATGAAGCAAAAGGAGGATTAAATCCATATTTCTTTTTTAAAAAACTTTTATCTCTTTGAAAAATAGATTTTAATAATTTCTTATTTTCAAAATATAAACCATATTTTTTATATTCAGGATACATCAGAAAATTATTTATTATTTCCTTATCTAAGAATGGAACTCTTGCTTCTATGCCTTTATTTGAATAAATTTTATCATTTCTAAGACAAATATCGTTTACCACCCATGTTTCTAGGTCTCTAAACATTAAATTATTTAATCGTGGAGAATTATAGGAATTACTAAAATTTAAATTTTTCTCTACTTTTTTATTATCAATTTTATCAAAATTTAAATAATAATTTTGAACATCTTTAAATATATTTTGCTCTCCAAATGATAAAAAAAAGTCATTTGAATTTTTAAATCTTAATCTTTCAAAATTTTTACTTTTATTAAAAAAGAGTAAATTATGTAGATTTAATTTTTTTAATAATGAAATGACATACATACTTTTGTATCTATCATAACCACCAAATATCTCATCACCACCATCGCCGGTGAATATTACTTTTTCAGATATATTTTTACTTAAAATATGATTAATTATAGAGTTTGGATTTCCAGATGGCTCTTCTAAAATTTCATTTACTTCCTCTATTGAGTCTTGAAAATCCTTATAGCTACACGATATTTCATTTAAATTTATATTTGTTTCTTTACAAATTTTTTTTGCAAAATAAAAATCATGATTAAAATAATCTTTAGATTTTTTTATTTCAAAAAAAACTGAATATGACGAAAAGTTTGTATTTTTTGACAGAATATCTCTTAATAAATTAGAGTCTACTCCACCAGATAAAGATAATGCTACTGGAACATCAGATATAAATTGATTTTTTACTATTTTTTCAATTTTAGTTCTAATATCTTTATCTTTAATGTTTGTATTAATATTAAAATCATAATCAAGTAATTGTTTTTTTTCTATTATTTTATCTGCAAAAATTAATAATTCTCCAGGCTTAAGTTGAAAAATATTTTTAAAGAAAGTTTCATCTCCATCATTTCTATTAAAATTAAAATAATTATTACAAGCATTTTGATTAAGTTCTTTATTAATGAGAACTTTTTTTAATGGTTCTATCAATGACGAAAAATAAAGTTTTTGACTTTGATGTAAATAATACAAATTTTTTACACCAATTAAATCTCTAACTAAGTATAATTTTTTTTCAATTTTATCATAAATAGAAATTGAAAAAATTCCACTCAACTTTTTAAAAGACTTTATATTTTCTAGATGAAATAACTTAATAATAATTTCTGTATCTGATGATGTGTCAATCTGATACCCTTTTTGAATTAAAAAATTTGATAATTCTTTATAATTATAAATTTCACCATTAAAACAAAGTATTAAATTTTTATAAACATAAGGTTGATTAGATCTAGATAGCGTATCCAATATACTTAAACGGTTGTGTGATAGACTTATATTATCATCTAAATAAAATCCTGTATAGTCTGGTCCTCTTTGATTTGTTAGGTCAGAAAATTTTCTAATTAATGACTCATCTTTAAACGTAAAACCGTTTATACCACACATTTTATATTCCTTTTAAGCAATTAATTAATAACAATTTTTTAATTTAATTCTTTAATAGTATATTTTTCTTTAAATAAAAATATCATTTTTTTTTATGTTAATTATAGTAAATAATTCAAAATATGTACGACCACTAAGATTTAAATCTTTAACAAAAATATAAGATAAATTATTTTAAAAATTAAAATGAAAAAAATTACAAAAAAAAATTTCTTAATACCTGCAAAAGATAAAGCTAAATATCTAAACGATTTTAAAAATATTTATAAAAAAAGACCTATCCAAAAAAACATAGGTGGTATGCCAATAATAAATTTATTTAACCTTTATTCTGTAATTAGAAGCTTAAAACCAAAAATTATAGTTGAAAGTGGAACATTTAAAGGTCAATCAAGTTGGTTTATTTTAAAGGCAGCTCCAAAAGCAAAAATTTATTGCTTTGATATAGATTTAACTCAATTAATTTATAAATCTAATAAAATTAGATATATTGAAGGTGATATAAAAAATTATAATTTTTATAATATAAAAGAAAAATCTATATTGATATTAGATGATCACCAAAATCAAATTGAAAGACTTAAACAATCTGTTCTATTTGGTTTTGACTATGTATTTTTAGATGATAATAGCGATAATAAAAATCATGATTTTTATACACTTCAACATTTATTAAAAAAAATTAATTTTAATCATAATCAAAAAATTAAATCAATATTCAAAACTATGTATATTTTTTTATTTTTAATGGTTAATAAAATCTTTAAAAATTCTAACTCCTACTCACTATTGAAATCTAGGCTAAAAGATTTTAAATTTAAAAAAAATAATTTAGAATTCCTTAATAGTTATATTGTTAAAATATACGATTTTCATATTCATAAATATTATTTTAAAAAAAAATTTTATGCTGATTTTAAAAGTGAAAAGAAAAATGGAAAATACCAAAACCTAATAAAATTAAAAAAGTTTAACAAAAATTAGAATTTATACGTTAAAACTCCTTGTGACAAACAACTCAATGAATTTAAATTATTTCCAAAACACATTCTAATTATATATTATTAAAAAACATGAATAAAATTAATACTTTTATAGGATATATAATTTTAGCATTTCCAATATTCATGATAACTGGATCACTCTTAACAAATTTATTTTCTATAGTATTGAGTCTATACGCATTATTAAACTACAAAAGTCTTAAAAATTTAATTTTGTCAAAAAATAAATTTTTACTAATTATTTTTAGTTTTTCTTTATTCATATTCCCATACGATAGTATTAATTTTGAAAATTCGATTTTAAAATTTTTTTTTTATTTTAGACAGGTATTTATGTTTTTTGGAATTCTAATTTATCTAATAAATAATAACCTAAACAATAAAATTCTTGATAAAATTAAAAAAATATATCTAGTTATTTTATCTATTATTATTATAGATGTTATTATTGAATACTTTACTGGCTCTAATATTTTTGGAAACAAAGCAAATTATACGGGTCGTATATCAAGTTTTACGAATGATGAATTAATTATAGGATATATATTTTGTTTCTTAATACTGATTTCTTATGGATTTATTGTTACAAAAATTAAAAATATTTATTTTATAATATTTGTTTTTTTTGCTCTTTTAATTAGCTTTATAATTGGTGAAAGATCTAATTTTATTAAATTATTTTTATTATTGCTTATATTTTCCTCATTTCATAATTGGAGGATTAATGAATTTAGCTTTGTTAAATTAAGCAAAATAATCTTAACTATTTTTATGTTAATATCATTATTTTTTGTAGTTACAAAAAATACATCACAAGCTAACAAGCTTTATAAAATACCAATTAATATACTTAGTGGTAATGGAATTAATTTTGATATTAAAGAACATTTTTATAAATCGAAACATGCTCCACATTATTTAACCGCAATTAATATTTTTTCTAGTTATCCCATATTTGGTATTGGTATTGATAATTTTAAAGAAGAAAGTAGAAAAGATAAATACTATGATAAAAAATTAAACTTTTCTGAAGAAAGATCTTCATCTCACCCACATCAGTTATATTTTGAACTTCTTGCAGAAGTTGGTTTGTTAGGTTTTATCTACTTCTTAACTATTTTTATTTGGTCATTACAGACTAGCTTAAAATCATATTTTAAGAGTAATAATTCAGAATTATTGGGACATATAATGCTATTTATGTTTTTTATTTTTCCTATTTTACCATCTGGGAGCTTTTTCGGGACTACATATGGTCTACCGTTTTGGTTTAATTTTGCAATATTGATATATTTAAGTAATAAAAAATTTTTAATGATTGCAATAAAAAAATCAAATTCAAATTAATTTTTTATTTATTATAATTATAAATTTCTCTCATAGTCAAAATCGCCTCTATCTTTCTGATCCAAAAACTTTTATTTAAAAAATGATTATAAACGTGATCATTTCCAGTATTATTTTTTCTATAAATTGTATATTTTTTTTTTGTATAATGAACTTCGTTATTAATAAATTTTGATACGTAAACTGCAATTCTAAAATCTAACCAACATGATGGAAATTTTTTAAATGAAACTTTTTTAAGAATTTCTTTTAATAAATTTTTTTCAATCGTAATACAACTTGTAGGTGGAAAAATAGGCCAAATATATTTTCTTACTTTGTAGTGTCTCTTATTAATATAAGTTTTTTGGTTATTTAAAATATAATATGAATTGTAAAATATTTTTTTTTTATTTTTTTTAATTATTTTACTTAGGTCTCTTATTTTTGTTTTTAAAAAAATATCATCTGCATCTAATAAAGAAATGTAATGACCTGAGCAATAATCAAGTGAATATTTAATAGCTGAAATTTGATTATAAGAGTTAAATTTAGATTTCTTATTTTTTCTTTTTAAAATTTTAATTTTTTTTATTTTATTTTTTTTAAAAAACGACTTAGTTAAATTTAGTGAATCGTCTGTTGAATTATCATCAAAAAATATTAATTCAAAATTTTTATCTAATTGTTGAAAAAGACTATTAAGAGTATCCTCTATATAGAGCTCTTTATTATAATTAGTTATAATTACTGAAATCATAATCTATTTCATTTTTCTTAAATAGTTAATCGATAGACGCAACAAGCAAAAACATGATGTAATAAAATTATACTTCATAAATTTTCTATATACATTAAATCCATTATATAAATTTATAAAAATATTTGATGATAAAGAATTTTTTGTTTTCCTATAATAAGTCAAATTCTTATTTAAACCTCGAATATATTTTGATTTTCTAATTATTCTTAACCAGAAAACATAATCTTCTTTAGTTTTAATATCGTGGGGAAAAAATAAATTATTTTTTTTTATAAAATTTGTTTTTAACATTACTGTTGATAATCCAATGTCACATGAGCCAATTAAATCATTAAAATTTATTACTTTTTTAGCTATTCTTTTATACAGAATATCCTCATTATCATTAATTCCTAAATATGAAGTATGAGATATAACGAGATTATTCTTCTTCATAAATTCAATTTGTGCTTTTAATTTACATTTATGCCAAAAATCATCACTATCTAAAAAAGCAATATACTTAGTTTTACAATGCTTAATTCCCCTATTTCTTGACTGACCTGCTCCTAAATTTTTGATATTAACTAAAATTTGTATTGAAAATTTAATCTTTCTTTTTTTTTTATTTATAAATCTTTTTAATAAAATTAAATCAGATTTATTATCATCATCATAAATAACTAATATTTTATAATTTTTGTAATTTTGGGTAAAAATAGATTCTAAGGCTAAAAATAGATACTTTAAATTATTTTTATATGGGATAATAATTGTTACATCTGACACAAATATTTATATGAAAGAGATTGAACAAAATCAAATTATTTTTTTTTTACCAGATCCTAAAGTTGGAGGTGTTGAGAAGAATTTCTTTTTAATTTCAGAATATTTATCAAAATATTTCAATAATTTATGTTTAATAACTGCAAAAGGGCTTAATAAAAAATTAAATAAAAAAATTTATATAATTGAAATAAGCAAATTCTGGCACAAAATTAATAGAAGATTTTTTTTTTTAATTTGCTCAATAAAACTTTTTTTTCAATGTTTAAATTCAAAAAATTCTATAATTTTTTCTTTTCAAGGAAATTTCTATGCAATTTTAGTAGCAATAATTTTAAAAAAAAAGATAATTGTTAGGTCAAATCTAAGTCCCCTTGGATGGAAAAGTTCTCGCTTTAAGATAATTATTTTTAAATTTTTATTATCGAAAGCTGATATAGTTGTTGTAAATAGTTATGATTTTAAAAAACAAGTAAAAAAAATTTTTAATGTTAATTCCGAGGTTATATATAATCCATTAAATTTGTTACAAATACATAAAGAAGCATCTTATAAAAAAAAAATAACTTTTTATAAAAAAAAAACAATAAATTTAATCACGGTAGGTCGTCTAGTTGATCAAAAGAATCAAATAGAAATAATAAAAGCGATTAAAAGATTGGGTGATTTTGTTACTAATTATCGATTGCTGATTATTGGTAGTGGCCCAAAAAGAGAGGAATTGAAGAAATTTATTATATTAAATTCACTTCAAAAATACATAAAGATTATTTTTTCAAAAAAAGCGACGAAGTATATAAATATGGCTGATGTCTTTATTCTATCATCCAAATATGAGGGATTACCCAATGTTTTATTAGAGGCAGCCTGTTTAAATAAATATATTATTTCTAGCAACTGTAAAACAGGTCCATCTGAAATATTAAAACAATATCAATATGGTGAGTTGTATGATCAAGGAAATATAAAACAACTTTCTTATAAATTAAACAGACTTCAAAAAAAAAAATTTTATAATAAAAAAAGAAGTGTACATAAATTAAAATTATTTGATTTTAATGATAATTTAAAAAAATATTTAAGATTAATTGAAAAATTAAATTAAGTATTTTTTAATTCGTAATTGAAAATTCTTTTTTGTGTAGAGCTTAATTTTTTTATAATTTTTATTTATTTTTTTTTTGTGCTTAGATTTTTCCTGAATCATTTTTTTGAAGTTAGATATAAAACTTTCTTTATTATTATTTCTAAAAACATATCCATCTTTATTATAATCTAAAAATTCTGATGGGCCTGAATAACAATCTGAAGTAAGAATTATTTTTTTACATGATGCGGCTTCTTGAATTATAAAACCTGGCTCTTCCCATAAAGAAGTACATATTAAACCTACAGAATTATTTAAGTATTTAAATACATTATTTCTATATCCAATTAAAAAAACACTGCTTGAAAGATTATTTTCTAAAATGTATTTTTTGATAATTCTTTTTTCCTCACCATCACCAAGTATTAAAAAATTATAGTTTTTTTGAAACTTTATAATTTCTTTAATACACTTTACTAAAAAAAGAAAATTTTTCTGCTTGCTTAACCTTCCTATTGAAATAAAATATTTTTTTTTTAAGAATTTTTTTTCAATTTTTTTTTTTTTTAATTTTTTAATTATTTCTAAATCAATAATAGGATCTTCTAACATTACTAGTTTTTTATAATCATAAGAAAATAATTTCTGAAATTTTTTTTTACTTTCAATTGTTTGAAAAAATATTTTATTAATTTTATTTTTACTAATTTTAAATAATAATTTTCTAAAAAATGTATAGTTAATTTTACCCGAAACTTTCAAAAAAAGGGTGCTATTGATATTAAATATCGTGAAAATTAATAAAGGCAATGATGTTAATAAATATGAAAAAAAAACAACATTTTTATTTTTCCTTAAGAAAAAAAGTAGAGGGAAAAAACACAAAATAGAAATAATGACAAAACTTAATCTGCTAGAAATAAACCCATTTTTAGGTAAAAAATTAATTATAGATTTTTTAAAAAAACGAATTTCTTTTATATTATGCTTTTTAAAAATATTTTTGTATTCATCGAATTCACCTACAGAATTTATTATAAAACATTTAAAATTTGTCTGTGAATTGAGGGCTATTGCTGAATTAATTACTGCTTTAGCAGTACCAATTTTACCAAAAAATGGGCACCAAAATATTATTTTTTTCATATTTTATTTAGGATTTTAAGATATTTTTCACACTGACTATTAATTAAAAATCTATTTAAAGACTTGTTCCCAAATACTGCTTTTTTTTTAGCTTGATCATAATTCTTATCTATTATTATAATATTTCTTAATAGATCTATTATACTTTTTTTTTTAAATATATAGCCAGCTTTGCCATTCAAAATTATTTCACTTGGACCAGATTTACAATTACTTACTAATGTAGGAGTAAAGAAATTTAGAGACTCTATTACCACATTTCCAAGCCCTTCATATAATGATGGTAAAACAAATATTTTTGAACTTAAATAATATTTTGATAAATTTTTAGTCCAATTAATAATTTTTACATCTTTTTTTAAATCATTTAGTTCTATAAATTTTTTAATTTTTTTTTTATCAGGTCCATCCCCAACTAATATTAATTTATAATTATAATTTTTGATTTTTAATAATTTAAAAGCTTTTAATAAAAAAAATATTCCTTTTTGTCTGACAAATCTTCCAACAAATAAAATATTATTCTTTCGTTTTAAATTATTTATTTTATTCACTTTTTTAAGGTAAGGGTTGTAAATATATTTTATTTTTTTTAAAAAAAGAATCCTTTTTAATATAAGTTCTGATCCTTTTGAATTTGCAATTATATAATTACATAAATTATAAAAAATTATTTTTTGAAATAAGGTAAATAATGTTTTAATAATATTTTCGTCTTTTGAAATTAATCCTCCCAAAATATACTCTGAATTTCTAATTATAATTTTTGTATTAAATAACTTACTTATAATTATTGCTGCAGAATTACTTTGTAGGGAAAAAACAATAGTATTTTTATTTAAATTTTTTTTTTTTTGTTCTTTTAATTTTTCTTTTAAGGCAATCATTGCACCATAGATTGAATGAAGTCTGTTTTTATGTTTTTTTAATAAATGATGATTAAAATTTTTATCGTCAATTTTAATATTAATCTTTGAGCTGATTAATGTGAGCTTAAATTTCTTTTTCAAAAAAAATTTTATTAATGTAATCAAAATTTTCTCAACCCCTCCTTTTTCAAAAGATGGGTAAAAAAAAATTATATGTTTATAATTTTCATTTTTCATAAATATTTTTTAACTCTATTTTTATGATCAAAATCTTTAGATAGTTTCAAATTATTCTTACTCATTATAAATATTTTTTGTCTATTATTTTTTGCTTTAATTATATTTCTTTTCCATTCAAAAATATTCTCATAATTCTTAATAAAATATGCATTTTTATGATCAATCACTTCTCTTAAAACTTTTAAATCTGAAGAAATTATTATTTTACCGACTGCCAAATAATCAAAAAGTTTTAATGGAGACGTATATTTTGATATATCATCAACTTCGCCAGATGATTTAATATTTTTAGTGTATGGAATTACTAAAATATCCATTTTTGACATAACTTTTGGTATATTTGAATAAGGAATATTTGTTTCTAAAAATAGATTTTTATTTTTGATTGTTTTTCTAATTTTAAATACTTCTCTCTTGTTTCCTCCGTATATAAAATAATCATTTTCTTGATCTATTTTAGATAAATTTATTAATGTATTTATTCCTTTTGATGGTGAAATTGATCCAAAATAACCTACACATAATCTCTTTTTATTAGATATTATTGGTAATTTATAAATTTTAATTGAACTACCGCTTGGTAAGACTGTAATTTTATTTGAATTAACGTCATATTTTTTAATAAATAAATTTTTTACAGACTTCGTAATTGCAACAATATTTATTAAATTGCTATTATTTAAAAAATTTGAGTAATTTAAAATTAATTTTGTTATTCTACCTTCTACATTGGTATCGTGATGGATTTCTAAAATTACTTTTTTTTTAAATATTACTAATAAGTAACAAAAAAAATAATTTCTTGTTACGGTGATGGAGGTTCCATTTCTCAGAATAAAAAATAAACAATAAAAACTATAAATGTAAAAATTTAAACCTTGAGGAAAACTTTTAATTGAAGGAAACTCTTTAATATTTACTAAATATTTTAAATCATAGTATTTTTTTATGGATAATTTCTTATTTCCAGTTCCGGGTTTTAAAAGAGTTACATTGAATTTATTTTTAGAAAAATTTTCACATGTTTTTATGATCTGTAATGAACTTGGAAGCGATGATGGTATGGATGAATAAGTAACATAAAAAAGTTTTTTCATAAGTTTATTTATATAGTCTTAAAAAAAATAGAAATTTAAAAATTAAATATATTGGGCAATTAATTATTTCATAAAAATAATTTTTTTTTATATAATTTAATTTTAATAAATAATGGTAACAAAAAATTATAATTATAAAATTTTTAATAAAACTTAATTTATCAATATATTTTTTACTATTATTTGATAAATTATTAATCTCTAAATTTTTGTGAATATTTTTATATTTTTGGGGAAGATGATAGGACTTATTTTTTTTTATAAATTTTAATGATAGAAATTTAAGAATTTTTTCTATTTCTTTTTTATTATTAATTATTAAATCTTCGTATTTAACCTTTATAAAATCTTTTTTTTTCATATTTTCAAAAAAAATACATTCTATATTCCAGTCATATATATTTCTAAGTATTGAAGTTTTAAATTTATTTCTGATCTTGTTTGCTTGTAAATTTGATAAATATATATCTCGAATATCTCGTATTAAAAAAATTATTTTAATTTTTTTTGAATTAATAATATTTATAGTATGATTAAGTGCAGTTTTTTTTAAACCAATATATAAATTTGATTTTTTATAAATTTTTTTTGCAGACAAACTACAAATTTGATCAATAACTTTGTGTCTATTTTTATTTTTTAATATGCTGCTAATTTTAATTTTATCTATACCAAGGTCTAAAAATTTATTATCAAATTTTAATAAATCTTCATATTTTAATTTTTTTTTTTCATTCAATATATAAAATAAAAAGTTAGTTTCAGGTAAAACACAAGCTTGTGAATTTTCTGTTAACAATTTTGAAAGCCAAGTCGATCCTGTTCGTGGCATGTGATGAATTAAGAAATCTAATTTTTTTTTCATTTTAAGTTTGAGTTCTTTTTTTTAGACTTAATATTTTGATAATTATTTTAAGCAAAAACTTCTAATTAAAATAAATCATATTTGCATTACAATTAATAATATTTTAGGTAATATATTATAATTATATGAATTTTTTAAATATATTGTCTAAAAAAGCATCACGAAAAAATCTATACTTTCTCATCAAAACAGAATTAAAAAAAATAAAGGATATAAATTGTCTAAATATAGGTGCTGGTGGTGATATTGAGACTTTAGTAAAAAATAACGTAAACTCATATTATTCAATAGATATAGATTTGAAAAGAAAACCAAACGAAGTAAATGATGTTTGCTCTGAAAATTTTAAAATAAATTTTACTCCTAATTTGATTTGTGCATTTGAAGTTCTAGAGCATGTTAAAAATCCTTTTAAAGCTATAGATAATATATATTCAACTCTAAAAAAAAACGATATTTGTTTGGCATCAACTCCTTTCTGTTTTCATATACACGATGAACCAAATGATTACTTTAGATACACAGAGTATGGACTAAAACATCTCTTTAATAAATTTTCTGAAGTACAAATTACAAGAAGAAATGGATGGCTTGAATGTATATTTGTTAATTTAATGAGACTAGATAAAGAAAACAAGTTTTTTACAAGGGTTTTAGGTAAATTTTTTATTATCTTATACTGGCTTTCCTTACCATTAATACTTTTACTACAAAAATTATTCATGTCTGAAAAAATTACAACTGGATATTTCATTTTTGCACGTAAATAACAAAACTAACTCTAGTGTAATTTTATAATGTTATTATTTGATCAGAAATATCATTAAATGAATGATTATGAGTTGTTAAGATTATAGTTTTTGTTCCTTTGATACTTTTTAAAACATCTTTGAATTTGATTATATTAAACTCATCTAATGAACTGGTTGGTTCATCTAAAAGGATTACCTCCTTGTCTGAAAAAAATTGTCTTGCTAAAATTATTCTTTGTCTTTGACCAAAAGATATCTGGGAACCTCTTTCTCCAACTAAAAAATTATCATTTTGAAATTTACTTATTTCATCATTATCAAAAAAAAGTTTCAATAAATTTTCATAATCGTTATTTTTAATTTCTTTATTTGAACCAAACTCAATGTTTCTTTTAACAGAATTATTAAGTAGCACTAGATCTTGGCCCATAAAGCCAATTTTATTTTGCCAGGATAAAATATTAGCTTGTTCTAGTTTATTATCATCTATAAATATTTCACCTTGCGTAGGTATTATTAAGCCACTAATCAAATCTAATAATGTTGATTTTCCAGTACCTGATTTTCCAAGAACAACATTTAATGTATTTTTTTTTATCATTATATTCAAGTTTGAATGAATAAATTTTGTATTCATTGAATATTGAAAATTTAAATTTTTAAACAAAATTTCTTTATTAAAATCGATTTCATCTTTGCTACTCAAAATTTCATCATTAATTTTTAAACTATCTGAAATTGATATGATCGCACTCTTACTTGAATAAAGTGATACTACTGCAGTATAAATAGTCTGAAAAGATGGGACAAGCCTATAAGCTAAAACTAAAAAAAAAGTTATGACAGGTAGCAACTCCTGAATATTAGATTCGCTAGAATTTAAATACAAAGCTATAAACAAGATAAAAATAGAAAATAAGATGAATTCTATTATATTTTTGGTAAATATAGGCATAAATTGGTGAATACTTCTAGATTTAGAAAATTTTATTCCTTCTAAAACAAATTTATCGAAAAAGAATGAAAATATTTTTTGAATTTTGATAAGTTTAATATTTGCTACAGTTTCATTAACTGTATCAACCATTTTTATATTTGACTCTCTTAATATTTTATCATTCTCTAAAATAATAGGTTTTATTAATCTATATGAAAAATAAAAAACAATACCCAATAAAATAAAATAAATTATGTAACTTAAATTTACAAAAGAAAGAGAAATAAACAATATTATAATTGAAATCAATCCTTCGTTAATTTTTATAACAGATGAAACGCAAGAACTAAATCTTTCTGACTCAAAATTTAATAGTGTTTGAACTTCTGCGTTAGTATATTTATTAAATTTACTAAATGAGATATTAAGAAATTTTCTAAATATTTTTTTTCCAATAAAAATTTTAATATTATTGAGAAACTTTACCTTTTGATAACCATAAAATGTTCTTAACAATATAGATGAATAAAAAAAAATTGAAGTAATTACTAAAATTTTTAAAAAAGCATCTTTTTTATTCTGGCCAAGAATTTCAAAAAAAAAGGGAATCTTTTTTTGAAAAATGTCAGCACTATTGGACAAAAAAGATACTAAAATTGATAATGATATAGCACCTATTAAATCACTCAATGCTAAACAAATTGAAATAATAAAGAAATATAGAATATTAAGATGATGATTATTATTAAGCTCTTTGAAAATTTTACTAATCATCAATTTTTTTTGATGGTATAAATTTGATATTATAATTTGTAAACTCTGACTTCAATTTATCCATATTTTCATAAACATATTTATATCTGCTATGCCTATCATTAATATAATTTTCTAAATTTTTTTCTTCTGAAAGTTCTTTCCCAAAAACCATAAAAATTGCAATTCTATTTAAACACGGTATTTTAACAAAATTCGGTAAAAATTTCTCCACCAACGGATGTAAGAATAAATTTTTAAAATACTTAAATTTTATTGCAGTTCCAGAATGGTGAGTTCTTAAATTCCAAATTATTATATCTCCAAGATCAAGTTTTGGCTGAATTCCACTTGTAAATATCTTAAGTTTGAAATTTTTATCATTATTTAAAAATTTTTTTAAAATAGTTTTCATCTTTTGTTTTACATCTCTAAGCGTAAAACAAAAATATTTATGTGACTGAGGTTTAATTTTTATACCCCCAGAAGTATTTGTGCTTTCCTGTAAATAAGTTGCTACTCTCAAAAGAGGATATTCTTTTGAATAATTATAATCTTCTGCTCTTGAGTCATTATGATATCCGTTTGTTGTGGAAAAAATATTTTCATGTCTAACAATTGAAGAGTCTGAAAAATAAACTAATTTGTTAGAGTCTAGGATCTTTTTAATTAAATTAAAAAAAGCTTCATTAAGAAATAGTTTTTTAATCTCTAAATCATCAAAAATCTCTTTAGTGCTTAAATTATTGCTATGGTTGCTAAATTTTTTTTTAATATAATTTAAATCGTCCTTTTTAAAAAAATCTTTAACAATAATATATCCATTATTAAGATATAGTTTTCTCATTTCCATTATTTTTGATCTATGACTTTTTCAACTTAAAAGCAAGTTTTATATCAGTTCCTTTTTTGTAAATAATTTTACTCTCACTGATCAAAAAATTGTTTTTTAAAAAAAATTTATCTAAATCTTTTTTATTTCTCAACCTATCGTAGGGAGATGATATAAGATACCCTCTACTATCTAAAACTTCTTTGTCTGAGAGATTATTAACTGAATAACCTACAATTAAATATCCATCATCACTTAAATTTTTTTTTAAATTTTCCAACATAAGCTCCTTATTATTGCTGTAGGCTAATACCCAGCCTAAAAAAATTATATCATAATATTTTTCTCCTTTAATATATGCATGAGCATCAGCTAAAGTAATTCTTTTTGAGTAAGAAAAAAGATCTATTGCATCAATTTTATTCAAACTAAAACCTTTGCTATAAAGATTAAATATTTCTGATTCGTTTCTTGGTCCTACGACTAAAATTTTTTTTTCCTTTAAGGAAATTTTTTTTAAATCATTGTTAATAATTGAATAGAGATAATCTATATTTCCTCCAGCAAAATTTAAATTAATACCAAAAAAATTATTAATTTTTTTTGGATGCTTGGGTAAAATCTTTTCATCAAATACATGTCTCAAATTAGATTCTAAAGTATTTTCCCAGATATTATCAGATTTATCAGATATTTTTCTTAATTTTTTTTTTATATTAATAAAATAAAACGCTCTAACAAAACAAATAAAGTTTCTAATTGGTTGAAATGAATAAAGAAATCTTATCACTATTTTAAATCAAAGAATTTTTTAAATAATTTTATTACTTTATCAACTTGTTCATTTTTTAGTTTGTCAAAAAGTGGAATTGATACAATATTATTAAAAACTTCTTCACATATTGGAAAATTTTTTTTATCCCAATTTTTAAAAATCTTCATTCTATAAGTGGGTATGTAATGTACTTGAAGTCTGACTTTATTTTTAAAGAAATAATTCATTAATTGAGTTTTTGTTTTTTTGAGTTTTTTAAAGTCTATTCTTAATGGATATAAATGATAACTATTGTAATAATCTTTGTTATCTATTGGAATTTTAAAAAAATCATATTTTGAAAAAAAAGCATCATATTTCTTTGCTATTATTCTCTTTTTTTTTATTCTATTTTTTACTTTTAAAATTTGAGATGAGCCTAACGCACATTGTATATCGCTAATTCTAAAATTTAAACTTGGTTCAATTAGATCATATTCCCAATATTTTTTTGTATCTTTAATAACTCCCAAAGATCTTAAATTTTTTATTTTATTATATAATTTATTATTATTTGTTAAAATAGATCCTCCCTCCCCAGTTGTGATATGTTTTACAGGATGAAAACTTTGAACAACCAAATCTGCAAATTTTACAGCATAGCCCAAATCTCCTTTAAATTTAGATCCTAGAGAGTGGCAATTATCATTTATTAAATAAATATTATATTTTTTTTTTAAATAATTTAGCCTATGCCAATCAGCTGGCAAACCACCAAAGTCCGTAACTATTACAGCTTTATATATTTTTTTTTTTAACTCTTTCTCTACTAGATCTAAATTAATATTAAGATTTTTTTTATCTATATCTATAAATTTCTCTGTTAAATTTAAAAGTTTGCAACAATTTGCAGCTGCTAAGAAAGTAAAAGGAGAAATGATGACTTTATCTTTTTTTTTTAAACTTAGAGATCTAAGTGATAGATACAATCCAGCTGTGCCATTTGCAACTGCCAGTGAATATTTGCTTTTAAAAAATTTACTTAAGTCATTTTCGAATTCAATAACCCTTTTTCCTTGGGTTATATAATCATCATTTAATGCTAACGATACTTTTTTGATATCGTCTGAATCGATATTCTGCTTGGAATAATTAATAATTTTATCCGTCTTCAATTTTTTTTTCTTTTTTAATTATCTCTTCTATTTCTGAAATTTTCAAAAATTTATTAACATCACTTCTATAGCCATTTACTATCTTTTTGTTAATTTTTTTTTTCATTAAGTGTGGATAAATGACAAAACTATCTTTGTATTCAATTGTATTTTTAGACTCTGTAGAAGATATCATTTCTTCGTGAAGTTTTTCACCTGGTCTAAATCCAATATATTTTATCTTTGCTTTAACATTTATTGCTTTTACTAAATCAATTAATCTATAAGATTTAAGCTTAGGAATAAATATTTCTCCGCCTTTCATTTTTTTTAAAATTTTTGAAACAAAAATAGTAGAATCTTTTAAATTAGTACTAAACCTTGTCATTTTAGAATCAGTTAAGGTAAAAAGATTTTCTTTAGATTGCTCAATTAGTTTTGGTAAGATCGAGCCCCTACTAAAATTTACGTTACCATATCTGACAATTGAAAGTTTTGTAATTTTTGAATAATTATTAGCAGAAATAAATAACTTATCGGATACAAGTTTAGTTGCTCCATAAAGATTTACAGGCGATGATGCTTTATCAGTGCTTAACGCAAGAACTTTTGGGATTTTATACTTTAAGCATGCTGAAATTAAATTTTCAGCTCCTATGATGTTTGTTTTAATAAATTCCGATGGATTGTATTCAGCAGTATCCACCTGTTTAAGTGCTGCTGCATGAATTACATAATCTGGTTGATCTGAAATTGCAAAATCTAATCTATCTTTATCTCTAACATCTCCTAGAAGAAATCTTACTTTTGATTTTGTATTTTTAATAAATGAATAGTTTTTAAAGTTATATTGTTTGAGTTCATCTCTACTAAAAATAGTTACTTTTTTAGGTTTATAAGTTTTTAATATATGTTTTACAAATTCAGTTCCAAAAGAACCTGTAGCTCCAGTTATAAAAATTTTTTTATTTAGCATGATTTTTTCTTTACTATTGATATTAGCTTTAAACAAGCTAATTATTATTTCTAATGTCTAAATTAGTGTTGGGATTAGCAAACTTAAATGCCAAATATGGAAAACTAAAAAACACCTTAACAACTAAAGAATTTAGAAAAATTTTATCAAAAAAAAATAATACATTAATAGATACTGCGATACTCTATAAAAAAAACTCTGATATCCTAAAAAAAGAAAAAAATAAAATTACTATAATTTCAAAATTACCTGGTCTAAATCTCAAAAAAAATATTAGAGATCAAATTCAAATTTTAATTTCTGATTATTTGAAAAAATTAGAGGTTAAAAAAATAGATACATTGTTACTGCATAGACCTGAGCAATTACTAGATAAAAATGGTGCTGATATATATATAGTGCTTAAAGATTTAAAAAAAAGGAAGATTATAAAAAATTTTGGATATTCTTTATATGATGATCACTCACTTAATATATTGATAAATAAATTTAAACCAGATACTTTGCAATTTCCGTTGAATTTATTAAATAATGAGTTTACAAAAAAAAAGAACATTAATTTAATTAAAAAAAAGAAAATAAAAATACAAGTAAGATCAATATTTTTACAAGGTTTGCTGATCACAGAAAATGAAACAGATAAATCTTTATATTGGTTAAAAAAATATCTGAATATAATAAAGATTTTTTCAACTAAACATAAAATGAGTCCCCTTGATTGTAGTATAAATTTTATTAAAAACCAAAAATATATTAATGAAGTTGTAATAGGTTGTAATTCTTTAGAAAATTTTAATCAAATTGAAAAATCTTTCCAAAATAAAAAAAATATATATCCAAAAATTATTATTTCTAAAAAAGAAAAAAAACTAATTGATCCAAGGAATTGGAGGTGACAAACAGCTATGAAAATTAAGACTTTAATAAGTGATTCAAATTTTAAAATTATATTTAAATATAAAAACATAGCTGTGTATGGAAAATTTATAGATATATTTATTGATAACAAAGTTTATGAAATTAAAAGTTTGCCTATATTGCTTCAAAAGTACAACGTAGAAACTATTATAACTAATTCTGTTGGATCTTTTTTCTTAATAGAAGAAAATAAACAAAATACAATAATTTACAATTCTTTTGGTAATTCAAGTTTATTTTTTAAAATTGAAAAAAATAGTATCTTATTAGCTAAATCTGAAAAAAAAATTTTAGATAAAAAAACTAAATATGATTTTAAAAATTATATTTTTTTTATCAAAAGTCATAGGCATATTGGATTAAATCCATTTAAAGATATATCTTTTAAAAACAACAGACTTCCAAGTGGATACTCCTGCACAATTAATAGTTCTAATATCAATTATTCAAGTATTATAAAAAAAAATAGCTACTTATACTTAGATAATAAAGAAAATTACTTAAAAATTTTAACCAAAATTTTAAAAATATATAAAAAAAGATATAAAAATTTAGAACTCGCAATTTCCGGGGGGATGGACTCAGTTGTTTTATTTTTGATTTTATCGAAAAATAAAACTAATTTTTCAACATATTTTTCAATGGGTGATGGGGAGCCTATTCCAGACGCTATTTCAAATTTAATGATAAATTATTTATGCAAAAAGTATAAAAAAAAAAATATTTTAAAAAAACCGATTTTTAAAGATTTTAAATATTTTAAAAAAGAATTAATGCATCATTACTCTTTTCATTTTATGACAAATCAAATTAATAAAAATCTTTTTTTAACCAAAAAAAATTTTATTGTAGGTCAAAACTTAGACACTCTTTACTACAATGACACTTTTGCTCCAAACACTTGGATAATTAATTTAAGAAAAATTTTTATAATTCTTAAAACTTCACACTTAAGATTTATATCGACAAATTTTTTTTTCAATATTCTGAGTTTTTTACCTAAAATACAAAAAAAATTTAATCTTAGAAATAACTTAATAAACCAGTTAAGTTATATTTCTAAATCAACTAATGAGCATGAACCAATTTTTTTAAACAAAAAAAAATTTAAACAATATAACAGAATGCAATTTTTTTTTAATCCACTTTTGAAAACTTTAAATTTAAAAAAAAAATCAACTTTTACACCAATAGAATTAAGTCAATTTGTTAAAGATATAAAGTGGCTTAGATTTGTAATTAATACAAGATTACTCTATTCTAATTACGAAACATTTTCTAAAGTAAGAGTTTTAACACCATACTCTGAGGGACCAATGGTAAATTTTTTTTATAATTATAAATTAAGCTTGAAGGAAGTTTTTTTTATTAAAGATCTACAAAATTATGTTTTCAAAAAATATGAAAATAACAGTTTTTGGACAACACAGATTATTTTAAAGTTAAAATATAAATTTAAAATCATATTTAAGAAAGAGAATAATCACAAACAAAAGATTCAAAAAACACCAGAGAAGAACTTAGGATATATAGAGAGATTAAAGTTTAATAATAAAAATATTAAATATCTTAATAAATCTCTAATTAAATTTTGTAAAAATGAAAATGAAAAACTTAGATTAAAAAATCTACTAATTTTTTTAGATAAATAAATGAAAAAGAAAATAGGAATAATTATCCAAGCTAGATTAGGTTCAAAAAGATTTCCAAATAAGATAATTAAAAAAATTAATAAAAAAACAATACTTGAATTTTTAATTAATAGACTAAAAAAAATAAAATTTACTAATAATATTATTATTGCAACATCTAATAAAAAAAATGATAAAAAAATAATAAAAATAGCAGAAAAAAATAACATAGATTATTACTGTGGTAGCGAAAATGATGTCCTAGACAGATATTTTTGCTGTGCAAAAAAGTTTGATTTGACAGATATTATAAGAATTACAAGCGACTGTCCTTTTTCTGACCCTCTGCTTATTAACGAAATGTATATCAAATATTCTAACTCTAATTTTGATTATCTATCTAATGTTATTAAACCGACTTTTCCTGATGGATTAGATGTTGAATTTTTTAATTTTAAAACTTTAAAGAAAACCTGGCAGCTAGCAAAAACCTTATATGAGAGAGAACATGTAACAAATTTCATGATTAATAGTCATAATATTAAAAAATTTAATTACAAAAATAGATATGATTTGTCTATGGATAGAATAACTTTAGACACTCCGGAGGATTTAATACAAATAAAAAAATTTTATTTTTCATTTAAAAATCCTGAACAAATCAATTATCTTACTATCAATAAAAAATGTTTAGATATGAAAAAAAAAAATAAACAAACTACTGTAAACCATAATTTTTTATGGAATAAAGCAAAGAAAAAAATTCTTAACGG
>JGI20156J14371_10000839_pt1 | contig 26394 bp, 22 predicted proteins | sample COG_06_FD_14371 | JGI IMG/M metagenome (IMG submission 14371)
ATTTTTAATCGCTTTTTAAAAATGAACAACCAAGCTCAGGGCGTAAAAAGTTATGGGCAAATTGTTCAGTTGCTTTTGGCATACCACGCGCAATACCCCCTTTAAAAGAAATTGTTTCCTGTTACAATGAACTTAAAAAAAGTGGCATTGTGCCCTACAATTAAATCACTTTCTATTATCTTTAAGACGCTGTAAAAAGCAACTCATATAAACCAACTAAATGTTATCTCCATGAAATTAAAAATGCTTGTCTTTGGGCTATGCCTTGTCAGTAGTATTGGCTTCTCTCAAGATTATTTTCCAAAAAACGACGGGGTTAAAGTGGCTAACAACCACTACACCGCCCTAACAAACGCAACTATTTATACCAGTCCAACTGAAATCATTGAAAAGGGTACTTTGTTACTTAAAAATGGTCAGGTTGTGGCAGTGGGTAAAAATGTTCAAATTCCACTTCAGACAGTAGTGACTGACCTGAGTGGCAAAACCATTTATCCTTCCTTTATAGACTTATTCTCTGATTTTGGGGTAAAGAAACCGGCATCGGCCAGAGGCGGAAGAGGCTCACAATACGAACCCACTAGAGAAGGTTTTTATTGGAATGACCATATTATGCCAGAAAATAACGCCATAGATCAATTTAGCTTTAATGCTAAAGCCGCTAAAGACCTCATGTCTCAAGGATTTGGGGTAGTCAATACGCACATTCAAGACGGTGTAGCCAGAGGTAGTGGTGCGCTTATTGCCCTAAATGCCATAGAAACAGACGCCCAAAGGGTGCTTTCTAGCCGTTCAGCGCAATACTTTTCTTTTAGCAAAAGTATTATGAAAAGTCAATCCTATCCAGGGTCACTGATGGGGGCTATGGCGCTTTTGAGACAATTTTTCTCAGACGCCAATTGGTATGGAAAAGGAAACAGCAATACCAGAGACCGTTCCATAGAAGCCTTTAATGCACAGAAAAATAATTTGGCTATTTTTGATGCGGGAGACAAAGGAAATATTGTGAGGGCAGACAAGATTGGAGACGCCTATCAGATTCCATTTGCCATTCTCGGTGGCGGAGACAGCTACGAAGATTTGGCTGCTATAAAAGCCACTAATGCAACCATTATTGTACCGCTTAATTTTCCGAAAGCCTATGATGTAGAAGATCCATATCAGGCAAATTATGTCTCTTTACAAGATATGAGGGCTTGGAATCAGGCACCTTCCAATCCTTCTACCCTTCAAAAAGCTGGAGTGCCTATTACACTGACAGCTCACGGACTTAAGGATGGAAAAAACTTCTTGAGCCACCTGAGAAAATCTGTGCAGTACGGTTTAGATAAAACCAACGCATTGGAAGCGCTTACCACAAGACCAGCGAAATTGCTAAACAGAAAAGATTTGGGCCACCTAAAGCCTGGCGCTATGGCCAATTTCCTGGTGACTTCTGGTGATATATTTGACGAAGATTCAGAAATTTTTGAAAACTGGGTTCAAGGAACTAACAACATCCTTAAGGACAAAGATATAGTAGATATTAGGGGAACGTACCGCTTGGATTTTGAGGACCAGACCTGGTCGGTTAAAATAAGTGGCGCTTTAGAAAAGCCCTCTGCAAAACTCACACAAGACAGCACCAACCTAAAAAGTAAGCTGACTTACAATGAAGGATGGATGTATATGACCATAACCAATGAGGCTGGAGATGGAAAATTCAGACTCTCTGCATTGGCCAGTAAAGACACTCCTATTGAAGGGACTATTGTAAAAGAAGACGGTACAGAAGCCCTTTTTACGGCAACTAAAACGGGTCCATTTGAAAGTGAGAAAAAAGCGGCATTTAATTTGGCGCCAACAATAATGCCAGTGACTTTTCCAAATGTGGGCTATGGTTACAAAAACAGACCTACAGCAGAAAATACCTTGTTTAAAAATGCTACGGTTTGGACTTCAGAAGAGGCTGGAATATTAGAAAATACAGATGTACTTGTCAGAAATGGTCAAATCGTGAAGATAGGTAAAGACCTCGCTGCAGGGAATGCCAAAATCATAGATGCTACTGGAAAGCACCTCACTGCAGGAATTATAGATGAGCATTCACACATTGCTTTAAAAGCAGTGAATGAAGGCGGACAAAACAGTACTGCAGAAGTAAAAATGGAAGACGTTATAGATCCAGAGCACATGGGTATTTATAGGGATTTGGCTGGTGGAGTAACTACCATGCAACTCTTACACGGTTCTGCCAATCCAATTGGAGGACGTTCTGCGATTATTAAACTTAGGTGGGGAGCTACCGCAGATGAGTTGGTATTTAAAGAAGCCCCTGGTTTTATAAAATTCGCCTTGGGTGAAAACGTAAAACAATCCAATTGGTCTTCTTACAGTCGTTTTCCTCAAACGAGAATGGGGGTGGAACAAATGTTCATTAACTACTTCCAACGCGCCAAAGAATACGACGCTAAAAAGAAAAGCAAACAGCCTTATCGCTACGATGAGGAAATGGAAGTGTTGGCAGAAATTTTGAATGGAGAGCGCTTTATTAGCTGCCATTCTTATGTGCAGAGTGAAATTAATATGCTGCTTAAAGTTGCAGAACAATTTAACTTTAGGGTGAATACATTCACCCATATTTTGGAGGGCTATAAAGTAGCAGACAAAATGGCCAAGCACGGTGTAGGCGGTTCTACCTTTTCTGACTGGTGGGCCTATAAATATGAAGTAAACGACGCCATTCCTTACAATGCTGCAATTATGCACAGCCAGGGAGTTACTGTAGCCATTAACTCAGACGACGCTGAAATGTCTAGACGCCTTAACCAAGAAGCTGCTAAAACAGTGAAATACGGTGGTATGTCTGAAGAAGAAGCTTGGAAAATGGTGACCATCAATCCTGCCAAATTGTTACATGTAGACCATAAAGTAGGAAGTATTGCCGTTGGAAAAGATGCAGATTTAGTCCTTTGGAACAACCATCCTATGTCTGTATATGCAAAAGCTGAAAAGACCATGATAGAAGGAGTGACTTATTTTGACCTAGAGACAGACCAATCACAGAGAGTGGCTATTCAAAAGGAAAAGAACAGCTTAATTCAAATGATGATTGCAGATAAAAAGAGCGGTGCCCCAACACAAGCACCAAAGCGAAGTATGAAGGTGGAGTTTCACTGTGACACTATGTTAGATTAATTTAATTGAAAAAATGAATCGTATGAAATATTTAAAAAATAGTTTGATTGCCCTAGCCCTTTCAATGGCTGGTTCAAATATGTGGGCACAACAGACCCCTGCAGGAGCACAAGAAACTGCTGTTAGTATCACGGGGGTTACTGCCCATATTGGTAATGGTAGTGTCATAGAAAATGCTACTTTGGTATTTAAGTCAGGAATAATCACTGCCATTGGTGGTGCCAATACCCCTACTGAAGGTCAGCTGATCAATGCCAATGGTAAGCACGTATATCCAGGGTTTATTGCCAACTGTTCCTCCTTAGGATTGGTAGAAATAGATGCAGTAAGAGCCACAGATGATCAAGATGAAATTGGGGATATTATCCCTCATGTGAGGTCTTTAATTGCTTATAATGCAGAGTCTAAAGTTGTAGAAAGCATGCGACCTAATGGGATTTTGTTGGCCCAAGTGTCTCCAAAAGGAGGCTTCGTTTCAGGAACTTCTTCTGTGATGCAATTAGATGCGTGGAACTGGGAAGACGCCGTAGTAAAAACAGATGACGCTGTTCATATGAACTGGCCCAGCTCTTTTAGAAGAGGTCGCTGGTGGATGGGAGAAGATCCAGGTCTTAAACCAAACGCCAATTACAAGAGAGATATAGACGCCTTTGTGGTTTTTATGGAAAATGCAAAGGTCTATAACGACGCGCTTTCTAAAGAGAAAAATGCCCCTTTCCAAGCAGCTAAAGGATTGTTTGACGGATCAAAAAAGCTCTTTATTAGCGCCAACGGAGACAAAGAAATTATAGACGCTGTAACTGCGGCTAAAAAATTAGGGGTCCAAGAAGTTGTTGTTGTAGGTGGTGCAGAAGCTTACAAAGTGATTCCNTTTTTAAAGAAACACAATATTGCTGTTTTAGTAGAAGCCACACACAACCTTCCTGGATCAGATGACTCCGATTATGACCAGCCTTACAAGCTGCCTAAATTATTGGCAGATGGCGGATTATTAGTGAGTATTCAAAATGCAGATGCTGCGAATTTTCAAAACAGAAACTTGCCTTTTTATGCAGGTCAAGTGGTTGGACAAGGAATGGATAAGGAAGAAGCACTTTCTTTAATCACGCTAAATGCAGCAAAAATTCTAGGCATTGACCAAGAGTTTGGTAGTCTAGAAGTGGGTAAAAGTGCTACCCTATTTGTTTCTGAAGGAGACGCCTTAGACATGCGCACCAATTTAGTGAGTCATGCATTTATTCAAGGCAGACAATTGTCATTGGAAACGCACCAAACGGAGCTTTGGAAGCGGTATATGGGAAAATACAACAGTGCTGAAAAAACGGACCAATAATTACAACAGTACTTTTTTAAATTCAAGGGGGCTTTTTTAAAAAGCCCCCTTTTTTATTTTCAAAATAGGCTACTTTTGTAGCATGGAAATCCATCCCGTCATACAAAGTGCTCAAAATCCTAAGGTAAAGGAAATGCTCCGTCTCAAAGAAAAATCTCGGGCTAGAACACAGGCCCAAAAATTCATCATTGAAGGCGTTAGAGAATTGGAATTGGCCATTGACTGTCAATACAATATCTTAGAATTTTATTATGAACCCACCATTTTAAGTGCTGATGCACTGTCGGGAATACTGAAAAAATTAGTCGCACAACCTATAGCTGTATCTCCCACTATTTTGTCGGGAGCTGCCTTTGAAAAGTTGGCGCAAAGAAGTAGTACAGAAGGTATTATAGCCGTTGCAGCTACTAAATCTCATGCGCTGTCTGCTTTGAAAGTTACCGCTAAAAACCCCTTATATCTTGTGGCAGAAGCCCCTGAAAAGCCAGGTAATATTGGGGCCTTGCTTCGCACAGCCGATGCCGCTGGGATAGACGCTGTAATTATCGCAAACCCAAAAACAGATCTCTACAACCCCAACGTAATTCGTTCCTCTGTGGGGGGTGTTTTTACCGTAGCCGTTGCTATGGGAACGACTAAAGAAGTATTGGATTTTTTGCAGGCGGCAAAAGCGAATGTATATGCAGCTGCGCTGCAAGCTTCTAAACCCCATACAGAAGTGTCTTATACAGGCACCACCGCTATTGTAGTCGGTACAGAGGCCACGGGTTTAGAAGCGATTTGGTTGGAACAATCCAACCAAAACATTCGCATTCCCATGCGGGGGAAGATAGATTCCATGAATGTATCTGTGGCTGCAGGAATTCTAATATTTGAAGCCATAAGACAGAGAGATATATCCTAGAATTAATATCTTTATAGTATGTTAAGCGAGCAAGATATTATCTCAGAAAATAAGGCCATTGCCAGAGAGTACAAAGAACTCCTGCGCATTAGTTATCAGTCTTTGAGTGAGGACGACAAAAAACTAATTCGCCTGGCGTTTGACACTGCCGTAGAAGCCCACAGTGATCAAAGAAGAAAATCTGGAGAAGCCTATATTTTTCACCCCATTGCTGTGGCTAAAATTGTCGCTTCTGAAATTGGATTAGACGCCACCTCAATTGCAGCAGCCCTACTACATGATGTGGTAGAAGACACCTCGTATACTTTACCGGATATTGAACGTTTATTTGGTCCTGTAGTGGCTAAAATTGTAAACGGTCTCACTAAAATTGCCCACCTTAAAAAAGACATGAATATCTCCCAACAAGCGGAGAATTTCAGAAAAATGCTATTGACCCTCAATGATGATGTGAGGGTAATTATCATTAAAATAGCGGACCGTTACCACAATATGCTCACCATGGATTCCATGCCGGAGTACAAGCAATTAAAAATTGCCTCAGAAACTTTATATATCTATGCCCCTTTAGCGCATAGAATAGGATTGTATAACATAAAGACAGCCCTTGAAGACCTGAGTTTAAAATATACAGAACCTGAGGTTTTTAATGATATTTCAGATAAAATTGAGGAAAGTAAAGAAGAGCAACAAAAATATATAGATGACTTTACTGGAAGTATAAAAAATTCTCTGGCTAAAGAAAAGTTCAAATACACAATCAAAGGACGCATGAAATCTATTTTCTCCATCAGGAGGAAAATGCTCAAACAGCAGGTTACTTTTGACGAGATTTATGACAAATTCGCCATAAGAATTGTCTATGCCTCTGCACCAGAAGATGAAAAATTCTTGGCTTGGAAAATTTATTCCATAGTGACCGATCACTTCACCCCCAATCCTGTGCGCTTAAGGGATTGGATTACCTCTCCGAAAACCACCGGTTATGAAGCCCTTCACATCACTGTAATGGGGCCCAAAGGGAAATGGATAGAAGTGCAAATTCGCTCTGAACGCATGCATGAAATTGCAGAGAAAGGATATGCGGCGCATTTTAAATACAAACACGGCGCCCAAAAAGAACAAGGAATTGACCTTTGGCTCAATAGGCTTCAAGAGGCATTAGAAAATGACAACATTAATGCAGTAGATTTTGTAGAAGAGTTTAAACTTAACTTATACTCTAAAGAGATTTTTGTGTTTACGCCCAAGGGAGAACTCAAATCACTACCTAAGGGAGCTACCCCTTTAGACTTTGCTTTTAGTATTCACACTCAGATTGGTTCTAAGACCCGTGGCGCTAAAGTTAATGGGAAATTAGTGCCATTGAACACCACATTACATTCTGGTGATCAGGTAGACGTGATTACTTCTGAAAGTGCAAAACCCACCCAAAACTGGCTCAATTATGCTACTACTGCTAGGGCCAGATCTAAAATTAAAACGGCGCTCAAAGAGGCTAAAAAAGCCATTGCAGAAGAAGGAAAAGAAATACTCAGAAGGAAGTTAAAATCTCAAAAGATTAACCTCAACGAAGACACAGTTAATAAGCTGGTCACTTTTTTCAAGTTAAAAACAAGTTTAGATCTATACTACAGAGTGGGCAGTGGCATTATTGACAATGTTAAACTAAAAGATTTTGCAGCGTCTTATAACAATGCTTTTATCTCCTTCTTTAAAAATAAAATCAGGAGAAATCCCATACCGGAAGATATTGATAAAGAGGAACTCTCTTCCAATTTAGATACGCTCGTATTTGGAAAAGATGAAGAAAAATTACCCTATAAATTATCACCTTGTTGTAATGCCATCGCCGGAGACGAGGTATTTGGATTTATCAGTATAAATGACGGCATTAAGGTCCACAAAAAAAATTGTCCCAATGCCATTTCGCTTCAATCTAATTACGCCTACAGAATAATAGCGTCTAATTGGATAGATTCCTCTCAGGAAGAATTTGTAGCTGAAATAGCCTTAAATGGTTTAGACAACTTAGGGTTGGTAAGCAACATTACTAAGGTTATTTCTAACCAAATGAATGTGAATATGAGGGCTATTAATTTCAATACAGACGGTGGCACTTTTAGCGGAAAGATAAAAGTGGTGGTTAAAAATAGCGATACACTTAAAAAACTCGTTGGAAATTTAAAGCATATTAACGGGATTGAGAAAGTGAGTAGATTATAAAATTTAGCGTTACCTTTGCTCCTTAAGACCTATCATAACCATGGCATCTTCGAACAACAACCAAGAAATAGTTAAAAACGTATTTACGGCTTTCTTAGAAGAGAATGGGCATAGAAAGACCCCTGAAAGATATGCTATACTTCAGGAAATCTATGACAGTGAGTCCCATTTTGACATTGAATCTCTTTACATTCAAATGAAAAATAAAAACTACAGGGTCAGTAGGGCTACACTGTATAATACTATAGAAATTTTAATGGATTGTAAATTGGTGAGAAGACACCAATTTGGCAAAAATCAAGCACAGTACGAAAAGTCTTATTTTGACCACCAACACGACCATGTAATTCTCACAGACACTGGAGAGGTTATAGAGTTTTGTGATCCAAGAATTCAAGCGATAAAAAAAACAATTGAAGAAGTTTTTAATATTAAAATAAACAACCATTCTTTATACTTTTACGGGACCAAAGAACAATTGGAAACACCAGAAGAATAAACATAACAACTAGCAAACAAATGGCAGTAGACTTACTACTAGGACTCCAATGGGGAGATGAAGGAAAAGGTAAAATTGTAGACGTACTCACCAAAGATTACGATATTATAGCAAGATTTCAAGGAGGGCCTAATGCAGGTCACACCCTTGAGTTTGACGGAATTAAGCATGTGCTACACACCATCCCGTCGGGTATCTTTCACAAAGAGGCAAAAAATATTGTAGGGAATGGAGTGGTAATAGATCCTGTCATTTTTCAAAAAGAGTTAGAGAATTTAGCGGCTTTTAAAATAGATTTTAAAAGCAAGTTGCTTATTTCTAGAAAGGCCCATTTAATCCTTCCTACGCACAGGCTTTTAGACGCTGCGTCTGAGGCTGCAAAAGGAAAGGCTAAAATTGGTTCAACGCTAAAAGGTATTGGTCCAACTTATATGGACAAGACCGGTAGAAACGGTATGCGTGTAGGAGACTTAGAAATGAGTGACTGGAAAGAAAAATACAGGGCACTTGCAGACAAGCATCAATCTATGATTGGTTTCTATGACGTAGACATTCAGTATGATTTAGAAGAATTAGAAACCGCTTTCTTTAATGCCATAGACAAATTAAAAGCATTGACTTTTATTGATTCTGAACAGTATTTATACGAAGCGCAAAAGGCAGGTAAAAAAATATTGGCAGAAGGTGCACAAGGCTCTCTGTTAGATATTGACTTTGGTACTTACCCATTTGTAACTTCTTCTAACACTACTGCAGCTGGCGCTTGTACAGGGCTCGGTGTTGCACCCAACCAAATAGGACGCGTGTTGGGTATTTTTAAAGCCTATACAACCAGAGTAGGAAGTGGTCCATTCCCAACAGAGTTATTTGACACTGACGGGGAAACTATGGGCCGTGTGGGTAATGAATTTGGCGCTACAACTGGAAGGGCTAGAAGGTGTGGTTGGATAGATGTTGTTGCGCTTAAATACGCGATTACAATCAATGGTGTTACAGAGTTAATGATGATGAAAGCAGATGTACTTTCAGGATTTAAAACAGTTAAAATCTGTAATACTTACCAGTACAAAGGAGCTACCATTTCTCATTTCCCATACAATGTGGAACCTGAAAATGTGCGCCCTAACTATATTGAAATGCCAGGTTGGGAACAGGATTTGACTAAAATGTCTGAAGTATCACAATTGCCTGAAAATTTGATGAATTACATTAACTATTTAGAAGAAGTACTAGAAGTGCCTATCAAAATTGTATCGGTAGGTCCTGACAGAACCCAAACTATTCATAGATAAAAAATGGTGCTTTGCCCCTTAGTTTTAAGCTAAAGGGCAAAGCCTCGCTTTTTCTTATTAAACCATTAGTACAACAACACTTTGAAGAAATACTACGTTTTTATACTTCTTATTTCCTTTTGTTTCTTGTCTGCTAAGGTTCAAGGTCAAGAGAAGCAAATACAAATTGTTTACGGAGGAAATTTTACCAAAGATGAAGTCCAATTTCCAGGTGCTTCCATCTTTAGTAAAGATGACAAACAAGTTCAGTTTAGACACCAAGGAGCAGACCTATGGTGTGATATTGCTATTTTCTATCCTGCAGAAAACAAGATTAGGGCCAAAGGAAACATCGTACTCATTCAAGGAGATTCTATCTTTATGAATGCGGGACAATTGGACTATAATGGCGTGTCTCAATTGGCCAAAGCATGGGAGTCTGTGACTTTGAAAAATTCTGACATGACTTTAACTCCTTCTGACACACTATACTTCAATAGAGAAAATCAGGAGGCCTACTACAATAAAAAAGGCACCATTGTGGACAGTCAAAATACCTTAACATCAGATATTGGAAGGTATTATTTGACCCCAAAGAAATACCAATTTTTGAGTCGTGTAGAGGTGGTCAATCCAGAATACAAACTGCGCTCACAACAGCTAGATTATTACACCAGCTCAAAGAATGCTTATATGTACGGGCCCTCCACGATATACGGAAAGGAATATACCTTTTATTGTGAAAGAGGCTATTATAACATGACTACAGAAAGTGGTTATGGAATTAAAAACACTAAAATTAACTACAACAACAGGATCATTGAAGGGGACAGTGTTTACTTTAATAAAAATAGAAAATTTGCCTCTGCGACCAATAATATTGTTGTTACAGATACTATAAATAATGGCGTCATTAGGGCACATTATGCTGAGGTTTTTAAGGCAAAGGATTCTGTTTTTGCCACAAAAAAAGCAGTCTCTATTAGCTTGGTAGAAAAAGACTCCTTGTACATGCATGGAGACACTATCATGCTTACCGGAAAGCCCGACGCTAGAATTCTAAGGGCGTTTAGGGGAGCTAAATTCTATAAAACTGACTTGAGTGGAAAATGTGATTCCATTCATTTTGATCAAAGAACAGGTTTAACTCAGCTCATCAAAAGACCTATTATTTGGAATGGAGAAAACCAGATGACCGGAGATATTATTCATTTAAAATCAGATCCAAAAACTAAATCACTAGACTCCTTAGAGGTGCTAAATAATGCTTTCATTGTAGCTAAAGACACCATTCGAAAAATAGGATTCAACCAAGCGAAGGGAAAAGACATGTTTGGTGTCTTTGAAAACAATGCGCTTCGCTTTCTAAACTTGATCAAAAACACCGAGCTCATTTATTATCTATATGACAAGGAGCAAGAGCTCATGGGCATTAACAAGACCATCTGTAGTGAAATTGCTATTGAGATGGTCAATAATGACATTAGTGAAATCACTTTTATTACCGCACCAGATGGCACCATATACCCGCTGTCAGAACTTCCTGTTGTTGACAGGAAACTAGAGGGGTTCTTATGGTTTGGAGAAGAACGAATTCGAACCAAAGATGACATTTTTGGCCCGGAAGATCTCAAAGTTAAATTAACTAAGATCAGGGGGCTTACCAATCCTATTGACACAGAAAACGAAGTAAAATCCTCAGCGAAAACTCAAGACTAAAAATATCTTAGCAGTGATCTCAGATTTTTTGAAATACCAGGCGCAAACCACTCCTCACCCATTGGCACTAGAAATTTCTCATGCCAAGGGCAGTTATATTTATGACTCAGAGGGAAAAGGCCACCTGGACTTTGTAGCAGGTGTTTCTGCCTGTAGTGTTGGCCACACACATCCAAAGCTTGTCCAAGCCATTCAAGAACAAACCGCCAAATACATGCACGTAATGGTTTATGGCGAATACGCCCAAAAACCAGCCATTGATTATACCAAATCACTGGCGGCAATGTTGCCAAAAGGTTTGGATTGCACTTACCTAGTAAATTCTGGAACAGAAGCCATTGAAGGCGCCATGAAATTAGCCAGAAGGGCTACAGGAAGACATGAAATTATTGCAGCACACCACGCATACCACGGAAGCACCATGGGGAGCTTAAGTGTGATGGGCTATGAAGACAGAAAGGGTGCTTTTAGACCATTGGTACCCGGCGTAAGATTTATACATTTTAATGCTACTATTGAACTTGACCAAATCACAGAAAAAACCGCAGCGGTCCTTTTAGAAACCATTCAAGGGGGTGCAGGATTCATTTGCCCAAATGATGGTTATTTAAAAGCCGTAAAAGAACGTTGTGAAGCAATGGGTGCATTACTGATATTGGACGAAATTCAACCAGGTTTTGGACGTACTGGAGCACTATTTGCTTTTGAACACTACCAATGTGTACCCCATATATTAGTGGTAGGTAAAGGAATGGCAGGTGGTCTGCCGGTTGGCGCTTTTATTGCTTCTAAACCCCTTATGGACTTACTGCAAGAAAAGCCTAGTCTTGGACATATTACCACCTTTGGAGGAAATCCAGTGATAGCATCGGCCTGCAAGGCCACCTTAGAAATAATCATAGCAGAACAACTCATAGAGAAAACCTTAGAGAAAGAAGCCTTCCTCAGATCAAAACTACAACATCCTGAAATAAAGGAAATTAGGGGAAAAGGCCTCATGTTAGCGCTTATTCTGGCAACACCAGAAAAGGCCAATGAATTGGTTCTAGAAGCAGCAAAAAAAGGACTCATTCTATTCTGGTTACTCTTTGAAAAAAAGGCTGTCAGAATATCCCCTCCCTTGACTATTTCAATGGAAGAATTGGCCAAAGGCTGCGATATAATTTTATCGATATTAAACAAAAAACAAGCCCTGTAGAAAGCAAGCTTACAGTGTTAACTAATTTGTTAATAATAACCCCCAAATCATAGGGTTTGTTCAACCGATAACCCCTAATTTTAATTTAATTGAAACCCCAAGATATACGCTATGGCGTTAGATCCTAATGAAGAAGGTAGCGAGCCAATCGCAAAGTTTGAATCCATGCTCAAAACAGACGATGTCTACTTTTTTGACGCAGAAGATTTTGAAGATATAATACACCACTATCTCAATAACGGCAAGGTTTCTCTAGCGAAAAAAGCCATTAAAATTGGCTTGGAACAGCACCCTGAAACCACCCCTTTAAAATTGTTAGAAATTGAAGTATTGGTTTTTGAAAATAAGCTAGACCTCGCTATTTCACAGTTGGATTACTTAGAGTCTCTAGACCAAAAAAACGAGGAGATATATATACAAAGGGCCAACATTTGGTCCAAACAAGACAAACACCTCAAAGCCATCACTTGTCTTGAGAAAGCACTTCTACTCACAGAAGACACTTTAGATATTTATGCCCTATTGGGAATGGAATATTTGTTCCTAGAAAACTTTGAGAAAGCCAAACATAATTTCATAAAATGTGTAGAAGAAGATCCTCAGGACTACGCATCGCTGTATAATATTATTTATTGCTTTGAATACTTAGAAGATCCTGATGGCGCTATTTCTTATCTCAATGATTATTTAGAAAATGAACCCTATTGTGAAGTGGCATGGCATCAGCTTGGAAAGCAATACAAAAGTACAGGACTATATAAAGAAGCCTTAACTGCTTTTGATTTTGCCATTATATCTGACGAATCATTTATAGGGGCCTATTTTGAAAAAGCCATGGTTTTAGAAAAACTCAAGCGCTATAATGAGGCCATTGAGAACTATGAAACAACCATAGACTTGGAAGACCCAACCGCTCATGCTTACTTGAGAATTGGCAGGTGTCACGAGAAAATTGGAAATTCGGATCTTGCCCAGCAATACTATTACAAAACAGTGCATGAAGACCCCCTGTTAGATAAGGGTTGGTTGGCTATAACTAACTTCTATATCAGAGAGAAAAATTTTGACAAGGCACTTTACTACATTAATAAAGCCTTGCATATTGACACTGAAAACGAAGCATATTGGAAAAAATGTGCGCAAATTAATGTCAGCTTAGGGCAATTAGATGAGGCTGATTTTGCTTACAAACAGGCGGTTGAATTTGGAGATTACGATCTAAATACTTGGGAATCCTGGGCTTTGGTAGTCATGGAGAACAAAGAATTTGAAGCGGCCAATCAAATATTGCTTCAAGCCATTGGGTTCTTCCCAGAAGTAGCCTCCTTAAGGTATCGATTGGCTTTTATTTTTGGGCTTTCCCAAGATATTGAGCAAAGTAAATACCATCTTTCTGAGGCTTTAAGACTAGATTACAGTCTTTTGGAGCATTTCAAAAGCCAATATCCAGGTTTTTTTAACAGTACTTGGGTCTCAAATTTTATTAGCACCTCTAGCAAGGCTTCTAGTTAAAATACCCTATTTTTAAACTTTACGCTAGACATGCAAAAAAAAATTGATAGGAATTATATGGTACTTTTCCTAAAGGGAATGGCCATGGGTGCTGCAGATGTGGTTCCTGGAGTTTCAGGTGGTACCATCGCTTTTATATCTGGTATTTATGAAGAGCTTTTAGAAAGCATTAATAACATCAATCTTACTGCCTTAAAAAAGTGGAAACAGGAGGGGGTGAAAAGTTTTTGGGCGCATATTAATGGAAATTTTTTAACGGCACTTTTTCTAGGTATAGGGGTCAGTGTAATCTCTTTATCAAAAGGCATTAGTTGGCTTTTAAACCATGAGACCGTACTGCTTTGGTCTTTCTTTTTTGGCTTGGTTTTGGCCAGTGTTGTTTTTATTGGAAAATCAATCAAAAATAAAAGACCTACGGACTATATTATGGCCGTTATTGGAATAGCAGTAGCCGTTGGTATAGGAGAGTTAGGGGTTGTTGAAAACAGCCAACAACCACTCTATTTATTTCTATCGGGTGCCTTAGCCATTTGCGCTATGATTTTACCCGGTATATCTGGTGCATTTATCTTGGTTTTACTCGGTTCATATGAGCCCATATTAAATGCAGTACACCAAAGAGACCTTTTAATTATTNCCACTGTAGGTGCAGGCTGTATTATTGGTCTGGCTTCTTTTTCTAGGATTTTAAAATGGACCCTTAATAAATTTAAAAATCAAACGCTCTCCATTCTAATGGGATTTATCATTGGATCTCTATCTAAAATATGGCCCTGGAAGGAAGTTGTTTCCACTAAGATTGTCAGGGATAAAGAGATTGTTTTGGCTTCCAAAAATGTATTCCCATGGGATTTTCTTGGAGATGCACAAATAATAGCTGCAGTCTTGCTAGCTGTTTTTGGCTTTTCATTAATTTTCATTTTAGAAAAATCTGCCAATAAAAAAACCACCTAAGTGCTTAATCTATAACATCATGGAGCAGCAAAGAACCCTAAAAGACAAAATGTTCCTATTCTTAAAAGGATTGGCTATGGGTGCTGCAAATAAAGTTCCAGGGGTCTCAGGGGGGATTGTGGCATTTGTAGGGGGCTTTTATGAAGAATTTATTTACGCCTTAAAAAAGGTCAATAAAAAAGCACTATTCCTTTTAATATCCGGAAGGTTTAAGTCATTTTATTACTATATAAACGGACCATTTCTTTGGGTACTCCTTCTGGGCATGTTAGTGAGCTACTTTAGCGTTTCTAAAGTGCTCGATTACTTTCTGCTTTCTCATGAGCGAAATGTTTGGTCCCTATTCTTTGGATTGATATTAGGATCAATTTATTATATCTCCAAACAATTTAAGCAATGGAATAAAAACACCATAATTTGGGGATTCATAGGATTGGGCATAGGGATTGGTATTAGTTTTTTAAGCCCTGCAAAAGAAAATGACCACTTGCTGTTTGTGTTTTTATGTGGGATGATTAGTGTCTCCGGAATGACACTTCCTGGTTTATCTGGTTCATTTATTCTGATGCTTTTAGGCAATTATGTACTTCTGCTTGTAGACAGTGTCAATGCACTTTACGATACTTTTTTTGAAATTATTCAAGGTGATTTTAGTTTTTGGAACAATCCAATACGGCTCAAAACACTTAAAATCCTCGGGGTTTTTACCTTGGGCTCCACTACTGGATTGGTCAGTTTATCCCATTTGATCAGTTTTGTTTTAAAGCGTTATAATGCCGTTACTACGGCGATTATTATTGGTTTTATTTCTGGCTCTTTAGGTGTCGTATGGCCCTGGAAACAAACCATTTACAAACTAAATGAATTAGGCAAACCATTGTTGGATTCGAACCAACACAAAATAATATTAAATTACCAGAGGTACATTCCTTCCATTCAAGATGCGGCTACATGGTGGGCTATTTTTTGGATGGGCATTGGTTTTGTATTTTTAATGGCTTTAGAGGGATATGCAAACAGACAGAAAAAATAAATACGGACTACTTGGAAAAGATATTGCTTATTCTTTTTCCGAAAATTACTTTGCAGAAAAGTTCAAACAACTTAATCTCGAAGGATACACATACGATAATTTTGACCTTCAAGACCTCAGTAGTTTTAAAGAAATACTCAGCGGAACAAAAAACTTAAACGGAATGAATGTAACCATTCCATACAAAGAATCCGTAATACCCTTCTTAACTAAATTAGATCCTACAGCTGCTGCAATAGGTGCTGTAAATACCATTAAATTCACAGAAGAGGGCACCATAGGTTACAACACAGATGCTATAGGTTTTAAAAATGCCATTGAACCTCTTATTATGCCCCATCATAAAAAAGCACTCATCCTTGGTACTGGTGGTGCCTCAAAGGCTGTAGCCCATGTTTTCAAAGACTTAGAAATTCCTTTTCTTTATGTGTCCAGACAGTCAAAAGAAGGTCAAATTAGTTACAAAGAACTCACAAAAGAAATGTTGCAAGAGCACCAAATCATTGTTAATTGCACCCCAATTGGGACCTTTCCTGAGGTGGACAAAAAGCCAAATATTGACTATGATCAACTTGGCGCAGCTCATATTGCTTTTGATTTAATCTACAATCCAGAAGTAACTGCATTTTTAAATGAAGCGAAAAAAAGAGGCGCTAAAATTAAAAATGGATATGAAATGTTAGTAGGCCAAGCAGAGGCTTCATGGGAGATTTGGCACAGTTAAAATAGCTGAGGTTTAAAAAGAATAAATTTTTATATACAGTTATATGTTAGTATATTACTAAGGATAAGAAAGGGCAAAAACCCTCTCTATTTTGAACTGACAAAATTACAGAAACATGTTAGAAGAAAAAGACGGAAACCTACAAGATCCGGTAGGAAAGGAAGGTTTAAATAGTGAAAATGAAACCACTCAAGAGGAACAAACTTCTCAAGAAGATCCTCAATCAGAAATTGATCATTCTAATGCAGAGGACGCAGAGGACGTAGACAATGCTTCTAGGCACAGTATTCCAGATATGGACTATGAGGCCATGAATATGGAAAATTTGGTCGGTGAACTCCAAAGACTGGTTAAAAATGAAAAGGTTCAAGCAATAAAAAAGAATGTAGACGCTATAAAAGCGGCTTTTGACCTTAAATTTCAAGACTTCCTAGAGCAAAAGAAAGCGGAGTTTATAGAAGGAGGTGGAAATGAAATAGACTTCAGGTACAATTCTGTATCTAAAAGACAATTTAATGAGGTATATGGTGAGTATCGAGAGAAAAAAGATGCCTACTATAAAACCTTAGAATCTAATCTTCAGAACAACCTCAAAAAACGCTTAGAGCTTATTGAAAGACTCAAAGGCTTGGTCAATATAGAAGAAGACATAAACGACACTTATAAGAATTTCAAGGAAATACAAAAAGAATGGAAAAATGCTGGTGCAATTCCAAGAACGCATTACAACGATGCTTGGAAAACCTACCACCACCATATGGAAATCTTTTATGACTTCTTAAACCTCAACAGAGAATTAAGAGACTTGGATTTTAAGCACAATCTTGAAGAAAAGCTTAAAATTATTCAAAAAGCAGAGGCACTTCATACTGAAACGGATATTCATAAAGCATTCCAAGAGCTTCAAACACTCCACAAAATATGGAAAGAAGATTTAGGACCCGTAGACAAAGAGAATAGAGAAGCCGTTTGGGATCGTTTTAGCGCAGCTACCAAAATCATACACGAGAAAAGACAAGAGTATTTTAAATCCTTAGAAAAAGGCTTTGAAGGAAATTTAGAAAAAAAACTCGAAATTATTGCTAAGATCAATGCGGTTTGTGAAGGTATTGCTACCACACACAAAGGCATTCAGAACCAGATGAAAACGGTAGAAACCCTAAGGAATACATTTTTTGAAACAGGGAAAGTACCTCAAAAACAAAATGAAAAAACATGGAAAGCTTTTAAAGCGGCAACCAAGGTGTTTAATCAGCACAAAAATAGTTTTTACAAGCACTTAAAGAATGAACAGCAAGAAAATCTGGACGCTAAAAAAGCGCTGCTAGATACTGCAAACGAACTAAAAGATAGTGAGGTAACTGACGAAACTACCCAAACTTTCAAGCGCATTCAAAATGAATGGAAAACTATTGGCCACGTACCTAGGAAGTATTCAGATAAAATTTGGAAGTCTTTTAAGGCGGCCTGTAATACTTATTTTACGAGTGTGAACAAGAGCAAAAATGCCAATAATGCTGTTGAAGAAGAAAATTTAACTGCCAAAGAAAAAGTATTGGCAGATCTAAAAGCCTATGACTTAGGAGCAGACAAAGAGAAAGACCTCGCTTTTATAAAAGAACAAATTGCTGTTTGGAAAAATATTGGAAGGGTACCTTTTAAAAGCAAAAACATCAACAACACCTTTAATAAGGTTTTAGATGCCCTATTTCTTAAATTAGATATTGACAAACAAGCAGGGGAATTACTCAAATATGGAGACAAACTCAATCAATTGGCCAGTTCTGATAATGATTATGCACTCGCAAACGAAAAGGCTTTTATTCGCAAAAAGATTGAAGAGTCTAAAAATGAGATGCGCCAATTAGAAAACAACTTAGAGTTCTTTTCAAATGCCTCTGAAGACAATCCAGTGGTTAAAGAAGTGGTTCAAAAAATCAATAAGCATAAGAGTGACATTGACACCTGGAAAGAAAAGCTTAAAAAGGTTAATATCCTAACCCATAAAATAAATAAAGAAGAGGAAGAGGCTTCTAGCAAAGAAGTTGCTGAGGAAGATTCAGCAGACTAAAACCATACTTTAAAACAACAAAAAAGCCCTGCTCGTTGAGCAGGGCTTTTTTTGTATGCGTGAATCACTAAACTACTTGGCTACATTTACAGCCCTAGTTTCTCTAATGACAGTGATCTTAACTTGGCCTGGGTAAGTCATGTCTGTTTGTATCTTTTGAGAAATTTCAAAGGATAGCTCAGAAGCTTGGTCATCTGTAACGCGTTCGCTTTCTACAATAACCCTTAATTCTCTACCAGCCTGAATGGCATAGGCTTTCTGTACTCCTGGAAAACCAAAAGCAACATCCTCTAGGTCTTTTAATCTTTGTATATATGAGTCTAACACCTGTCTTCTAGCCCCTGGTCTTGCGCCACTAATAGCATCACAGACTTGTACAATTGGAGCAATAAGCGTATTCATTTCAATTTCATCGTGGTGGGCTCCAATAGCATTACATACATCTGGTTTCTCTCCAAACTTCTCAGCCCATTGCATTCCTAGAATAGCGTGAGGTGTTTCTACCTCAGCTTCTGTATTAGGAACCTTACCTATGTCATGAAGAAGACCAGCGCGCTTGGCCAGTTTGGCATTAATACCTAATTCTGCCGCCATAACACCACAAAGCTTGGCTACTTCTCTAGAGTGCTGCAATAGGTTTTGTCCATAAGAAGAACGGTACTTCATTCGCCCTACCGCTTTTATAAGTTCAGGATGTAAGCCATGAATCCCTAAGTCAATTACAGTACGTTTACCTATATCTATAATTTCTTCTTCTATTTGCTTCTCTGTTTTCTTGACAACTTCTTCAATTCTAGCAGGGTGAATTCTACCATCTGTGACTAATTTGTGTAAAGACAATCTCGCAATCTCTCTACGTACAGAATCAAAACAAGATAAAATGATCGCATCTGGAGTGTCGTCTACAATAATTTCTACTCCTGTGGCTGCTTCAATAGCCCTGATATTTCTACCCTCTCTACCAATAATTCTACCTTTAACGTCGTCTGACTCAAGATTAAATACAGAAACACAGTTTTCTACCGCCTCCTCTGTACCTATTCTTTGAATGGTGTTAATGATAATTTTTTTAGCTTCTTGCTGGGCAGTTAGTTTAGCCTCTTCCATGGTAGACTGCATGAAAGCCATTGCGTCTGATTTAGCCACATCTTTTAAAGAAGCCAATAACTGCTCTTTAGCTTCATCTGCAGACAAACCAGAAATAACTTCTAATTGTTGCACTTGATTTTTGTGTAGCTTATCTAATTCTGACTGCTTTTTGTCTAAAATTTCAGCCTTATGTGCCGTATCTGTAATTTGTTGCTCTAAAGAATCGTTTATTTTTTTTGTCTTAGACAATTCATTACTCAGTTGAGATTCTTTGTCTCTGCTGCGCTTTTCAGATTCACCAATTTTTTTCTCCTTAGAAAGGATCACCTTCTCATGTTCCGCTTTTAATTCCAAAAAGCGCTCTTTGGCCTGAAATATTTTGTCTTTTTTAATGTTTTCGCCTTCATTTTTGGCGTTTTTAATGATTGCAAGTGCATCTTTTCTCGCATTGATAATGGTCTTTGAGGCTTTCCCCTTTTCCAAAAACTTTGCGATAGCAAAACCAACTGCAAGGCCTAAAACGGCCGATATTATGATTGTTGTACTATCCATGGTTGTTAAATTAATTATATAAAAAAAGCCCACATTGGATTGGGTTTTGAACAAACTCTGTATAAACAGGTTTAGGGCTAACAAATTACTTAAGTTTCCTTATACGAGTAAGGCATGCTTGCATAATCTAAACTCACCCTTTCATAAAAAATTAGTGTTGAGTTTGTCAAAAAATAAATACCAGTGTGGGCAATGATGTTATTTAAAAGAACGTATTATCCTAACGAGTTGTTAATCACTTCCTCAAGCGCCAATAGACGCTCTTGAACCTCTTTACTATCTTGAGATTCTTCTATATTACTCTGAGTAGTCTTTGAGGCAAAATGCAAGGCACACATGGCCAAAACATCTTGTTTATCCCTCACAGCATAATTTTGCTCAAAGTTTTTAGCAAGCAATTCTATTTGTTTAGCGGCTTTTCTCAGGCCTTCTTCTTGTGAAGGAGCAATCGTCAATGGATATACCCTGTCAGCAATTGAAAGCTTTATTTTAAACGTATTTGACATACATTATTTTGAGAGCGCCCCTATACAATAGTCAAGCTCTTTTATTAAGGTGTTAATCTTCAATTTCGCTTCGGTAGTGTTTTCATCACTGCCTAACATAGACTGTGCTAATTTTAAAGCATTGTATTTCTCTTCCCAATAAGTGGCTTGTGATTTTGCATATTCACAAGTTTTATTTGCTTCATTAAGTTCATTTTTTAAAAGGGCAGATTCCTCTTTAACCCCCTCTAAGCGGTGAACCAATTTGCTTACCTTATTTTCTAAAGAACCTACAATTTCTTTAAGATTACTCATTTGCAACTGTCCATACTATTGTAACAAAGTTAATATAAAACTTCGTATTCTTAGAATTGCGGTGCAATACTTTTAAATTTATTAAAAAACTGCTCAAAATCAGTGACTCAATTATTAGTATAAAGCCTCTAAGACCTTCGGTATATGAGGCAGTTTATTTACTTTTGAATATCATATGAAAACAGTGTATTTTTTTATCATTTTAGGAATTTATTTGGACAAACATTCGCTCAAGAAGCGCTGAATAAAAATGCGTCTGACAGTCTTTATAGCCCGCCGCTAAATATTCCTTTGCTATTGGCAGGAAATTTTGGTGAACTGAGGTCTGACCATTTTCACTCAGGTTTGGATATTAAAACAAAACACCAGCAAGGACTTAAAGTATTCTCAATAGCAGATGGCTACATATCTAGAATAAAGATTTCACATTGGGGCTATGGAAAAGCGCTCTATGTGAATCATTATAACGGTACTACAAGTGTATATGCACATCTGCAAAAATTTTCCCCTGAAATAGAAAATTTTGTCCAAGAGAAACAATACGCCAATAAATCTTTCACCATACAGCTGTTTCCGAAAAAAGACAGCCTCAAAGTGAATAAAGAGGTCCCTATTGCGTATTCGGGAAATTCCGGAGGCTCTACTGCACCACACCTTCATTTTGAAATGAGAAAAACGGGCACTCCTATAGCCATAAACCCACTCCAATTTTCCTATGAGGTATTAGACAAAACACCTCCTACCCTACAAAAATTATTTGCTTACCCCATAGGTCAAAACAGCCATGTCAATAAAAGTGAAAACAAAGTCCAAATTTCATTTAAAAGAACTCCTGAAGGTATTTATCAAGCCAATCCTATTGAGGTAAAGGGATCCTTTTACATAGGTGTAAAAGGCTATGATAGACAGGAGCTCACAGCCAATAAAAATGGAATTTACCACTATAAACTTTCTGTAAATGACACACTGACTGCTGAAATTAAATTAGACCAAATTTCATTTAATGAAACCAAAGGCATAAATACCCTGATTGATTATCCGCATTTAATTAAAAATAGGGAACGTATTGTTCAAATTTTTCAACAGAATAAAAAAACATTAAGCATTTTTAAGTCGCTAAAAAACAAAGGAATCATTAGCTTAAAACCAAAAGAAACTATTGACGTTAGGCTTGAATTAATAGACCTGCATGGCAATAATATTAGGATTGAGATACCCGTAATGGGGACTTTAAATGAGGCAATAGTAAAAAAAACCTTGTTTAAAACACCTTTCCCGGTGTTGTTTAAAAATCCCGCACACTATAAACTCACCCATGGCAGTCTTTATTTTCCAGCAAATAGCTTTTATGAAGACGTTTATTTAAACCTAGAAACAAGCAGAGACACCATTAAAGTTCACAAACCTATGTGGGCGGTGAAAAAACCTTTTACCTTAAGTTTTAATTCAAAGAACAGCGCCTTTTCCAAATACAGTTACATTGCTTATAGGCTCGGTTCAAAATCTTTTATCTACAGCAGCACTAAAAAAGAAGGCGAATGGCTGAGTACAAAAACCAATAAATTGGGTACTTATGTGATCCAGCAAGATTCTATACCACCAAGCATACGTCCAAAAAACTTTAAGAGCAATCAAAATATTAGAAATTATCAATTTTTAAGTCTTGAAATAAAAGACCAAGAAACTGGCATTGACACTTATACTGGAAGTTTAAACGGAGAATGGATCCTTATGGAATACGAGCCCAAAACAAATACACTTACCCATCATATTGGCGCGCGTACAAAACTTAAAAAAAATAACGAATTAAAAATAGAAGTAGTAGATATGTTAGGAAATACCCAGGTATATACAACTTTGTTACTTCTTTAAAAGCACTATGAAAAATCATTCATTAACTATACCCAACAGGGCTTTATTAAGCATTTTAACCTTGACTTTTTTCTTCACTCAAGTGGCACTAGGTCAAAAAAATATTTATGAAAACAAGCAATTCAAAAACATTAGCGCCTCACATAAAAGCATTGCTATTCTTCCTTTTTTAGCTTCCGTAAATCTAGCACAGGAATTAAGTGATGAAATGCAATTGGAACTAGAGGCCTCTGAGGGAATTGCTGTACAAGAGGCCCTTGAAACTTACTTTCTGAAAATGGAGAAAAGAAAGCATTACAGGGTAGATTTTCAAAACATTAAAGACACCAATGTTTTTTTAAAAAAACGTGAGGTAAGCTATCAGTCTTTAGACATTTATAGCATTAAAGAATTGGGAGAAATTCTAGGTGTAGACGCAATTATTAGCGGTACTATAACCCTTAATGTACAACTGTCTAGAGGAGACACCAAAGCATTTAAACTACTTGATTATGTAACAGGGAATACTAAATACGGTCGAATTGGTATTAAAATAAGCGATGTCAAAACCGGAAAACTGCTGTGGAAATACGAAAAACAAATCGATAGAAAAACCGGCAAAAACACTACAGAATTGATCGCTTCTATGATGAGGCAGGCCAGTAGAAAATTTCCTTACGAAAAATAATAGGTTTAATAAATCCCTAGAATCTTACTTTTCAGAAAATTCTTTTAAGGCATTAATCGTATAATCTATTTCTTCTTTGGTATTAAATGAGGAAAAAGAAAATCTCAAAGAAGGCATGGCCAATTGCGCTTCTGAAAGGAAGGCAGACAACACATGTGAGCCTTTAGTACTTCCAGACTGACAAGCACTTCCTTTAGAGCAGGCAATTCCTTTTAAATCTAGGTGAAACAATAACATCTGTGCCTTTTGGGCATTAAAAGGCAAGCGAACATTTACTAAGGTGTAGGTACTCTTTTCCATATCCCCAGAAAAACCGTTGAATGAAACCCCAGGAATGATTTTATTTATTTCACTGATAAAATACTTTTTTAAGCCTTCTATATAGTTGCGCTCATTATCTAAGTGCTCATAAGCCAAAACAAAAGCCTTTTCAAGGCCTACTATATTGTGATAGGGTTCTGTTCCGGCCCTAAAGCCACGCTCTTGGGCACCACCAGCAATAAAAGACTTTAAAGGAGTGTCTTTTCTTATATAGGCAAAACCAATCCCTTTTGGTCCATGAAATTTATGTGCTGCTGCAGCTAAAAAATGAATTTTAATTTTTTGCAAATCCCAAGGAAAATGGCCTATTGACTGGACTGTATCTGAATGAAAATAAGCCCCATAAGACTCACACAAAGCTGCTACAGTGGGTAAATCTAAGATGTTTCCAATTTCATTATTGATATGCATTAAACTCACTAAAACTTTTTCATTTAAACCACTCAATATTTTCTCTAAATCCAAAAGATCTGGATTTCCGTTGGCATCTACAGCAACATAATGAGGGGTAACTCCATTGAACGCAACCAATTCATCCACAGTATGCAAAACAGCATGGTGCTCCATTGTGGTAGTCACAATGTGCTTTACACCCAAATCTCTTACAGCACACTTTAAAACCATATTGTCTGCTTCTGTCCCTCCTGAAGTGAAAATAATTTCAGATGGATGGGCCCCTAAAGTAGCTGCTATGGTTTTTCTTGCTTGTTCAACAGCCGTTTTTGCAGTCCTCCCAAAACTGTGTGTAGAAGAAGGATTTCCAAAACAATTTTCTAGAGCGGTTTGAATACTCTTAATTACCTCAGTTCGAACTGGAGTGGTTGCAGCATTGTCAAAATAAACAGCTTTCATTCATTATTATTTATGGAAGTATAAAAATATATTAAATAAATGTATTTGACAGATTAATAGAGAAAAGCATTGAAAATAATTACATTTGAAAGCAAATTCAAACAAGATGAAAAGTACCACAATGATCCGCAAATTATTTTTAGCAGTGCTCTTATTGTCTTTATTTATAAGCTGCAGCGATGGGGACATTACTATTCAAAGTATAAGCTTCAATGAAATAGGCATTGAAAGCTGTACCCAAACCACAGCGACCACATTATTGTTTAAAATTAATGACACAGAATCTCTAGCGCTTCAGCTACCGGAAGGACTGCTAAAAAATAGTGTGAGTGAACAGACCATACAAAGTAGTATACCCAATCAAACTACACTTAACTACAGAATTTTTTCAGAGGGCATTAGTGCTTCTTATTACTGCAGTGTACTTCCTGAAATAGGGGTAAATGTGATTAAAGATGCTAATGCAACTGCTGGAACAGTATTCATCAATACAAGCCTAAGTGAAGACGGCAATAATTTTAAGCATGAAATTCAATTGAGTGGTGTAAGCTTTATTGACCAAGATGGCAAGAGAATTACTGATGTGAACTTAAATGATTTTGGTGTTTTCACAACACCAAAATAATTAGACTTCTCTACTTACTTGTTGGGTAATGTAAACCTCTGTAGCCCCTAAACCATACTTTTTATAATCGCCTTCATAGACACGAATACCATCGTATCTTTTAAATAGATATTGGAGCTCTTCTTTTAGTACCCCAGCACCAACACCATGAATAAAAACCACTTTTTGTATTTTTTTTGAAATGGCAAATTCTAATTGGCGCTGCGCAGTGTCCAATTGAATATTTAACATTTCAAAATTAGAGAGATTGGTGCATTGGTGAGCTGGCCAATATGAAGATCTACTTCCATTTTAGGCACATCCCTCTCTTTTTTAGAAACATTGGCCTTATAATTGGGCTTTTTATCTTGTTTTAAATGCTTGATCTTAGCCACATCATAATTAGATACCTTTAAGCCTTCTTCAGGAAGAATAAGCAATTCTCTTGCAGAAAACTTCATTAAAAAACCAAAGGTGGTTTCAACTTCTATGGCAGCAGCAGTTATTGAAGTAACAACACCTTCAATATCTTGGTCTAACACACAAATCTTATCTCCTACTTTAAATGACATACCAGTACAGTCCTTATTCGAAATGAATACTTCCTTGATTAGTGCTAATTGGAAATGAATGCTTTCTTGATTAGTACTAATTGGAAATGAATACTTCCTTGATTATTGCTCAAATGAAGCCAATGTTTTAGTGATAATTGAAACGCAATCTAAAAGCTGTTCTTTATTCATTACCAATGGTGGTGCAAATCTTATAATATTTCCGTGGGTTGGTTTAGCCAACAAACCATTGTCTCTAAGGGCCAAACAAATATTCCAAGCAGTATCGCTTTCTTCCGTATCATTAATTAAAATAGCATTTAACAAGCCTTTACCCCTAACCCCATTTACTATATTAGATTGATCTACATATTTTTGAATCTCTGCTCTGAACAAATTACCTAAATCAAAGGCATTTTGTGCCAAAGACTCTTCTTTAACTACTTCCAAAGCAGCTATACCAAC
>JGI20156J14371_10000842_pt1 | contig 26276 bp, 28 predicted proteins | sample COG_06_FD_14371 | JGI IMG/M metagenome (IMG submission 14371)
AATAGTCTAGATAATTCTTTTTGGAATATTCGCTACCAAAACAATCAAACTGGGTGGGATTTAGGTGAAATATCTAATCCAATTAAAAAGTGGTTTGACAATCAAGAAAATAAAAAAATTAATATTTTAATCCCTGGTGCGGGTAAAGGTCATGAAGTAAAATATGGATTTGAAAACGGCTTTGAAAATATATTTTATATGGATTTTTCCAGTAGAGCTGCAGACTTATTTAAAGAAATCTGCCCGGGGTTTCCAAAAGATCAAATTTTAACAGGTGATTTTTTTTCACTTAAGAAACCATTATTTTTTGATGTGATAATTGAACAGACTTTTTTTTGCGCAATTGATCCAGTCTTAAGACCAAATTATGTGGAAAAAACTAACGAAATTTTAAAAGAAAATGGGAAAATAATCGGATTACTTTTCAATAGAGAATTTGATACTAACGGGCCTCCTTTTGGAGGAACTGAAAAAGAATACAGAGGATTATTCAACAGTAAATTTAATTTTAAAAAATTTGAAAACTCCTTGCTTTCTTCGTTACCTAGAAAAGAATATGAGTTTTGGATAGAGCTTATTAAAAAGAATTAAATATTATTTATTAATTCTTCTGTGATTTCAAGATTATGATAAACAGCGTTAACGTCATCGTCTTCCTCCATCTTATCAATTAAATTCATTACTTTTTGAGCACTTTCTAAATCTAGAGTAGTGGTATCGACTGGGACTCTTTGAAGTTCAGAATTATTTACTACCCATTTTTTTTCATCTAAAATCGCTTGCATTTTTCCATACTCATCAAAAGATGTTTGAATAATTACATCTTGGTCAACTTCTGTTAATTCTTCCAAACCATAGTCTATCAGCTCCATCTCTACTTCCTCTAAATCTTCTACTGTTAAACTTTCTCTTTTTAAAGTGAAAATCCCTTTTCTTTCAAATAAAAATCCCAAGGATCCATTAGTCCCCAAATTACCGCCATACTTATTAAAAATTGATCTTACTGAAGCTACTGTTCTGTTGTTATTGTCTGTAGTTGCCTCAACAAATACTGCAATTCCGTTAGAGGCATATCCTTCAAACGTTATTTCTACTAAATTAGCTCCTTCTCCTCCAACCCCTTTTTTAATAGCTCTTTCTATAGTGTCTTTCGGCATATTGGCGCCCTTCGCATTTTGAACTGCGAGTCTTAACGATGGATTGGTGTCTAATTCTCCACCTCCATCGCGTGCTGCAATAGTTATTTCTTTTATTGCACGAGTAAAAACTTTAGCTCTTTTACTGTCTTGAGCAGCTTTTCTATGCTTGATATTTGCCCACTTACTATGTCCTGCCATGAAAAAAAAATTAATGTATAAAAATAAAAAAAATTGCATTTCTAATAGATGAGCTTATTTTTGTCTAATTCTATAGAGATGACTAACAAATCTAATTTATACAAAAACATTCTTTCTGACATAGAAAATGTCCTAGATTTTTCTGTTCCAACCTTTACCAATTTAGGAAATATTTCCGCTTTATTGAAGAGTCGTTTTAACTGGTTTTGGGTAGGATTTTATAAAGTAGAAGGGGATCATTTAATTCTCAATGCTTTTCAAGGACCTGTAGCATGTGTAAAAATCAGGAAAGGAAAAGGAGTTTGTGGGAAATCTTGGGAAGAAAATAAATCAATAATAGTAAAAGATGTAGATTTATTTGAAGGCCACATAGCTTGCAACGAGGCATCTAAGTCTGAGATTGTAATTCCAATAAGAAATAAAAAAGGAGAGATTGCTTATATTTTAGATGTAGATCACGATAGTAAAAATGCATTTGATGAAGTAGATGAAAAAAATTTAAGTTTAATAAATAATTTAATAGTCAAAATAATTTGAGAATTCTTTATCTAATATTATTTCTAGGCTTTTTCAGTTGTGCTCAACAAACTTCTCTCACTGGTGGGGATAAAGATATCCTAGCCCCTATTTTAATAGTGGATTCAAGTATGAGTTTGGTTAATATGAAACAAACTAATATAAATTTAGAGTTCAATGAGAATATTCAATTTTTAAGAGGAAAAAGAGCTTTAATAACCAACCCTCCTATTAGCGAAGTAGAAGTAACTGAGGAAAAAAATAAAATTGAAATAAATTGGAAAGACACTCTTAATCCCAATACTACTTATTCATTCTTATTTATTAACTCAATTGCTGACATAACCGAAAAAAATAAAATAAATGAATTTAATTATATAGTATCTACAGGTCCAAAAATTGATTCTGGATTTCTAAAAGGAACAATTATAAAATATCCAGAAAAAAAGTTTTTTGAGAACGCATTATTAAGGATAGTCAATGTTAACGACAAATTATACACTTATAGAACTTACACAGATAAAAATGGGAAATACCAACTTAACAACATAAAAAATGGAGAATACCAATTGTATTGCTTTCAGGATGAGAATAACAATTTATTATTAGATACTTTAACTGAGAATCATGGTTTTTACAGAGATACTATTTTAGTGAGTGACAGCTCAACAATTTTAAATGCTATTGCTTTCAGCCCAAAAAGAAAAAAAACACTGGAAAAGTCCTCTTTTAACCATTTTGGGAAGCTAGAGTTAGAATTTAATATTCCCGTGGATTCTTGTATGGTCACAGACTTAACCACCAACACAATCTACCAATCCAATACGATGAACACTAAGCATCTTTTTTATTTTTCTGATACACTGGTAAAACACTCTCTAATAATAAAATCTGGAAATGATTTTAAGGACACAATAAGAGTCTCTTTTGAGGATAAAACAGAACTAGAAAATAAAATTTCTTACAAAGAACAAAAGTCCAACACTCTTATATCCAATGAAGGATTCACCCTTGAGTTTAATCAATTTATAAAAGAAATTGATACATCTTTGATAGAAATAGTTGTAGACTCAGTTCTAATAAATGCTTCTTTTAAAATGAATAAAAACTTTCTTACTATTGTACCAAAAAGCAAGGTCAATAATTATAAAATGACTCTTCTTCCAAATAGTATAACTGGCATAAAAGAGGCTAAAAAAGATACAAGCATTGTCAATTTTATGATTTCCAATAAAAATAATTTATCAACTCTAGAGCTTGCTATCTTTAATATTCCATATCCAAAATCTATTATTCAAATTATTCAAAACAAACAAGTAGTAAAAGAGTTAAGACTGTCAGCAGAGAAACTAGAATATTCGATTTCAAGATGTAAGCCAGGTGATTATGAGATAAAGCTAATAGGAGATTTGAATGGAGATGGGTATTGGACAATTGGAAATATTGAAAAGAATATTTTACCAGAACCAATAGTGGATTATAATGGGGTATTGCAATTAAAGAAAAATTGGACCAGTAATATTCAATGGGACTTTAAATTAGAAGATTAAAGTCATCTGCATCTTTTAAAACTGGGAATTTATTTCGAAACGAGTCGAGTTCGTTTTTATCAAAGTTATTAATCTGGACTCTTGGCATATTTTCCATAAAATCATCCATTCTTTCCCCTTTAAAATCATAAACTCTTGAGTTGCCATTGTATTTTATTTCATTGGCGTCTTGACCTATTCTATTAACTCCAACTACATAAGACATATTTTCAATTGCTCTTGCTTTAAGTAAGCTTTTCCAAGCGTTAGATCTAACAGCTGGCCAATTGGCTACATATACCAAGATGTCGTAATTAAATTCGTTATTTTTATATTTATTTTTACTCCATAACGGGAAACGTAAGTCATAACAAATTAATGGTTTTATTTTCCAGCCTTTTAATTCAAAAACTAGTTCTTTTTCTCCTTTAGAGTAGTGTCTGTCTTCATAAGCCATTGAAAAAAGATATCTTTTGTCGTAGTATTGAATTTCATTTGGCTTTACTACATATAACCTGTTAAAAAATTTGTTTTTTTCTTTTATGGGTATGCTTCCTAATATACATGTATCTAGGCTTTTAGAGTGCTCTTGCATCCAAAACAGTGTTTCTCCTGAATTATTTTCTGCAATATTTTCAGTCTTCATTGAAAACCCAGTGGTAAACATCTCTGGTAAAATTATTAAGTCTACAGGCTCTAAGGATTGAAATAATTTATCGTACTCCAACCTATTGGCTTTAGGATTTTCCCAAATAATATTGCTTTGAACAGAAGCTATTTTTATCATATATAATTTGAAACAATTACTTAAAAATACATATAAGTTTTATATTTAAGGATAAAATAAATTTGCTAAAGCAAAAAAAAATAAACAACACTTCATTGCATAAAAAAGAATCAAATAAAGCCATAATATTTCTCATTTTATCAGGGTTCTTTTTGGGTTCGATAACCCTATTAAACATCCTTGGGACATCTAAGTTCATAGATTATTCCTTTGGTTTTTTAGGTTTTGAAGTACCATTTGTTATTGCCATAGGAGTCCTCCCATATCCAATTACCTTTTTGTGTACAGACCTTATAAGCGAGCTTTATGGTAAAAAAAGAGCGAACTGGGTAGTTTGGATGGGACTTGCTCTAAATGTCTGGGTTATGTTCTTCATTTGGCTTGCTGGAATATTAGACCCTCCAGAACAAATATTGACCAACTCCCCACTATATGAAATTAATAATAACGAAGTATTTATACACTCTGAATATGCATTTTACCACATAAGAAAATTAAGTATGGGAGCAACTTTGGCCTCTATGATTGCATATTTAAGTGCCCAATTTATAGATGTAAATATATTTCACTATTTAAAAAATAAAACAGGAGATAAAAAGCTATGGTTAAGAAATAATGTTTCTACCCTTATTAGTCAATTAGTTGATAGTACTGCAGTGATATTAATCACTCATTTTGTGGTAGATGGATTGCCAAAAACAATTGATGGTGGGCTGACCCACTCTTTAATTTATTTTATAATGTCTGGATACGTTTTTAAGATAGTGATAGCTATTTTAGACACCATTCCTTTTTATTATTTAACTAAGAAATTAAAATCCTACATTTAATTATAAGCTTTTTTTAGAAGCTTTATATCTTTAATGGCTTGTTGCATTTGGGTTGCACTAGTTCCATCATAAAAACCTCTTATTCTTTGTTTTTGATCTATCAAAACAATATTCTCGGTATGAATAAAATCTGCGTCACTCCCGTGCTGAAAATTTGGATCGTTTATGTCAGGAACTACCAAGTAGTCTTGTCTTGCCAATCGATAAAGTTCTTGTTTTTCGCCAGTTAAAAACTTCCAATATTTATGGTCTACACCATATTTTTCCGCGTATCTGTAAAGAACATTTACATCATCTACTTCGGGCCACACAGTATGTGATAGAATTAACACTGAACTATCTAACTTGAAATGTCTGTGTATTGTTAACAAATTAGTAGTCATTTTGGGACAAATTGAAGGGCAGGAAACAAAGAAAAAATCTACCAAAACAATTTTATCTAGCATTATATTTTTAGTGACTTTTTGATTGAGTTGATCTATAAGGTCAAATTCAGAAATTTTATGATCTCCTCCATTAATTCCTCTTCCTCTTCCATGTAGGGAGGAATCTACTAGTTCTGGATTTATATCATTAGGCTGATAAACAGGTAATTTTCTATCATTTTGCCATTCTAGATTTAGAAAAATTATAACTCCAGCACCAGAAATGAAAATTAAAAACAGAACCAATACTCTTTTCATTAATCTAAAATATTTATGTAGGTTTTTCCTGTAAATTTAGCGTTCTCCATCCCAGAATGGGCTTCTGAAATTTGTTCCCAGGAAAATTCATTTGCTGCAACAGGGTTAATTTTTTTATTCTCTAACAAATTAATTAACTCTTTTAATGCCTTTTGAAGTTGTTGAGGGTTTTTATCTGCTATTTCTAAAAGATTTAAGCCAGCAATAGATTGTGATTTCAAAATAAGCATGGCTGGATGAATTTTTCCTATTTTAAACATTTGCAAAAGAGTGGGGAAAAGACCTTTTTTTTGATTTGTTCTATCTGAAATTCCAAAGAAAACTAAAGTTCCATTATTGTCTAATAATTGCATGTCTTTTTTAAATGTTTTACCACCTACAGAATTAAAAATTCCTTTGACCTTTTGGTTGGGAAATACTTCTTGAATTTGAAGATTATACTCTTTTTTAGTTGTATCAATTGGAAAATCTACTCCATTACTTTTCAAATAAGTTAATTTAGATTCATTCCTAGTGAGCCCAATTATTTTACATCCTTTTTGTTTTAAAAGCTGGGTTAACGCTGTGCCAACTCCACCACTTGCAGAATGAATTAAAACCAAATCATTTTTTTCTAAATCAGTTTTTTGAACTGCTATTAAAGCAGTACAATATTGAGTCGCTAAGGCTAAGGCAATACCATTTTTTACAGACTTTGGAATTTCAATTAACCCTAGAGCTGTAGTTACTGCGTAGTGAGCATACCCTCCAAATCTTGTTAATGCAAGTACTCTTTTACCTACTAAATGATTGTTTTTAGGGTCTTTGGTTTTCTCTACAATTCCAACAACTTCATAACCTAATACAGCTGGCAAAGCAGGGGAAGCTCTATACAAGCCTTTTCTTGCCATGATATCTGCAAAATTAATTCCAAATGCATGTACTTTTATGAGAACATCTTCCTTGTTTATCAAATTTGGGACTGGAATTTCATTGATTTCAAAGGAATCTTTTGAAGAACCGTATTTTATTAGCTGTATAGCTTTCATTTTTAAAAAAGTGTGTTTGAATCAATAGATTGTTCGTAGCCCTGGTCTATCAATAATTCACTAAAATCTGAAGCTTCAACTGCTAGTTGGTCACATTTTTCATTTTCTGGATGGCCAGCGTGGCCTTTTACCCATTGGAAAGAGACATTATGTTTGTGGTAAATCAATAAGAATCTTTTCCACAAATCTGCATTCTTTTTCCCCTTAAATCCTTTTTTTTGCCATTGGAAAACCCATTTTTTTTCTACAGAATCTACTACGTATTTTGAGTCAGAGAAAACAACAACATCACTTTTATTACTTTTTAAATTTTCTAACCCAACGATTACCGCTAGAAGTTCCATTCTATTATTAGTAGTGTATCTAAATCCTTGCGAAATCTCTTTGTAATGTTTTCCTGCTATTAATACTATACCATAACCTCCTTTTCCAGGATTTCCTTTAGCAGACCCATCGGTATATAGGTTTATTTTCATCCAACTGCAGGATTTAGCTCTTCCCCGCATTTTTTACAAAAAATGGCGTCATCTTCATGATTATCAAACGAACAAGCGCTACAATATTGAGTATTTAAGGATGTTTTTGAGAGTTCGACTGAAATCATTCCAGTGGGAACTGCTATGATAGAATATCCTAAAATCATAATAATTGAAGCAAAAAATTGTCCCAAGGGAGTTTGGGGAGCAATATCTCCATATCCTACGGTAGTTAACGTTACTATTGCCCAATAAATACTTCGAGGAATAGATGTAAACCCATCTTTAGGATCTTCTAACATATAAATAATGGTTCCCATTAAAACAACAATAGAAAAAACTACAAAAAGAAATACGACAATTCTCTGCTTACTTGCAATAAATGCTTTTTTTAACGCAGCTGCCTCTTTCACATATCTTATGAGTTTTAGTATTCTAAATATTCTAATCAGCCTGATGGTTCTAATACTTTTAATGGAGGAGATGTTATTAGCTCCAATACCAATTCCGATGTAAGAAGGAATAAGAGACAATAAGTCTATTACGCCATAAAAGCTAAATATGTATTTCAAGGGGTTTTTTACGGAGAAAATTCTTAATAGATATTCTAAAGAAAATAAAATAGTAAATATCCATTCTAAAATCTCAAAAAGCCAAGACCATTCTTCTCTATAGGATTCTACACTTTCCAGCATCACCACAATAACACTGAGTAAAATCATGACTAGTAAAGCAAGATCAAACAACTTACCCATAGGAGTATCTGCTTCAAAAATTATTTCTTGTATTTTTCTTTTTAGCTTATTCATTTAAAAATGAACTAATAATTTTAGGATAATTTAATAATTCTTCGCGACTTATTTTTTTCTTAAGTGAATTTAATGTTTCATTACTATCTACTTCAATCTCATACTGAGCTATTATTTTCCCCTCATCATAATTTTCATTTACGTAATGAAAGGTAATCCCAGTTTTCTTTTCTTTATTACTTAAAACTAATTTATGAATATTGTCACCATACATCCCTTTTCCTCCATATTTTGGCAAAAGAGACGGGTGGACGTTAATTATTTTCCCATTAAATCCCTCAATAAATTTTCTAGGTATTTTTAAAAGGAAGCCGGCTAAAACTACCAAATCAATTTGGTTGCTATTTAATTCGTTTACCAATTTATTTGAGAAGGATAAATCCTCTTTTTTTAATAAAATTCCTGAAATTTGGTGTTTTTTCGCATGTAAAATGGCTCCACTATTTTTATTATTTGAATAAATAACTGAAATATTTACACTTTTATTGCCGTTAAAATAGCGGATAATATTTTCAACATTAGTTCCTTTTCCTGAGGCAAACAAGGCTATTTTCATGATTTATTTTTCGAAATATAGACATAGATTGGTATTTAATCAACTTTAGTTGTTGAATAAGTTTAAACTAAAGTATTTTGTTGAATAAAGGAAAAGTTATTTATTTGCACTGCAAACAATTAAAAAACACAATATGTCAGACGTAAAATCTAAAGTTATATCAATAATAGTTGATAAATTAGGAGTTGACGAAGGAGAAGTAACTAATGAAGCTAGTTTCACCAACGATTTAGGCGCAGATTCCTTAGATACTGTAGAATTAATTATGGAATTCGAAAAAGAATTTAATATTGCTATCCCAGATGAGCAAGCTGAGAATATTCAAACTGTTGGTGAAGCAATAAAATATATTGAAGAGAATAAATAACTCTCTTCAATTCGTACCAAGCCTGCATTTATGAATAAAAAACGAGTTGTTATAACTGGTATGGGGGCATTGACCCCAATTGGTAACTCTGTTGATGAATATTGGAAAAACCTTTTGTCTGGTAAAAGTGGTGCCGAGCCAATTACCAAATTCGATGCCAGTCTATTCAAAACTAAGTTTGCCTGTGAAGTTAAAAACTTTGATCCATTAGATATAATGGACCGAAAAGAAGCTCGTAAAATGGATCCTTTTTCAGCTTATGCATTAACTACTACACAAGAAGCAATTTTAGATTCTAAATTAGATTTGGAAAAAGTGAACTTGGATAGAGCTGGAGTAGTATGGGGATCAGGTATTGGAGGAATGTACACTTTTCAGGAAGAATGTTTTAATTTTAAAGATGGAGATGGAACCCCAAGGTTTAACCCGTTTTTTGTGCCTAAAATGATAGTAGATATTGCAGCAGGTCATATATCAATTAAATATGGGCTTCGTGGCCCAAATTATGTGACAGTTTCTGCATGTGCTTCCTCAACCAATGCTATTATAGATGCAATGATGCTAATTCAACTTGGTAAGTCGGATTTTATAGTTACAGGAGGGTCTGAAGCGGGTGTTAATATTTCTGGAATAGGTGGTTTTAATGCTTTAAAAGCTCTTTCAACTCGAAATGATGATCCAGCTACAGCTTCAAGACCTTTTGATGCAACAAGAGATGGATTTGTTCTTGGAGAAGGATCGGGATGTTTAATACTAGAAGAATTAGAACATGCCAAAAAAAGAGGTGCGAAGATATATGCTGAAGTTGCGGGTGGTGGACTAACTGCTGACGCACATCATATTACTGCACCACATCCTGAAGGAAGAGGAGCAATTAGTGTAATGAAATTGTCTTTAGAAGATGCAGGAATGAATCCTGAAGATATAGATTACGTGAATGTCCATGGTACATCTACACCATTAGGGGATATATCTGAAACTTTAGCTATTAAAGAAGTATTTGGTAAACATGCCTACAAATTAAATATAAGCAGTACAAAATCTATGACAGGTCACTTATTAGGTGCTGCTGGTGCTATTGAAGCTATAGCCTGTGTTAAATCTATTCAGGACAATGTAATTCCGCCAACTATTAACTTCAAACACAAAGACGAAAATATTGACTACAACCTTAACTTAACTTTAAATAAGGCTCAAAAGAGAGAGGTAAAAGCGGCATTAAGCAACACATTTGGTTTTGGGGGCCACAACACCTCAATTATTGTGAAAGAATTCAATGATTAGTTTTTTTTTTAAAAAAAAGACATTACCACTACTTAACAAAGATTTTATATTTTTTTTAAAAAACAGGTTTGGAGTTCATCCAGTCAATCAAAAACTATATTTAGAGGCTATCACCCACAGTTCTTATAAAAACATTGAAAATAGTCAATACGACAACGAAAGGTTAGAATTTTTAGGAGATGCATTTATCTCTTTGGCTGTTGCTAATTACTTATTTAAAGTTTATCCCGATAAAAATGAGGGCTATTTAACTCAATTAAGAGCCAAGATTGTAAGCCGAGAAAGTCTAAATAAAATTGGAGAAGATATTGGGCTGCAAAATTTTATTTTATATCAAAAAAGTAGTAATAATTATAAGTCATTGGTTGGAAATACCTTTGAAGCTCTCTATGGAGCGATTTTAACGGATATAGGTGTAGAAAAAGCCCAAAAAAGTATCGAAGAGTTTATTTTAAAAAGTCAAATAAATATTGATCAAATAAAAGAAGAGAATAGAGATTACAAAAGTGAGTTATTAATGCTCTTTCAGAAAAAAAGAACTGCAATTGTTTTTAAGACAATTAAGATAGACCATGTTCATCAAGAAGTTAAATTTAGCTCGGAAGTGTTTTCTAATGGAAAAAGTATTGGAAAGGGAATCGGATCTTCGAAAAAAGCAGCAGAACAAGATGCATGCAGAGTAGTTCTTAGCGCGACTTAGTCATTTTTAAAAATCCTATTTCCTTGGCGTCTAAAAACCTCCATTGACCTCTTTGCAAATCATTTTTTTTAATTCCAGCAAATTCTATCCTATCTAAATGCAGAAGTGTTTTTTCAAAATATTCCATAGTTCGCCTTATCACTCTATTTTTTCCAGAATGCAGAGTGACTATTAACTGTGTTCTGTCTGTTTGTTGGCGACCGTATTTCACTTCATCGTACTTCACTTGGCCGTCTTCAAGGTTAATTCCTTTAACCATCTCCTTTAAAGAGTCTGGGTGAAGACTGTTTTCCAATTGAATTACGTATTTCTTTTTAATTCCAAAACTCGGATGGGTCAAACGCTTAGTGAGCTCACCATCATTTGTAAGTAATAATAATCCTGTTGTATCTCTATCTAATCTTCCTACAGGGTAAACCCTCTGATCACAAGCCCCTTCAATGATATCCATTACGGTTTTTCTATCATGGGTATCTTTTACAGTGGTAATACAATTTTTAGGTTTATTGATTAAAATATATTGGTGTTTTTCAGCCTTCAGAACTTTCCCATTATAAACTACCTGGTCTTGTTCAGTTACTTTTGTTCCTAAAGTTGTAACTACTTTATTATTGATTTTAATTTTTCCTTCGGCAATTAAAACGTCCGCTTCTCTTCTTGAGCAAACTCCGGAGTTTGAAATATATTTATTCAGTCTAATCAATAGTTGGTATGAAAATTTCTTTAAAGTGAGTGAATTTAAAAGATTTTAAATCTTTTTCAACATATATTAAGTCGAATCTTATATTTAAATCAATTTTATTTTTATTTATGTAATAATCAGCAGCATAAATTATTCTCTTTTGTTGGGCAATTGAAATTAGATTTTCTTGGGATATAATGGAGTTGGTTCTTGTTTTTACTTCGAAAAATACCAGCTCTTTATTCTTGAATGCTATTATATCAATTTCGCACTTTTGATGCCTCCAATTGGTTTCGATTATTTGGTAATTTTTTTTTATTAAATAGGAGAGTGCTTTTTGCTCTCCATCTTTTCCTGTTTTTTGACGATTTCCAGACAATTATTAAGTTNATTTATTGTTTTAATTATTAAGTTAATTATTTTAGATTTGAAATCTAATTAAAAATAAAATGAAAAAAATTCTTCTTCTTTCTGCAATCTTTTGCTACAGCTTTATTTCTGCACAAATTAAATCCCCTCAACCAAGTCCAACTGCTACAATTACACAAAAAGTTGGAGTATCTAATATTTCTGTTGAGTACTCAAGACCTGGAGCTAAAGAAAGAGAAATATTTGGCGGGCTTGTGAGCTATGGAAAAATGTGGAGAACAGGAGCCAACAAAGCAACAAAAATAACTTTTAATGAAAATTGTGTTTTTGGTGGTGCTAAAGTTAAAAAGGGAAGTTATTCTTTATTCACTATTCCAGGTGAGAAAGAATGGACAGTGGTTTTAAATAAAAATACTGAACTCTGGGGAGTTGGTGAGTACGACGAAAAAAATCAAGTTTGTAGTATTGTCTCTAAAGCCATTGAAACCAAAGATTTTACAGAATCATTTACTATTGATTTTGGAAAATTCCAATCTTTTAGCGCAATAATGTCTTTGAAATGGGCAAATACCAAAATTGATATTAAGATAGAATCTTTAGAAGCAAAAAAATTAGAAAAACAATACTTGGAGTTATTGACAAAAGGTCCTTCAGCAAGTGATTATTACAATGGTGCTAAATTTTTTGCAGATAATACATCTGAATATGAAATGGCATTGGAATGGATAAATACTGCAATTGATAAAAGACCTGATGCATTTTGGATGCAGTTTCACAAGGCTAGAATTCTTAAAAAAATGGGAAATAAGAAAGAGTCTATTTCAGTAGCAGAAGAGGTGATTGCCTTAGCCAAGGAGAAGAAAGACGATTATGGGTACATTAAAAGAAGCGAGGATTTAATAAAAAGTATGAAATCTAAATAGCTTTTTTTAGATAGATTATTTTCTGAGTAAGAGTTGCAAATAGAATTACTAGCAAACACCCAACTACATTATACCACAAATAACCCATTTGAAGCCAATTTGGTGCAAGTTGGTAATGGTTTAGGAAATGAATAGAAACCACCATTATTTCTGCAGCAATTGCACAATAAAAAACAGCATTAGATTTTACATTTTTAAAATAAAAAGCCACTACAAAAATTCCTAAAATTGTCCCGTAGAAAAGCGAACCAAGAAGATTAACCGCTTGTATAAGGTTTTCAAATAGCGAAGCAGTAGTAGCAAATAAAATTGCCAATACTCCCCAAAGAAGTGTAAAATATTTAGACGACATTAAATAATGGCGATCATTTTCTTTTTTCTTAATAGACCTTTTATAAATGTCTATGGTGGTGGTGGATGCGAGGGCATTTAATTCAGATGCAGTGGAAGACATAGCTGCGCAAAACATTACTGCAAATAAAAGTCCAATTACCCCTGTTGGGAGATAGTCAATTACATAGGACATAAAAATATAATCTTTATCATTTGTCTCTGCAGAGGGATTATTTTTTATCACAATAGTTTTAACATTATTGTTAATTTCGTGCATTTTGCTTTCTATAGATAAAACACTTCTTTTTAACTCTTGGACTCTTCCCTTGTCTTCATTCTTTTGAGCATCTAGTAGACTGTAAATATCCACTGTCTTTTTATCATGTAATACTTTAAATTGGTTCTCTAAATTATTTACTTCTTCAGAATAATTAGAGCTTTTTATATTGTTAAGTTCTACCTTATTAAAAAATATTGGAGGAGTGTTAAATTGATAAAAAACAAAAACCATAACTCCAATAAATAATATGATGAGTTGCATGGGAATCTTAAGAAGTCCATTCATAATTAGTCCCAATCTGCTTTGAGCTAATGACTTTCCAGTTAAGTATCTTTGTACTTGCGATTGATCTGTTCCAAAATAGGAAAGGAATAGAAATAGAGCTGCTGTTGTCCCAGTCCAAAAATTATACCTGTCATCCAAGTCGAAATCAAAATTAACTAGGTTAAGTTTTCCCATTTTTCCAGCCACATTTACCGCATCCAAAAAGCTAATATTATTTGGCAACATATTTATTACTAAAATTCCAGCAAGAATCATTCCCCCCATCATTACTGCCATCTGTTGCTTCTGTGTTTGTGTAACCGCTTTAGTCCCCCCTGAAACTGTATATAGAATTACCAATAACCCAATAAAAATATTGGTTAAAGTTAGATTCCAATTCAATAAAGTAGATAGAATTATAGAGGGAGCATAAATAGTAATTCCTGTGGCCAATCCCCTTTGAATTAAAAATAAAAAGGCAGCTAAGGTTCTGGTCTTTAAGTCAAATCTAGTCTCTAAATATTCATAGGCTGTATATACTTTCAATTTATAGAATATTGGTAAAAAGGTAACTGATAGAATAATCATTGCTATAGGCAGTCCAAAATAGAATTGAATAAATCTCATCCCATCAGTATAAGCTTGACCAGGGGTAGATAAAAAAGTAATTGCACTGGCTTGGGTAGCCATTATAGAAATTCCTATTCCCCACCATTTAGCATCGTTATTTCCTTTCAAATAACTTTGTAAATCTTTTGCACCACGAGTTTTCCATATGCCATAAGTTACTATGGAAACTAAGGTGAAAATTAATACAAACCAGTCTAAGTTACTCATGAAAAATTCTGTGTTAACCAGCTAAGAACTAAAACAAATAGTAGTAAAACTAGAAGAAGAAGAATATACCAGTGGTTCCAAGATTTAAATACTGGAGGTTTTTCAGATTCAATCATTATTTAAACTAATTATATTAACTAATAATTTATATGCTCCGCTTACTCCAGCAGGAAGTTGTCGAAAAAAAGAAATTCCTGTATATGTATAATAGCCTTTGCCATATTTAGCTATAAGTAAAGATCCTTTTTTTGGCTTCTCATTAAAATCGTTCCAAGAAAATATTGGTTGGTATTCTTTACTCCATGCATCTGGAAAATACAATCCTCTTTCTTGAACCCAGTTATTAAAATCGTCTTTAGCTAACTTGTTTGGGAAATTCATTACAGGGTGAGAATTATTTAAAAATGTTACTTGTGCGTCTTCTTGAGTTACTCTATCTCTCGAAATTTGGAGAGGATAGGGATAAAAATCTTTGGTCTTTAGCCTGTAGCTAGTATTGTATTGAACTACCAGATTCCCTCCTTCTTTAACATATTTAAGAAGTAAATTAGAAATATAAGGTGCTTTTTCTTCAACATTAAAAAATCTCACCCCTGTGATAACTACATCGAAATTTTTTAAATCCTTAAGAGTTAGGTCCTTGGTAGTTATTTGCTTGACATCGTATTTCAAAATTTTTAAATGTTGATCTACTAAATCTCCTGCTCCCATTAAATATCCAATTTTTTTAGGAACTGTAGTTAGGTTTAAATGCACCAGCTGTAGTTCGGATTTTGGAAACCATCTTTGCTCAGGAATGTGGTCATAGATAATTGTATTTATTGCATGGGCATCTGTCCCATTAATTTGGACTTTTAAAGTTCCAGAATTAGCGTTTTTAAGAGGGGAAATAAAATACTCTAAGACCAGCTCTTCATCTACAGTTTTTAAAGAATATTCAGTTGGTCCTATTACTTTCCATCCTTGGGGATGAATAATGTTAATATCTCCTTTTTGATTTGCTGAGTGAGCAGCTACAGTAACCAAAATTTTCTGAGTAGATTCATCAGAGAATATCATTACTTTTTGATCGATATTTGCTGTTACTTTTGGGCAAACTACCCAATTTTTATTTTGCTCTCCTTTTACTGGATCGTTCCATTTAAAGACCAATGGCCTTTTATATTCAATAGCGGCATCTCCAACTTCTATAGAAATTAAAAATTCTGCTGAGGGATTATTTTCAGCTTTACCGATTAGCTGTAATGAATCGACATTATAGGCCCCCAAAAAAGCAGGTTTTTCTAACCAATATGGCTGGCTAATAGGCAGTTTTGCGGGGACAATGGCTTTATTTTTTAGCACATTTTTTTGATTTTCTTTCAATGGTTTTGAAAGTTTTTTATGAAAATTGAAATCCTTACAAGAAATTGATTTCAATTTCATTTTGATATTAGATCTGTTGATAATTTCTAAATTAAAGAATACAGAATCTTCGTTTGATTTTTTAGAAGACAAGGTGGTCATTTCTATATATAAACCTGAACATTGTAATATTAAATCCTCTACTTCTTTCATTTTAATTTTCTTCCAATGTTCATCTTCTAATTGTGAAATAGCAGTCCTTAGCTTTAAAAGCCTTGGAATAGACTGTGAAGGGGCGCTTATAGAAAAATTTCTAATGATTTCACTAGTCAAGGATTTTATTGCTGCATTTTTTGAAATTCTGTCCCAAGAAAAATCCAATGATTCAAATAATGCGTTACTTGCGGTATCTCCTTTTAAATATTCAAAAAACTCTAGATATTCTCCTCTTTTGCCAGTGCTGCCAAAGCCTTGTGTCTTATGCATAGACCTACTTAAAGCAGCCAATTCATTATAGGAGGTTCCTAATAAATGGTTGTATCCTCCTATATCTAAGGAAACAACTCCTGAATCATTATCGGAAATATTACTATTCCACCATCTTCCAGTATTTACCACTACTCTCTTGGGTTGCCAAACACTTATATGCTTTAATTGCTCTTTAAAGGCTAAGGAATCTGCTGCCAAATCAAAAGCTTCCATCGCCAATAGCGCAGAAGAAGTATGGTGGCCATGGCCCCCTTTTCCGTCAATGGGAAAACGACAAACTATCACGTCTGGACGAAAATTTCGTATTACCCATACCACATCGGAAAGAATCTTTTCCTTGTCCCATATTTTCAACGTCTCTTCTGGTGTTTTAGAATAACCAAAATCATTGGCTCTAGTGAAAAATTGTTGTCCTCCATCTAGCCTTCTTGCCGATAATAATTCCTGGGTTCTTATAATTCCTAACTCTTCCCTAATCTCTGTTCCTATTAAGTTTTGTCCTCCATCTCCTCTAGTAAGAGACAAATAACCTGTATTTAAAAGCTTTTCATTTGCACAATAACTAATAAATCTTGTGTTTTCGTCGTCTGGGTGTGCTGCTAGATAAAGAACATTTCCTAAAACATTTAATTTTTTAATTTGATGGTAAATTTCAGACCCGCTTAATTGTTGAGCAGAGTAAGAAAAAAACAGCAGATTTAAAAAAAATGAGAGAACAATTAATCTAAATATATGCATGCTATTCTATTTATAAATTATGTTTAATTTGGTGAAAGAATGTGCAATTCCTACTACCATCATGTCAAATAAACATCCTACTTCTTTAGAAAATATTTTGCCGTTTGAAATATGGTTATATCCAACTGAAAGATAGGTCTTAGAATTTATATAAGAACAAAAATGCCAAAAATGATGAAAATTAAGTCCACTTTGAAGACCGTCGTTTTTCTGAGAATTTGACTCTACCCAAACTACTGCTAGTTGAGATTTTAAAAATGTTTTCTTTGCAATTTTAAAAGACAACTCTTGCCCCATTCCCAAAGCATTGCCCCCTTTTTCTGTCAAATGGAAAACAGCTACCGGACTAGCGGTAAATAGCCTGTCAAAAAAATTGGAAGCCGAGCTAGATTGACTGAAGTTTTCGGGTTTATCTAAAGATCTTTTAAAGGGAAAGTAAACTTGGGCAAAAATTGAAAAATTTCTAAAACTATTTTCTCTTTCAGAAGCTCCTGAGAGTCTAGACTTATAAACTCCAGAATTTAAACTCATTTTAAAAGGTGTTTTCTCTAACTCAAATTCAACTTTTTCCACCTGCGAAAAGCTTACATGAGAAAAAAATATTGTGGAAATTAAGATTAATATTAAAGGTTTCATGTTGAGCTTAGTTAACTTTGTAACAAAGTAGATCTAGAGTTTACTTTTAAATTTAGCGGTAGTCCTAATGGTAAAGTTAAATTTTCTTTTTCATGTCCTGAGGGAAAATTAAAAACTACAGGAAAATCAAATTCATTTAGTTTTTGTAATACCATTTCTTCTACATCTTTTCCAAATGCTATAGAATTGTCTTTGGTGTTGGTGAAATGTCCTACGATGAGCCCCTTTATTTGATGAAATACACCTGCAAATTTCAACTGCCATAGCATTCTATCAATTTTGTAAAAATATTCGTCTATGTCTTCAATAAATAAAATTTTATTTTCAAAATCTGGCTGATAATTGGTTCCTAAGTTAGCGCACAAAACAGAGAGATTTCCTCCAACTATAGCGCCCTTAACCTCACCATGTATGTTTTTAGAGACAGAATTTATTTTATAGTTTATTTCTTGTTTAAATAAAAATTGCTTTAAAGATTCTAAAGATTGGGGAGTATTTAACCCAATATTTATTGGCATTGTAGCATGGATAGAGGCCGTATTTAAAATAATATTAGAGAAACAATGAATATTGGTAATGTCTGAAAAACCTATTATCCATTTAGGGTTTTGTAAAAAAGGCGCTGGATTTAATCCTTCTAAAAGTTGAATAGATCCGTATCCTCCCCTAAAACACCATATAGCCTTTGCAGTTGGATGGTTTATAGCCCATTGCAAATCTAATACTTTTTTCTTTATCCCCTGCAAAAATACCAGTCTTAGCTAAAATATTTTTGGAACGCAATGGTTTTAATCCCCATTTTAACAATAAATTTTCGGCCATTATAAGCGATTCTAATTCCACTTTTCTAGCCGGAGCAATTATAATTACCTCGTCGTTAAGTTTTAATTTGGGGGGTAAATTCATTTCATTTAAATTCTTTAGGATAAAAATAGCATATTAACTTATATTTGGCCATTCTAAATTAAATTTTGAAAACTCCAAAAAGACACACCATAACCGCAGCTCTTCCCTATGCTAACGGTCCATTGCATTTGGGCCATTTAGCAGGTGTTTATATTTCTGCAGATATTTATGCTCGATTTTTAAGGTCTAATGGCGAAGATGTTGCTTTTATATGTGGTTCGGACGAGCATGGTGCAGCTATCACCCTAAGAGCAAAAAAAGAAAATAAAAGTCCAAAAGAAATAGTAGATGAGTACCATTTCTCCAACAAAGACATATTTGAAAAACTAGGAATTAGTTTTGATATTTATGACAGGACTTCTTCCAAACACCACCATGAAACTGCCCAAGAGTTGTTCTTGGAAATGGATAAAAAAGGGGCTTTTGTAAAAAAAGAGTCAGAACAATACTTCGATGAAGAATACCAACAATTCTTGGCCGATAGATATATAACTGGCCAGTGTCCTAAGTGTGGGTATCAAAATGCCTACGGAGACCAATGTGAAAAATGTGGAAGTGCTCTTAGCTCTTCCGAACTTATTCATCCAATTTCCACACTTAGTGGAAAAAGTCCTCAGCTAAAAAGTACTACTCATTGGTATTTGCCTTTAGATAGACACGAAAAATGGTTGAGTGACTGGATACAGAAAGGAATTTATAATGGAGAACAAGTGCACAGTCCAGAAAATTGGAAGAATCAAGTAGTTGGCCAGTGTATGAGCTGGATTAAAGCAGGCCTTCAGCCTAGAGCAATTACAAGAGATTTGGACTGGGGGGTGAGCGTTCCTGTGCAAGATGGAGAAGGAAAAGTACTTTATGTGTGGTTTGATGCACCCATTGGATACATTTCAGCTACCAAAAAATGGGCAAATGAAAATGGAAAGAGTTGGGAGGATTACTGGAAAAGTAAAGACACCAATTTAGTTCACTTCTTGGCCAAAGACAATATTGTCTTTCACACCATCATATTTCCTGCGATATTATCTGAACTAGATGGATATATTTTACCAACCAATGTGCCTGCCAATGAGTTTTTAAATTTAGAAGGTCAGAAATTAAGTACTTCAAGAAACTGGGCAGTTTGGGGAAAAGACTACATAACTGAATTCCCAAATCAAGAAGATATTTTGAGATATGTACTTTGCTCCATTGCTCCGGAAAACAAAGACAGTGATTTTTCATGGAAAGATTTCCAAGCTAGAAACAACAATGAGCTTTGCTCTATTTTTGGGAATTTTGTAAATAGGACTTTAGTACTTACAAAGAAGTATTACAACAGAGTTACTCCATCTAGAAATAATCTTTTAAAAGTAGATATTGAGTTGCTGAAAACTATTAAAGAAACTCCAGAAAATATTGCACAAGCAATCAGTTCCTTTAGATTTAGAGATGCGCAAGGAGAAGCAATGAAATTAGCAAGAGCTGGAAATAAATATTTGGCAGACACAGAACCTTGGAAGTTGATAAAAACAGATCCAGAAAGGGTAAAAACAATAATGAATATATCGTTACAGATTACTGCTAATTTGGCTATAGTTTTCGAGCCTTTTATGCCAAAAAAAGCTTTGGAATTAGCCGAGCTATTAAATATCAACCTTCCTAGATGGGGTCAAGCTGGTAAGGACCAATTAATAAATGAAAATCATATAATAAATGAGCCAAGAATTCTTTTTCAAAAGATAGAAGACGAAAAAATTGATGAGCAGATAAAAAAATTAAAAAATCAAGACCAAAAACCCAATAAATATCCTCCTATGAAAGACGAAATTACTTTTGATGAATTCTCTAAAATGGACCTAAGAGTAGGAACAATTACAGCAGCAGAAAAAATAGAAAAAGCAGATAAATTATTAAAGCTAACAGTGGATACAGGAATTGATGTAAGAACTGTTGTTTCTGGAATTGCCGAACATTTTAAACCACAAGAGGTGATTGGTCAAAAGGTTAGTATTTTACTGAATTTGACTCCTAGAAAAATAAGAGGTGTAGAATCTCAGGGAATGATTTTGATGGCTGAAACAGAAAAGGGAGAGTTGGCTTTTATTTCTCCTACTAAGGAGATTGATACAGGAAATACAATTAGATAAAATACTCCCATAGTTCAACTGGATAGAATAGCCGCCTCCTAAGCAGTAGATCTGGGTTCGAGTCCCGGTGGGAGTATCTCTTAACAGATAAGAAGTGCTTGAATAGTGCAAACATTAGTGCAAACATCTCTTTTTTTTCATAGTTGACTTAGTTAAGAAAGCAAAGGGAGGTTAGTTATTTCGAATAATTTTATTTTTGTTTCTTGGGGCTTTTCCATAGTTAAAAATTAATTATTAAATAGTTATTTTAAATTCTAAAGAATGTATATTTGAGCCCCAATGACTAAGTTAACTCTTCTTATAATAACAACTATTTTTGTTTATAATGGATATACTCAAAAGATAAAATCTAAAGTTGTTCAATATCAGTATGTTCAGTTGCCACTAACACCAATTAATAAAAACATTAGAAATTATAATTCAATAATTGTTGCAGACTATATTTCTACAAATAGAAAAAAGCAAGCTGAATATAATTCTGAATTAGAAAGGGCTAAATTTGAATTCGAAACTGCCAATGCTGCTTATCCAGCATTAGTGGCTGAAGCTGAACTTGAATATGAGCGCGAATTATCTGCATATAATCAGAAATCCCTTGCTATTAAAGTTTTAGAAAAAAAAGTGTTGGATGAAGATAATAAGCCTGTTAAGCGTATACCTCCTTCTCCTGTTATGAGGAATGTTAGAGAGCCAATTCTTCAGAAAGAGTATGATTTACCTGCATTAGCTAAAACTTACTTAACAGTAGATGGTTTCAAAAATGATTTATCAAATGCAGTAAAAATTAATGTGATTATTTATGGATTTGACCACACCAAACCTAGAAATATATCAGAAGTCAAAAAACAAGTATCTTCTTCTAACGGAACTACGACTACAAAAAATATAACATATTACCATACAGAATTTTCTTACAGGCACACTATGTCAGTAAGAGTGAATACCCCAGATGGTAAAGAAATTTTATTTCTTACTCCACAGGAGCTAAACAACTATAAAAAGTACAAATCAAATGAATCTACAGTTAGACAATCTATAAATAATGAATTACTTATAAGCAATTATGAAGAGAAAGTATTACAAGATAATTTATTATTCATTCAAAACTTAGTTAATGATCGTATAGGTTATAAACACCAGGACAGATCTATTTCCTTGTATTACGTTAAAGAAAAGAAAGGAGTTTATACCGACTTATTAGTAGCTTTTAATAATTTACATGCAGGTTTGAAATTATTAATTGACGATGAACTTGCTGCAGAAGAAAAGTTAGAAAAATCAATTGCTATTTACGAAGAAGCTCTTGTTGAGTCCAACTTGAATGATAAAAAAGCTAGAATAAATAAAAATATCAGTTACGCTGTATTTTTCAATGTCTTAGAGTGTTACTTCGCTACTGGAAAACTAGATAAAGCTGAATCAATTTTAACAAACTTAAACTCTTTACCCTTGAGTGGTGTTCAAAGAAAACTTAAAGAAGAATATGAAACATTAATAAATGAAACTAGGAAAAGAATTAAAGCTAATAATTATTAAATAAAATAAACAGAAATGAATAAAACATTAACCGTGGTCTCTTTATGTTTAAAGCTTGCTATATCTGCACAGGTAGTTACAATGAATTTTGGAGAGGAAACAGAAAAGTATCAAATCAAAAATAGTAAAGAAAAAAGTTTCATTTCAGGGGGAAATTATTACTTTTTAACTACAAATTTTTCTGACGCACAAACGCATTATTATTTAGAATCATTTGGTTCTAATGGTGAATCTATGGGGAATGTTAAGCTTGAAGTCCCTGTAGGTGTTTACAATAATTCGTTTAGTATAAGTGATGTTTTAGGACTTGAAGAAAATGTATTTGTTACTGTAGAGCACCTAGACAAACCATCTGGAAAAAAAACATTATATGCAAAAAAACTAAACGTTTCAGGAAATATTGCAAATGATGGAAAAGAAATTATGAGTTTTCCTTTTAGTAAAACAATGAACTCTGGTTTCAATTTAACGTCAGTATCACCCAATCAAAAGAAAATGGCCGTAATTGGTCTTTTGCCATACGAAAAAAAGATGTCTGCTAAGGTAAAGGTTGCAGTTTATGATGAAAACTTAAATGAAGTCAGTTCTACTTTAGTTACTATCCCTGGAGTTGATACAAAAAACAAACGTTTATTAGTAAATGTTGCTAATGATGGTACAGTTTATTTGACAAAACGAACAAAAACTTCAAAAAGAGGAATTATCCTCGAAATTTTTCAAGTAGCTGGAGAATCTATAGAAAAAGAATATACATTTGATTTAACACTGGCAAATAGAATATATAACCACATTCAGACTGTAAACGATGTTAATGAGTTAATAATTGCAGGTACGTATTATGAGCAAAAATCACTTGTTGTTGGTAATCAACCAACAAATGGTATTTTTTATTTTACTAACAAGGAAAAAAAAGAAGGTGTGTTTAGAATTAATTCATTTGAAACCCCTATTAATACTTTAGAGCCAAAAAAGATTTTATTTAGTGACAATACTGTTTATTTAGCTGCTGAGCAACTAAAAGAAACTAGACAAGATCCTGCACCATCAACTGCTGGAACTGCAGCCGCTTTTGATTATAATTACACTTTTGATCATGGAAACGAATATGTGATTGGATTAGATTTTGAAGGAAATTCTAAATTTCAATTAGAATTTGATCAATCATTTTCAGTCCGTAACTTTCATCAACAATATCAATCTTCATATTATATTCTTGGAGATAAGTTTACAATAGTTTATAATGATTTGGCAAATAAATTTTTAGAAGAGGGAGATACATGTTACTCTTCCATTATGCCTGTTTTGGTACAGGTTTCTGATGAAGGACTAATGACATCTCCAGTTCAGTTTAAGAATGAACTGAAAGTGCCATATTCTTTTACAATGTATCCTTCGATTTCAATTCAAAAAAATAGCAATCAAATTGTGATGCTAATGAAAAATAATGAGTATTCTAAGTTTGTAAATTTAAAAGTCGAGGATTAACCTAATTTTAATCAAAATAATCTTCAGCCTTTACTTTTAATTAGGTGATTATTTTATGGATTAGGTAAAATTTTACAAGATTTGTTAAAATTAGTTTTTGAATTTTAAACATATTTAAAGTATAGTTTAATTTTTAAGTTAGTACATACTAAAATAACTTGAAAAAGTTGACTTAGTTAAGAAAAAAAGAGAAATTAATTCTTTATATATCTCATTCCCTCAACACCTCTATTCAGTTTTACTCCAATTTTTACAAGTTTATTATTTTCATTAATAAGTTTTACTATTTCAAAATTATTAACTAAAATTCTTATTTCATCTTTTGAAGCTAATTGCGATTCTTGAATAAGTTCACCAGTATTTTTATTTTCTTTTTTAAGTTTGATTGCTAAGTTTGATTTGATTATAAGCTCAGCTGAATAGTTTTTTCTATTTTCTTCACCAAGAATAAAAGTTTCATTTGGTGGAATTGATAATTCTGATTTTAAAGTTGAACAAGAGAATGCTAAAACAAAAGTTACAAAAAACAACCTCATCATTTCATAAGTTTTAAACCATTAAAGTAAGAAAAAGTTGGCTTAGTTAAGAAAGCAAAGGGAGGTTGGTAGTTTAAAAATAAACAAGTAGGATAATAAATAATATAAATGTTGAGGCAATTTGAGTTAGTTGTTTTACTCTTATTTTCTTGGAGTTTTTGACTTGATTTTTCTCATTTATCTAACTTTCTATTTGAATAACTGTACCAATAACTTTTACTGTAATCTGATTGTTCATTTGGACCTGAAGATAGTTCATCATTTAAAAAAGTTAATTCTAATTTACCTCCCCATTCTTTATCATCTTCATCATTGCCAGGACTTCTAACAGAGCCTCCGTTATTTGTTAGTACAACTTTTTTTGTGCCATTATTCAAAGTACTTTCACTTCTTAACATATTTTTTTGTCCTATACGATTGGAATGCGGAGTATTATTTATTCCAAATACAGTAAGCTCAACTTGAAAAACTATATCCAAAATGTTTTAGTTAATCATGTTAAAAAAGGAAGTTAATTTTAATGGTAATAAATTCTTGAAAAATAAAGTTATTTAATATCTAAAGCTATCTCCCAATTATCCCAAAGCAAAGCAACTGTATTATCCTTTACTAAAAAAAGTAATTTTTCAGTGGATTTAGATTCTTCTTTTGGAGAAACCTCTACTCTTAACTGGTCCAAGTCTTGATCATAGTTATATGCTCCCCAATGTTTGGCTTTTTTATTAAAAATAATAATACACTTTTTTTCATTCGGAATTATAAAAAAAGAATACTTACCAGCCGGTAATTTCCCCCCCTCTACAATAAGATCTTTGTCCGTCTGAAAAGTTGTTGCTTCATTAGCACCAGCTCTCCATATTTTATCAAAAGGAACCAGTGCTCCCCAAATTTTTCTGCCCTTTACAGATGGACTCCCATAATCTATAGATATAGTTGCTGTATTTATTCTTCCAGTCACATTTTCTTTTGGACTAGCTTTTGCCTTTTGTCCCACTGCAAAATTAGTAGTGGCGAAAAAGATTAATAGTAAACCGATAATTTTTTTCATAGTATTTTTTGATTTTAAAACAATAAAAATTTTAAAGTAGTGAATATATAATTAAACTGGCAAGAAAATTTCTTTGTGTAAATATCTTTTTTCAGCTCTTTCAATAATTAAAGAATAAAGAGCTTGTTTTTTTTTGTTTTTTGTAAGAGTTTTCCCTTCAACACCCTTTTTTAGATATTGTCTAAAAACAAACTCTGAATATTTATTTGGTGGACAATCAAGCAACGAATCTTTATATCTAAACCACATTTCCTTAAAGATATCTTCATTCAACTCCTGGTGAGCCAAATCAAAAAGCAAAAAATCCCAAGCCAATTTGCTATCAAAACTTTTAAATAGGCTTTTAAATGGCTCTTGGAAATCACAGCCTCTTAATTCTTTTAAAATTTGGTAAGAACTAGGATTATTTCTTCTAACTAGCTCTTGATAAACAATATAGAAAAAATAATATTCCTTCTCTAGATCGTAATCGTTCTTTATATTTTTAATTAATTCTTTTATAGAAATTTCCTCGTTATTTATGCCAAAGGCTATGAATAGGGCTTGGTGAATAAACTTATTGGTCATTCTAATGCACGAGGCCCTATCTTCAATGGTTATCACTTTACAGAATTCTACGTTTCTTAAAAGTACAGACCTGTATACAGCATTAAAAATACCATCCTCAAATGGAAGATTTTTTACAAGCTTTAAATTGCTTATCCAAGGAGATTCTTGCCATTGTTTTTGTTTCATTTATTGCTCTATTGAATAAGCTTCAAAATAAGCAATTTCACTTTCTAAAGTTGTATAGTCTATTTGAATGGGGTTGCAACATGTCTCACAATCTTCAATATAAGATT
>JGI20156J14371_10000843_pt1 | contig 26271 bp, 27 predicted proteins | sample COG_06_FD_14371 | JGI IMG/M metagenome (IMG submission 14371)
AGAAAATTATAAAAAATCAATTATTACAGATCCGAATAATCAAGATTCTAAATATAATTTGTCACAGGCATTAAAGAAAAAGAATCAGAATCAAACAACTACACCAAAAGAGGATAATCAATCTTCAGATGATGAAATGAATCAGTCAAAGGGCGATGATAAGTCGGATGTGAAAAAAGAGTTTTCAATGGAAAAACAAGCTGCAAATCGAAAGTTGAATGAATTATTGAAAAATGCAGAGAGCACAAAACGGAAAGTTTCTGATAAATCTCAAAAAAACAATAACAACGGAAAGGATTGGTAATGAAGTATATTATACTTATTTCATATTTATGTTTTGCCTTACTCATGTTTGGGCAAAAAGCTGATATTCTTATTGAAGTTTCGGAGACTGAAGTTTCTGTTGGTCAAAACATCAGCATATCCATAACCACATCTTTGAATGGGAATATAGAGTTTCAATTCCCAAATCATTTTCAAAAGGGATATGCCCAAATGGAGGGAATGTCTCAGGAGTATATCAATGGTAAGAGCAAAACAGTCTATTACAAAAATCAGAACGGTTATTTTACTGAGAAAGGAAAGTATGCAATCGGTCCTGCAACAATAAAATCTAACGGAAAAATATATAGGTCTAATAAGGTCAAAGTAGTTGTAAAAGAGTCCAACAAGTCCATCCCGAAAAAAAATGATTTCAATAGAAATCTGAAAACTATAAAAACATTTTATGGAGAAATAAATGTATCAAAAGATGAGATTTATGAGGGAGAGTCTATCCATTTGAATGCCAAAGTATATTCTAAATATGCTTTTTCAAAATATGGATATACTCCATATAGCGTAGATGGCAAACACGATGTGCACGAAATTCAAAACACCAATCCATTGGCATTGGTGGAAGAACAGATTGGAGGAGAATCCTATTATGTCCTTGAGTTAGACAATAGGGTGTTTTTCCCTGTAAAACCGGGAAGCTACAGGGTTGAGCCATTTGGAGTCGATATCGTCGATCGACGTATTTACCGAGTGAATGCGGATAAAAAAAATATAGATGTTAAACCCCTACCAACAAAAAATAGACCTGTTTCATTCAAGGGGCTAGTCGGTGATTTTACTTTCGAAGCAGAGATTTCAAATAATGAGGCAGCATTAAATGAGGTAATCACCTTGCAGCTGACCATAACCGGGGAGGGTAATCTTCATCACGCGATCGCTCCAGAATTGAGTCTTCCCGCTGAAGTAGAATTATATGCAGACCCTGTAGAAACAAAAGGTTATGAATTAGGCACCAATGGTTTTACGGGAGCGCTTAATTATACGTATCCATTAAAAGTGGTAAAGAAGTCGCGTACGGAACTCCCAGAAATCGACTTTTCATATTTTAACCCCAAGAAAAAGAAGTACATCACTCATACCTCTAAACGATTTCTAATTAATGACCATACCGATTCAACAGACATTGAGCTTATTCAACTAACTTCTGATCAAGACCAATCTTCTTTAAAAATAAAAGGTGAGAATACCCGTCCATTGAACGGTTCAAAAAAATCATCAAATGGCAATAGAAAATGGATTCTCAACACATTGCTTGTTCTAATAGTAATCGGAGGATTTTTGACTCTTTGGCTTTTTATAAGGAGTAGGGCAAACAAGAATGAAAAGGTCCAATCCATACCTACATCAAAAGAAATTGAAGCAATATTGAAGGAAATTGATCAGTACAATATCACATCCGATTCTAATGTTATTTTTTTTAAAATGGAAGAATGCCTTTCTGCTGTATGTTGTTATTTATTAAAAACCGATCTGTTAAGTGTCTCGAGAAATGAAATGTTCGTTCTATTAATAGATAAAATGGATAAAGAGAATTTAAAGGGTTTGAAAAATCTTTTTAAAGAGCTAGACATGGTAAGATTCAGTAAGCAAAACACTGATTTGGCNATTAAAGACCTGAAATTAGAATTTAATGGTCTAATTAAAAAAATCCTCTCAAAAAGAGCTTAAACACCTTGTTAATAGGTGTTTTGGCGTGACTTTTTCACATTGAATATCTGTTTAATTTATTTTTTTTTTCAAAAAAGTCCAACCTTATCAATATTTTTTCGTCTAAAGATTAAAATTGTTAGAACTATGAGACAATTAAAAATTGCAAAACAAGTAACGAATCGCGAAACAGCCTCTTTAGATAAATATCTTCAAGAGATTGGTCGTGTTGATTTAATCACTGCCGACGAAGAGGTAGAATTAGCGAAAAGAATTAAGGAAGGAGATCGTCAGGCATTAGAAAGGCTTACAAAAGCCAACTTGAGATTTGTGGTTTCTGTTTCTAAACAATATCAAAATCAAGGATTAACCTTATCTGATTTAATAAACGAAGGGAATTTAGGATTGATTAAAGCCGCTGAGCGCTTCGATGAAACTAGAGGATTTAAGTTTATATCTTATGCCGTTTGGTGGATTCGTCAGTCTATTCTTCAAGCTTTAGCCGAGCAGGCACGTATTGTGAGATTGCCTCTAAATAAAATCGGAAACATCAATAAAATCAATAGAGCATATTCTGAATTAGAACAAAAGTTCGAAAGACCACCTAGTGCTGATGAGCTCGCAGAAACATTAGACTGTACGACTCAAGAAGTGAAACAATCACTTTCTCAGAATGGACGCCATATTTCTATGGATGCTCCTTTAGTAGAGGGAGACAACTCTTCATCTAGTATGTATGATGTTATGGGGAGTAATGATTCACTACCAAGTCCAGAATCTAATCTTGTTATGGAATCGCTACGTTGTGATATCAGACAGTCCTTGAAAAGCTTAACGCCACGTGAAAGTGAGGTCGTAAATATGTTTTACGGATTGGAAGGTAAAATGCCATTATCATTAGAAGAAATCGGTGATCGTTTCGATTTGACTAGAGAACGTGTTCGTCAAATTAAAGAAAAAGCGATTAGACGACTGAAGCATACTTCGAAAAATGTGGTTCTCAAATCTTATTTAGGCTAACTAAAGAGGATCTACGTCAATTACTACTTTTACCGATTTAAATTCGACCTGTTGATAGAATAGTTCTAGTCTTTCATTAAGCTTTTCTTTTACCTTTTTTTCGGGAGCCGTCCTTTCTATTTTTAGCTTAATTTCCTTTAGGTAATAATTCTTTATTTTTTGAATGATAGGAAATTCAGGACCTATAACTCTTTCTTTAAATATCTCTTTTAAATTCGTTGCGAGCTCTTTTGATGCCAGCTCAACGAGATTAATGTTTTTATGTTTTACAATGAGACTAATCACTTTGTAAAAAGGTGGGTAGTTAAAGTTTTTTCGTTCAATAATTTCATTTTCATAAAATTTTTGATAGTTGTGTTCTGCAACCAGTTGAATTACCCAATGATCAGGATCTCCTGTTTGAATAATGACTCTTCCTTGTTTGCCAAGTCTTCCAGCTCTACCAGAAACTTGTGACATGAGCTGATAAGATCTTTCATAGGCTCTGAAGTCGGGTCTATTTAAAAGCATATCAGCATCTAAAATTCCAACCAAATAAACATTGTCAAAGTCAAGTCCTTTAGTAACCATTTGAGTACCAATAAGAATATCAATGAACCCGTTATCAAAGTCATTTAAAATCTCTTCGTATGCATTTTTAGCTCTTGTCGTATCTAAGTCTAATCGTTTAATTATTTTGTCTTTAAAAATGAGGCTGAGTTCATCTTCTATTTTTTCAGTTCCAAAACCGATCATATTTAGTCGCGTACTTCCGCAAGATGGACATGAACCCACAGGGTTTGCCGTGAATCCACAGTAATGACATTTTAAGTGGTTGGCATGCTTATGATACGTGAGTGAGACGTCACAATTGTTGCATTTAGGTGTCCAGTTACATATTTCACAGCTCCATAATGGAGTATAACCCCTTCTATTTTGAAATAAAATGACCTGTTCCCCTTTTTTCAAAACCTGATCCATTTCCTCTAATAAAAAATTTGAGAAATGAGAATTCATGTTTTTTAATCTACGTTCTCTTTTAAGGTCTGAAAACATCACTTCTGGAAGCTTCAATCCTTTATATCGTTCGTTTAGTTCAACCAATCCGAACTTGCCTTGTTTCGCATTGTAATAGCTTTCCATTGAGGGTGTCGCCGTACCTAAAATCACTTTAGCCTGATGCATGTGGGCCAATACAATTGAAGCATCTCTTGCGTTATACCTTGGTGATGGGTCGTATTGTTTAAAAGAGCCCTCATGCTCTTCATCAACGATAATTAAACCCAAAGATTGATAGGGAAGAAAGATTGAAGATCGGGCTCCCAATATTATTCTAAATTCATTGGGATCATTTGTCAAAACTTTATTCCAAATCTCAACACGTTCATTTTGATTGAATTTGGAATGGTAAACACCAATTTTTTTACCAAAATAAGCAGAAAGTCTTTGAATCAATTGCGTAGTAAGGGCAATTTCGGGTAGTAAAAATAATACTTGATGTCCTTGATCAAGGTGATCCTGTATGATTTGAACATAGATTTCAGTCTTTCCAGATCCAGTTACACCATGCAAAAGAGTAACGTTATTTGATTCCATCGATTCATTTAGTTCAGTTAACGCTTTGGTTTGCGGATTACTGAGGGCTTTAAATGAATTACTTTGTTTTTTTTCATTATTGATTCTATCTATCTGATATCTTTCAGCTTCAATAACACCTTTTTTTTCAAGTGTAATGAGCGCTGAGGAACTCACTTCCTTACTGACTAGGTAAGATTTTTGGATTGGAAGGTATTCTTCGTTGTCTAATTTGTGCTTCAAAAAAGCCATAATCGCATCGACCTGTTTACTATTTTTCTTACTCAATTCAAGTTCTTCGATGAAGACATTGAGATTATGCTCAATTTGAAATTGCGGAACCAATTTATAACAAAGAACAGTTTTGGGACTATACCTTCTTTTGATTTCTTCTCTTGAAATTAAAACCCGTTTTTCAATTAATTTTTTAATAATGGGCTGAATTGTTTTTAAGGCCANTAAGTCAGTTATTTCTTTTAAATCACAAACNTNTTTGTGCTCTAGATAATCAACAATTTCTGCTTCTCTNTCATCTAATTGTGAATTTTTTTCATCAAAATCAGGATGTATTTCAAACTTGGTTTCGCTTGCAAGTTTAAGGTGAGATGGTAATGCCGCATTCATTACATCTCCTATGGGTGACATATAATATCTTGAAATCCAATGCCAAAATTGAAGCTGTTTATCCGTTACGATAGGTGTATGGTCCAATATGGCTTCGATGTACTTGGATTGATAGGTAAGCGGAATGTTTTGATGAATATTAAGAACGATAGCCGTTTGCATTTTACTTTTTCCAAAAGGAACGATAACTCGGCAACCCACTTGAATATCATTATTTAATTCAAATGGAATTCTATAGGTAAATGACCTGTGAATGGGCACGGGTAAAATAACATCAGCAAAAAGAGTCAGCCGATCAATCATTTCGTATTATAGGTGTCTAATTGTCCTTGGCCTAATCACAAGCAAAGGACTCATTATTTGCGTTATCCGCAGGGTGGTCAGAACAAAACTGTAAAAACCCAGTAATAGGTCCTTGACAAAGTTCAATTGTGCTATTTTTGTCTAAAGATCTAATAAAAGCTTGTTGAGGAGATACATAAAACGGTCTAAATGTCTGTATCGTTTGAACTGAAGAGAATATGCCAATTACTCTGTAGCCGTCTGTTACTGATAAATTTGTATAAGTAGGTTTACTTTGAGCCAGCGAACTTGAAGGGGTATTTACAACGATGTAATTGTATAGTTCTTCAGCACCTCCTGTAATTTGAATTTCAAAACCTCTAAGGACTCTTTTTTCTATCGTTTCATTGGGAACGACATTTGCCAAAACACGGTTGTAAAAAGTGAGACCATTTGCTCCAAAAGATTTTGAGGAGTTCGGAAGCACATCCGATTCTCCTACGACCCAATCAAAAGCTTTTGTTTCATAATCACTTCCAATGTATTCACTGTATTGAACTTGGATTTTTGCATTGATTATTCTTGCATTTCCTGTGTTAGAGGCAACAACTGATGTGGATTTATATTCCCCTGGGTTACCAGCAAATTTGAATCTAAAATTTTGTGAAGAGGCAGTAGTCGTCATATTTTTTACCAACTCTGTTTGAGCGCTCACTTCAAATTCGCCATTCAAAGTAGCTTTTAACCTATATTCAGCATTAGGATTTAAGGAACTCATTTGAGGATTTGGTGAAAGTTGAATGGTTCCAAATATTCCTGTAGAAGATATAGTGGGAAGTGTTTTGAAATAATAGACTTTTTGCGTTGGGGCATAAAAAACACCGTTTGTATCTTTATTATCTATGGTCGTGTCTCTTAGTTCCCATGTCCTCGTAACCACTCCGTCTTCGATCTCCTCAATGGTTGCTTCTACCGTGTTGAAATAACTTGAATCCGCAATTTGTGCTATTTCTAATGCGTTTCCTGGCCCAATAAATGCTCTTGTGATTTTGATATAATGAAGAGAGTCAGAATGATCTAGTAAACCATAAACAATCGCAGTTTCTCTAAAATCGCCAATTAAATCAATCTTTTCATTACAACTCCATAGAGAACAAACAGTTAAAAAAAACAGAATTAATTTTCTCATAGTGGCTTACAGAATTTCTAAAAGTTCAACTTCAAATATAAGAAGACTATATGGTTTTATACCACTTCTAGGGTCAGGATTTGCACCATAGGCAAGCTCTTGTGGGATGTAAAAAATAAATTTTGACCCTGAGCGCATGAGCTGAATGCCCTCAGTCCATCCTGGAATTACTTGGTTTAGCCCAAATTCGGAAGGTTTACCTCGCTTGTATGAGCTATCAAATTCTTCACCAGATAGCATCGAGCCCTTGTAATTAACCTTAACTCGAGAGGTAGCTGTAGGGTAAGAGCCTTTTCCTTTTCTTAAAACTTTGTATTGAATACCTGATTTGGTTTCCAAAACACCTTTTTTATTCCTGTTTTTCTTTAAGAATTCCTCTCCTTCCTTTTGACCTCTTAGAACGATTTCACGGTTTTTAAGTTCTAACTTTTGATTTAGATCATTAAAGATGCGCTCCTCATTTTCAGGGTTGTTTTTAAAAATGTTCTTTAAATTCAATCCATCATAGAATCCCAATCCAAGTGCAGAATCATTGAAAAGATCCAAAGCTTCAAATCTCTCCATGTTTTTGGAAAATTCATCTTTGGTTAAACGACCGACACTGATACCACATGCATCAGCAAACACTTTGTTTTTTCTTGTACTTTCCGAGGCCATGTAAGCTTCAATGTCAGAAAAACAGGCATTGATGTCGTATGTTCCTATTGCATCGGAAAAACCTTTGTAAATCAAATCTCTATCCAAGTCAGAAAAATCGGGTTGCACATGGAATTGTTGCGAAATCTTAATTCCCAATACATAAGACAAGCTGTCCTTTTCAGTTAGAATTTCAGTATTACTCAATTCATATTTTATATCTAATCCTTTAGCAATCTCGTTTCCAACGGGAATGTTATTCTTTTTTGATTTTTGATTTTCTGACTTTTGGTCATTCTCACATGAGAATAAAAAAACAAAAGCGAAAAAATAGGAGAATTTCATCATTGGATTGATAATAATTCTACATCAAAAATCAAAGTGCTAAATGGTTGAATGGGTCCACCTGGGTGAGGGGTCGCGCCATAAGCAAGCTCTTGAGGAATGTGTAATCTGTATTTTGATCCTACATTCATAAGTTGAAGAGCCTCGGTCCAACCAGGAATTACTTGATGCACACCAAAACTGGCAGGAGATCCTCTTTCTACAGAGCTATCAAATACAGTCCCATCAATTAGAGTCCCATGATAGTGCACTGTTACGTTGTCTGAACTCTTAGGTGATTCACCCTCTGCTGCTGTAAGTATTTCAAATTGAAGACCAGATTCAGTCGTTTGTATTTCACTTCTTTTTTTATTCTCATTTAGATAGTCAATTCCTTGCTGCTTATTTTCTCCATATGCGGCAGTATTTGCTTCATCTACGTATGATTTAATCAGTTCGTTGGCCTCATTTGGATTAATCTTAAGTTCATTTCCTTCAAAGACATCCTGAATTCCATTTTTAAGTAAATTTAAATCGAGTTTATCTAGTTGTTGACTTTTTAAACTGTCTGCAATGCTCATTCCTATGGCATAGCTCACTTTTTCTTTTAAATCCTTCATTTTTTTATTTTAGGGGACGAAGATAATCAAAATCTCCTCGGGATGTTCAAATAATTGCACCCTTATATTTGAAACTTGCTTGCAATATTTTACGTACACAAGAGCTATGAAGAAAGACTTTCAATTTTCTTACGAGCTTTTATCGGATTGGAAAGATTTATCAATTGAAGATCAGGTACTTGTTGATAAGGCATATGATGCTTTAGAAACAGCCTATGCTCCATACAGCGAATTTAAAGTAGGGGCTTCTGTTCGATTGGATAATGATGCCATTATAATAGGAAGCAATCAAGAAAATGCTGCCTATCCTTCTGGTTTGTGTGCAGAGCGGGTTGCGCTATTTCATATTGGCTCAAATTATCCAAAACAAAGTATTAAGACCATATGTATAGTTGCCAAAGGGGATTTATTGCCTTTGAATAAACTCCTTTCGCCTTGTGGTGGGTGTCGTCAGGTCATGCTCGAATCAGAAAACCGTCAACAAAACAAAATCAAAGTAATCATTGTGAATCAGGATAATAGAACTATGGTGATCCCATCAGTGATTGATTTATTGCCATTTGGTTTTGGTTCCAAAGACTAAAGTATCATTTCATTAGGTTTTGGTTTCTTCGGTGAGTATATTTATGCCCACAAAAATGAGTTATGATAAGTTGGTTTACAGTAAAATTAAAATATACAAAGCAGTTAGATAATGGAACCCTGAAAAGAGTTACCGAACCATATCTTGTAGCAGCAATGACCTTCACGGATGCGGAAGCGCGTATTTATGAAGAAATGGGAAATGCCATTCGCGGTGAGTTCACCGTTTCTGGAATTTCAAGAACAGAAGTACATGATATCTTTTCAATTGATGGATCGAATGTTTGGTTCAAATGTAAGGTGTCATATGAAAGTGCTGATGACGAAGGAGGAAAGGCTAAAAAAATAAATCAATATTTCTTAACAGAAGGTACAAATGTCAAAGATGCCTGCGAAAATTTAATTGAAAATCTTTCCGATTTGATGGTAGATTATAAAATCAGTTCAGTTGCAGAATCTCCCATTATTGAAATATTTCCGCCAAACCAAGCTGCTGACGTCCCAGTCGAGTCTAAGAAAGCTGAAGCAACAATGGTTCCGAGTGCGGACTTTGACAGCGAGGTTGCTGATGAATACAACAAAAATGAGTGATCATATTAAGCGATTGAAAGATGATCACAAAGACTTTAATGTTGATTCTTTGGGGTTAGATTTTAATTCTGATCCATATGTGGGTTTTCAAAAATGGTTCGATGAAGCTTGTGATAAAAAAGAATCAGAACCCAATGCATTTTGTCTGTCTACAGTTGATTTAAATTCTCAACAGCCATCTAGTCGAATACTTTATCTAAAAGATTTGCGTAATGATGAGTTGGTATTTTACACGAATTATAACAGCGATAAAGCCGTTCAATTGAACACTAATAGCAAGGCAAGCATGTTGTTTTTTTGGCCGGGACTACAAAGACAAATAAGGATAAATGGATTGGTAAGTAAAGTTTCCGCTGAGGAAAGTGATAATTATTTTATTTCTCGTCCCAGATCAAGTCAAATTGGTGCATGGGCCTCGAATCAATCCCAAAGGTTACAGTCTACCCAAGATTTAGAAAAACGAGTTAAGGTGCTGGAATCAAGGTTTCCAAATGAAGTTCCTAGACCAGATTTCTGGGGAGGTTATGCATTAAAACCCATTTATTTTGAGTTTTGGCAGGGTAGACCTTCAAGATTACATGACCGTCTGTGCTTTGAATTCTTGAATGATAATTGGACTTCATTCCATAAAAACCCTTAATTATGAATGAACCCACCTGTTATGAGTTTCCTAGTGGTTTGCGTTTGGTACACCACCATAAAACAAGTGATGTTGGACATTTAGGTTTTTTCTTTCGTGCCGGATCTCGATATGAGAATAACAAAAAAGTTGGTTTGGCTCACTTTCTCGAGCATTGTGTATTTAAAGGAACACAAAAAAGAAATGCCATTCAAACCATTTCAAGAATAGATGAAGTAGGGGGAGAGTTAAATGCATATACCGCAAAAGAAGAGTTATGTCTCCATGCTTCTTTTCCGAAAGAACATACTTTTCGCGCTATTGAGTTGTTATCTGATATTGCTACAAATCCCACTTTTCCAGACAATGAATTGGTAAAAGAAAAAGAAATTATATTGGATGAAATCAATTCTTATTTGGACAGCCCCTATGATAAGATTTTTGATGATTTTGAAGAAGAGTTATTTAAAGGTCATGCACTTGGTAATAATATTTTAGGGAAAAAAGAAGGCCTTAATAATTTCACAAAATCAGATCTAGAGTCATTCGTTCAATCCTATTTTACCAAGGACAATTTGGTGATTTCTTTTGTGGGTGATGTTCCATTTAATAAAGTCGTAAAAAGTCTAGAAAAGTATTTGGATAAAATGCCCAATAAAAGAGTCAATGATTCCTCTGAAAAATTCATAAATTATCAGCCCTTTAATGTCATTCGGAAAGAAGCGAATTATCAGGCGCATGCTATTATTGGGGGTATGGCACCTAGCTATAAAGACGAAGAACGTATCTCGATGACACTTTTAATGAATATTTTGGGTGGGCCTGCATTAAATTCTTCATTGAATATTTTACTTCGAGAAAAACATGTTTTGGCATATGGGGTAGAGGCAAATTATGTTCCTTATGCTGATATCGGTTTTTGGCAGGTTTATGTTGGATCAGAATCAAAAAACCTTAGAAAGGCTATTGCTTTAATTAAAAAAGAGCTTCAAAAAATGCAAAAAACGACCATTTCAAATGCCAAACTTAAAAAAGCAAAACAGCAGCTTAAAGGTCAAATGGCATTGAGTATGGATAGTAATTCAGGCTTGATGCATGGTTTTGGTAAGAGTTTTTTGGCATTTGGTCAAATTGATACCATTCAACAAATCCACAATAGCATAGACGGTATAAGTGCTGAACAATTGAAGTCCCTTGCAGAGAAGTATATGGATCCCTCTCAAGTTTCAATATTGGAGTTTGACATCAAATAGGGGTGTCTCTTGCACCGAAGATGCTACTCCCAACCCTGATTAATGTACTGCCTTCTTCTATAGCTATTTCGTAGTCTCCACTCATACCCATAGAAATAACCTTGAAGTCATTTGAGTCTTTGAAAAATGACATTTTGAGTTCATTGTAAATACTTTTCAATGTCCTGAATTCATTTCTGACTTGTTCGGTATCATCTGTAAANGTCGCCATTCCCATAACACCTGATATACAGATGTTACTAAAGCCAAGGTAAGCTTCATCTACAAGCAATTGCTGAGCTTCCAGGAGGTTTAGGCCAAATTTGGAAGTTTCCTCCGCAATATGAAATTGTAATAGAACATTTATGATTCGATTATTTTTTTGCCCTTGCTTATCAATTTCCTTGAGCAATTTGAGGCTTTCAACTCCATGAATCAAATGCACAAATCCTGCTATATATTTCACCTTGTTTCGTTGAAGGTGACCTATAAAATGCCAATTGATATCTTTAGGTAGAGATTCATGCTTAGACACCAACTCTTGAACCTTATTTTCACCAAGATGTCTTTGGCCATGATCATAAGCTTGCATCAATAACTCAATTGGTTTTGTTTTTGAAACGGCTACGAGCTGAATATTAGATGGTATTTTTTTTGATAGCAAAGAAAGGTTTTCAGCAATCATTCTTTTAGGTTATAAATGGTTAATCCACTTCTCAATTTCGGTTCAATCCATGTTGATTTTGGTGGCATGTTTAAACCGTGGTCTGCGACCAATTTGATTTGATCAATAGTTGTTGGAAATAACACAAACCCGAGTTGGAATTTGTTTTTGAGACCGTATTCATGGAACTCTTCAATTGAAAAAATTCCTGGAAGAAAATCTACTTGATCACTCGTTTTCAGATCTTTAATACCAAGGATTGGGTCCAGGATCAAGCTGGTCAAAAGCTTTGAGTCTAGACTGTTAACCGGTTTTGAGTCATCAATTAGCTCCGACGAAATGTCTAGCTCGAACCAATCATCATCAATGTAAAAATGGATTGTGTTTTGACGACGTGGCTTTCGAATCTCTCCTAGCTTTTTTAGCGCGCCAATTTTATTGATTTGCTGCACAAACTCATTTTTGGAAATACCGTTTAAAGATTTAACCAATCTATTAAACTCAAGAATTTGAAGCTGGTCTTGTTCAACAAAATAAGAAAGGAAATATCGGGCATTCAGAGAATTGTTTTTTCCGCTTTCAAATAAACGAGCAGATGATGCGGAACGGTGATGTCCATCAGCGATGTAAGTACAAGGGATTTGTTTGAAAAGCTTTTCAAACTGATCTGCGTCATCATCTTCTAATATCCAAAGCTCATGTTTGATTAAGTCAGTGTACTGAACTCATATTCTGGTCTTGAGTTTACGAGACTAGAGATAAAGTTATTGATATCCAAATTCCCTTTGTAAGAAATGAGAACAGGTTCGGCATTATACCCAACGATATCTAGGTACCTAGTAAATATTTCTTCTCGAGTAGTGAGTGTAGCTTCGTGCTTTTTTATATCATTGTTGAGGTATTCTTGAACACTCGCACCACCAATCACTCCTACAGATGAAGTATTGCCTTTTGATTGTCTGTATAAATAGAGTTTTGGTTGTTCATCTTGAATGAGAATGTTTTTCTCAATAAATTCATGGTATTGTTCGTTTACCAATTTGAATCTACCATCTGAATTTACTTTTGTTTTAACGGGGCTATTAAACTCTGGATTTATTATTCTTAAAAAAGTAAAGGGATTATCTTGAAGCTTCGCCTTAAGCACGTTTTTCTTGTAGGAATAATAAGGTCTGGTAGCAACGAGATGCACTTTGTCTCGAATAGGTCTGATTGCTTTAAATCGTGCAATGTCCGCCATAATTAGAATTTATAACTCATACCAAAACTTGGAAGAAGAGGGAATTGGTATATCTCTTTGTTTGTTACTCGATTAACATAAAAGATATTGTTGCGATCGTAGGCATTAGTTACACTTGCAACGATTTCCATTTTGGTTTTGTTTTTAAACGAGAACTGTTTTTTTAGGGTAATGTCTAAGCGGTGGTAAAAAGGCAATCGTTCACTATTAAACTCGCCCAATAGCGTGTAAACTGAATTACTGTTACTGGTAACATAATCTGATGTTACTCCATTGTTAAATGGTTCTAATTCAAAAAATCCAGCAGTAGGAGTAAAGGGTAGTCCCGATCCTAGATTCCAGCGAATATTCAATTCGATATCTTTATTCTTTCCAAAGCTATATGACCCCACCAAGTTGATGTTGTGTCGTCTATCAAATATTGGGAAATATTCAATAAAACCATCCCATCGGGTGTTGTAACCGTATGAATAAACCCCCCACAAGAACAGTCTGTTTTTTGAATATTTCAATAACAAGTCTACACCGTAAGATTGTCCAGATTCAATAATAAAATCCTTTTTAAAGACATCATCTATATCATCAAACTCGGCAATATCAGCATAAAGCTTATTTTGATTAATATTACTGAGTTGAGAAAAATACTTGTAGTATCCCTCAATGTTTACTTCAATGTGTTTGCCCAAATCATATTCAATACCTGCGATAGCATGCCAAGCGTATTGTAAACCATTTCTTATTTTTCTTGTTTGTTGGAATTCATTTACAAACTCGTCTTGTACATTAGTGGGAGCACTTAATAGTCCATTGAAAAGATTGACAATGTCCTTATCAGAAGAAGCAGAGGTGAAGTTCTGAGAGAATCGACCACCGGAAAACTTATATCTCAATTTTTCAGTCACATTGTACTTGGCACCTATTCTCGGTTCAGGAGATATCGTATTCAATGATGCGTATACCTGAGCCCTTATTCCAATTTGCAACACCCATCGATTTCCTACTCGTCTGTAGTTGTAATATCCACCTATTTCCGTTGTGAAATTTTCATCTTCAATGATTCGTTGAGCAAGATTGTAAGTTGTATATCTTGTATTGAATCCATTGATATTGAATCCATAGTTCATCTCGCCTTCGTTTTTAAGGAAGTAGCTAAAGTCAAATCCCAAATCAAATCCACCAATACTTGAGGTTCTTGGGGCTTGAGCCTCTTCAGTAAAGGTCGTTTCAAATACACTACCGTTCACATGACCTCTAATAAAGATGGGAGAGCTACTAGGCACAAGTAAAAAGTTAATACCACCACCCGAGGATTGCCAATTCAAGTCAGCAATGGAATAGTTAACACTGTCCATATTGTGAAAAGCAAATGCACTAAATTTAGAGCCACCATTACCAGTAAAAGTCATTTTACCATATAAATCAGTAAAATTGAAGGGAAGTCCATTGCCTTCGTTTACATCTGGATAAAGGCTTCTTGAGGTGTAGTCAAGCAAACTGTGTTTTGCAGAAAAGATATAGGATCCAGCTCTTGGAGAATCACCATTTTTTTTACCCATCGGGCCTTCTAAAACCAGCTTGGCTAGAAATGGTGACGCCGATACTTTACCGGCAAATTCCTTCCTGTTCCCATCTCTATAAGTAATGTCCATCACAGATGAAATTCGTCCTCCGTACTTGGCTTCAAAACCACCCGTATAAATGTCTACGTTTTTGACAAGTTCTGTTTCAAAAATAGAGAAAAATCCAATTGAGTGAAATGGATTATAAATGGTCATTCCATCGAGAAGAATTTTATTTTGAATGGGTGTTCCTCCACGTACATAAAGCTGACCACCTTGATCTCCCGTTGTAATTACTCCAGGAGTAACTGAAAAAGCACCAACAATATCATTCTCTGCTCCATAGCTGGGAATTCGTTCTAACCCCTCTTTACTTAATTTTAATTTAGATATTTCAATTTGAGTTCTTTTGGTTCGGCTTTCAGCAGAAACTCTTACTTCATCAAATTCTTGAAACCCTTCAGAAATGCGTAATTCAAATTTGACATCAATAATGCTCTTGCCATTGTTAAAATCGATGTTCTTATAAGACGTTTCGTATTTCTGATTAGAAATCTTGAGTATATACTTGTCTCTTTTTAGTTTTGGTATTTGAAAAAAACCGTTAAGATCGGTAATTGCTCCTGCAGTTATTGAACTGTCTAATTTGAGGATTTTCACTTTTTCATATGCCATTGGTTCCCCATTGGCTTGATCGTAAACAAATCCTCTTACCGTAAGATTTTGGGCGAATGATAAAGTTCCCAAAAAAAGAAAAATAAAGAAGAACAAAAGTGGTTTCATAGGCGTATTAATAACAGTTGTCGAAGTTAGTGAAATGTTTTGAGATTAAAGACTGAAATCATAATTACTAAATTTGAATGGACACATGTGTAAAATTAGTGATACAGAATTATGAAAATGGAAATCAAAAGAATAGATACGCCTTACGTTTTTGAATTTAGCGATTCAAATGGAAATGCCATAATTATGGACTCTTCAGCGGATCTAGAAGGTCAAAATAAGGGAATGACTCCTATGCAAGTTTTATTGGGGAGCTTAATGGGATGTATGTCGATAGATATTATTCTCGTACTAAAAAAGCAAAAAATATCACCTCTGGAATANAGGGTTGAGGCTATTACGACTAAAAAGGAAGGAGTGCCTGCTCCNTATGATAAGATTCATTTTGTAATACACATCGATAAAGATATTGACTTAAAGAGAATCAATCGAGCAGTAAGTTTAAGTTTGGAGAAATATTGTTCTGTTCGTTCTTGTTTAAAAGAAGATATCGAAATCACTTTTGAAATAAACCCCTCTTAACTAAATAAAGAGTCTACAAAAGTTTTTTTGTCGAAAAGCTGTAGGTCTTCAATTTTTTCACCCACACCGATATACTTTACAGGAATATTCATTTGGTCAGAAATTCCAATAACGACTCCTCCTTTTGCTGTTCCATCCAACTTGGTAACTGCAAGGGCATTGATATCTGTAGCTTGTGAGAATTGTTTTGCTTGTTCGAATGCATTTTGTCCAGTAGACCCATCTAGAACCAAAAGTATTTCATGTGGAGCACCAGGAATGACCTTATCCATTACCCTTTTTATTTTATTTAGCTCATTCATGAGATTTACTTTGTTGTGAAGTCGTCCGGCTGTATCTATAATTACAACGTCAGCATTTTGTGACTTTGCCGATTGAACCGTATCAAATGCAACACTAGCGGGGTCAGCACCCATTCCTTGTTGAACAATAGGCACTCCAACTCTTTCGGACCATATAACGAGTTGGTCTACCGCAGCAGCTCTAAATGTATCAGATGCGCCAAGGATTACTTTACTACCGGTAGTTTTAAATTGATGAGCAAGCTTTCCGATAGTCGTCGTTTTACCGACACCGTTTACACCAACTACCATAATTACATAAGGATCCTTATTTTCTGACTTTAAATCGAATGGTTTTGACCCTGATTTATTTTCTTCTAAGAGGTTTTCGATTTCTTCTTTAAGAATGCCATTTAGCTCTTCTGTACCAAGAACTTTGTCTTTTTTGACNCGGGCTTCAATCTTTCCAATGATTTTAAGTGTCGTTTCAACGCCCACNTCAGAAGTAATTAATATTTCCTCGAGATTATCGAGAACTTCTTCATCNACTTTAGATTTACCAACAATTGCTCGGGCAATTTTGCCTAAAAAAGAATCTTTAGTCTTTTTAAGCCCCTCGTCGAGGGTCTCTTTTTTTTGTTTGGAGAAGAAATCAAAAATACCCATTGTTACAAAAAATAAAAGCTTCCAGGGGAAGCTTTAAATAATTAAAAATATTGTGAGACTAGCCTTTATTAAACCAATCTTTAACTTTCGTATTGTGAACGATTTCTTCCTTAAAAGAGTATGCTCCACTTTTATCGGATTTAACCATTTTGATCACTTTTGTGTGGGCTTTACCTCCACCTTTCTGTAACGATGCTACTACTTTCTTTGCCATAATTCAGCTTATTTAATTTCTTTATGAACGTATACTTTTTAAGAATAGGATTGAATTTTTTAATCTCCATTCTATCTGGTGTGTTCTTTCTGTTTTTTGTCGTGATGTAACGAGAAGTTCCAGGTTGACCTGAATCTTTGTGCTCAGTGCACTCTAAAATTACTTGAACTCTATTTCCTTTACTCTTTGCCATTTGTGCTCAGTTTAACTTTCTACAATTACTTTAAATATCCTTTTAATCTAGCTTCTTTCACACAAGCCGAAATCCCCTTTTTATTAATGGTTCTTAGGGCAGAAGTAGATATCTTTAGTGTAATTAATTTATCCTCTTCTGGAAGATAAAATTTCTTAGTTACTAAATTTGGGTAGAATCTACGCTTAGTCCTTCTTTTGGAATGAGAAACATTGTTCCCAACCATAACTGACTTTCCTGTAAGTTGACAAATCCTTGACATGTGCTATATTATTTCCTTAATTAATGTAAAAAGCGGGTGCAAAGAAACACTTTTATTGTGAATAAAACAAATTTATTCTTCAAATTTTACATAGTTATTTCATAATTCTTCAAATGCTCATTTAACTAGCATTTCTAGGGTGGTAAGAGAGTATGGCATCCTTTAAAAATCGTTGGTCTAGATGCGTGTATATCTCGGTAGTGATTATTGATTCATGCCCTAACATTTCTTGAATGGCTCTTAGGTTAGCACCTCCCTCTATTAAATGGGTGGCAAAACTGTGGCGAAAAGTATGTGGAGATATCTTTTTTTTAAGATCGATTTTTAAAGCAAGTTCCTTAATGATTAGAAATATCATTACTCGAGTTAGCTTGCTGCCTCGTCTGTTTAAAAAAATATAATTTTCATGACCTTTTTTGATTTTTAATTTAGATCTTGTTTTCTCAGAATATTTCTGTATTTCGATTTCTACGCTTTTGCTTAAAGGAACCAACCTTTCTTTATTGCCCTTACCTATAACTCTAACAAACCCCTCATCATAAAATAAATCTGAAAACTTCAGTTCCACAAGCTCACTGACTCGAAGTCCACAACTGTACAAGACCTCAAGCATGGCTCTATTTCTATATCCTTCGGGTTTTTCAAGATTATTTGCATTGATTAGTTCATCAATTTCTTCAATGGTCATAACTTCTGGGAGCTTTCTTCCAATTTTTGGCTGCTCCAATAATTCACTGGGGTCAGTTGTTACTAAGTTTTCTAAAAGAAGGTAGGCGTAGAATTGTTTGATGCCGGAAATAATTCTTGCCTGGCTCCGTGCGCTAAGTCCTAAATCATAAAGTTCTGTTACAAAATTTTTGAGATGTGCATATTGAACCTCCTTTACGGATAAGTGGTTATCCTCACAATAATTTTTCAGTTTGTTAGAGTCATTCTCATAGGCAATAATAGAATTATTGGATAATCCCTTTTCGATTTTCAAGTATGAAACAAATTCTGTAATATAGCGACTCCAAGCAGACACGATATGAAATTAGCAATAATTAATGGTCCAAATCTAAATTTACTCGGTAGTAGAGAAAATGATATTTATGGGGATACTTCTTTTGAGGATTATTTTAATGTTCTTAAGAGTCGTTTTAAACTTGAACTTGATTATTTTCAGTCGAATATTGAGGGAGAGCTGATAGATTACTTACAAAAAGTAAATTGCGATGGTATTGTTCTTAATGGAGGAGGTTACACTCATACAAGTGTATCCTTAAGGGATTGTATTTCTGCAATTGATACTCCTGTTGTTGAAGTTCACCTAAGTAATATTTCTTCACGTGAATCCTTTCGCCATAATTCGTTGCTGTCTCCTGTTTGTGAAGGTAGTATATATGGGTTTGGATTGAAGTCCTATGACTTGGCAATAGAATTTTTTATTGAAAAATGAACCTATTTGATTTACTGATGTACTCAGTAAAAAAAATAGCATTATGAAATTATTATTCTTTCCCTTTTTGGTATCCCTCTTTCTTTTGGGACCAACGTTTGCAAATCAAACAACTATTGAAATCGATTCACCAAAATCAAAAGACACCAAACGAAAAATTCAATTGGTCATTTTATTTGATACCTCAAATAGCATGGATGGTCTTTTAGAGCAAGCCAAATCACGCTTATGGGAAATCGTTAATGAAACCAGTGAATTAAGACACAGCGGAGAAATTCCAACATTAGAAATTGCCATGTATGACTATGGAAATGATGGGATTCGCGGTAAAAATTATGTTCGAAAGCAGTTGGATTTTACTACAGATTTGGACATGGTATCCAAAAAATTGTTCGGCCTGAGAACAAATGGAGGTAGTGAGTTTTGTGGTGCTGTAATTCAAGATGCACTTCTTGAATTGGAGTGGTCAAATAATTCAAGCGATTTGAAAATGGTTTATATCGCAGGAAATGAGCCGTTTAATCAAGGTCCAGTAAATTACAAAGAGGTATGTAAAATGGCCAAGGATAAAGATGTATTTATAAACACCATTTATTGTGGTGATAGAAACCAAGGAATTAAGCAGTTCTGGATGGATGGGGCTACATGTTCAAATGGAGATTATTTTAATATAAATTCTAATGACAGAGTAGTATTTATTCCTACACCATACGATGATCAGATAAATAAATTGAGTATGGATGTGAATGACACCTATGTTTCTTATGGTAGTATTGGGACAGAAAGAAAAGCACTCCAAATGGAACAAGATGAAGAAGCAATGGATCAAGCTCCGGCAGTTGCTTCAATGAGGGCAAAGGCAAAAGCATCATCAAATTACAACAATGCGCGATGGGATTTGGTAGATGCTTTTATAGCTGATTCAACGATTATTCAAAACGTTGACAAGAAGGACCTTCCTAAAGAGTTGCAAGGAAAATCCGAGGAAGAGCTAAACAAATATGTAGAGATTAAAATTAAAGAACGTAAAGAAATTCAAAGTAAAATTTCAGAGTTAAGTGTCAAGCGTGATGCCTTTATAAAAGAAGAAAAGTCGAAGGACAAATCTGATAAAAAAGATGATTTCGGAACAGCAGTAACAAAAAGTATAAAAGAACGTGCCGTCAATAAAGGATTTGAAGGAGGCGAGTAGTTAAAATTCAGCGAATAATGGTACTTTCGCATCTATGGAAGCCATTGTTCGCTATTTTTCTGAATTAGATCCAGTTTATGCGGCCTTATTGGCAACAACTTTTACTTGGTTGGTTACAGCAATGGGTGCCTCTTTGGTTTTCTTTTTTAAAACGATGCACCGTGGCGTTTTAGACGGAATGCTTGGTTTTACTGGAGGAGTTATGGTTGCAGCAAGCTTCTGGTCATTGTTGAATCCTGCAATAGACTTATCGGAAAAAATGTATCCTGATATGATGTGGATGCCTGCTGCAGTTGGTTTCTTGACTGGAGCATTGTTCTTGTTTTTTTTAGATAAAAGTCTTCCTCATTTACATATTAACTTTAAAGAATCCGAAAAAGAAGGAGTAAAAACTCAGTTTCATAAAACTACCTTACTAGTTCTTGCTATTACCTTGCATAATATTCCAGAAGGACTTGCTGTAGGCGTGCTTTTTGGAGCTTCTGCTCATGGTATTGAAGGCGCAAGTGTTGCTGGTGCTGTTGCTCTTGCCATCGGTATTGGTATTCAAAACTTCCCGGAAGGATTCGCTGTAGCCATGCCTTTAAGACGGGCAGGGGCGAGTCGTTTTAAAAGCTTTTGGTACGGGCAGCTCTCAGCAATTGTCGAGCCTATTGCTGGTGTCGTTGGTGCGCTCGCTGTGATTTACATGGAACCTATTCTCCCTTTCGCCTTAGCATTTGCTGCAGGGGCCATGATTTTTGTAGTCGTAGAGGAAGTTATACCCGAAACTCAAAGAGATAAATATACAGATATCGCCGTACTTGGTTTTATAGGAGGATTTTTGGTCATGATGATTTTAGATGTTGCCCTGGGTTAATCAATTTGAGGCTAGGCCTTTCCGGCTTTCTAAAGCTTAGAGAATTTAATGTTTTTTGGAAAATAACCATCTACTTCTATAAAGTAAACTCCGCTTTTCAAATCAGTAACATCAACGGTTCCATCAGTCTCTCCGGTGCACATGAGCTTTCCATTCCTTGAATAAATGGAATAAGTTGAGTTTTTTTCCATGAAATTGAGATTTAATATGTTATTAGTGGGGTTCGGATGAACATTAATTTGTCCATTGTCTAATTCATTTAGTGTGTTTGTACTGCATGAGTCTACCCAGCTCACACCATCAAATTCAATTGGAGGCGTAATATTTACACAAAGATGTGTTAGTGCGGTAACTGCAATGTCTGTAATTTTTGGAGTATCATCATAATTATAAACATAGCTTGAATCAGAATCATTCCACAGTGCTTCGGTAATACTCCCGTTATTTCCATTACCAGATGCATCAATCACTTGATTCCCAGTCCCTTCATTCATTTTCCAATATCCAATTAAGTTTGCAGTGTTTGGATGAGTGTTTTCAATCGTGTTACAATGCCATTCTGCTATTGTATTTGGGTCTATAATTGTATTCCAAACCCGAAGCTCGGCAATAGCCCCTTGGTAGTCATATGTTGAGTTTATGTCTGCTCCTGCAAATAAACCCTGTCCAGTATTAATATTTCCTATTCCTGATATATCTGTTTCGCTTAAAAATTGACCGTCCTCATACATTTTCATCATACCATCTCTGTCAAAGGAAACGCTTAATGTGTGCCATTCATTATCTGCTATTAACCCTCCCGATTCAATATCCTCTCTTGAAGAACCATCTCCAATATTGACTTTCCATTCAGGACCTGCAGGGTATTTAAATGAAAATATAAAGCCAGGATTTACTCCGGAATCCCAGTCTTTATTTCCTATAATGGCAACATCTCCACTGGACGTAGTCCTAACCCTACATTCAACGGTGAAATCCTTATTTTCCCCAAAATCAAAAAGAGGATTTGCAGGAATCTCCAAGTAATCATTGGTTCCGTCAAATGTTAATTCTGGTTCTACTCCTAAGCAATTAAATGCATTGTTTGAAACAAGGCTGGAATCTTTTAAAATCAGCTGTGTAGTTACATTATTCCCACTAGCAATAAAAGGAACTTCGCGTTCTTCAATGGTGGTGCCTCCATGAGAATTTCCAATACCCCCATGATCAGAAGTAACAAGAATTAACCAATCCTCATTGGCATAATTGGGTCTTTGTTCTATCGCATTAATAATCGGAATGATATGGGTGTCAGTCGTCTCTATGGCACTCATATATTGAGAAACATTTGGGTCAAATCCAAAGCTATGCCCTGCATGGTCTACGTCATCAAAATGAAGAAATATAAGGTCTGGATCGTTTGAGCTGATATAGCTTGCTGCCTGACTACTTACCGCAGCATCGGTAGATACATTTAATTTGAAGTCTACGTCATTTTGGACAATATAGTCATTAATGGGGTCCCAATGACATATCGAAAGTGTATTGATATTGGAGTCAAACTCTTCAGCATGTCTAAATAAAGAGGGATAGTTCTCATAATCATTAATGGTAAAATCATTGCTCGTTACCAAGTGTTTTTCGGACCAAACTCCACATAAGATAGCAGACCATCCAGGACCACTTATCGTGATGTCGTCATTTAACGCATTAGGGCTGTAGATGCCATTTGTAATGAGCGCATCAAGATTTGGTGTTTGTGCCTGAATGAAGGCATCAGTGCGAATACCATCAATTCCGATGATAAGTACTTTTTTTTGTAATTGACCATAAGAGAATGTCATGAAAAAAAAGCTGGCTAGGGCGAAGAATAAGTTTTTCATTTTTTTTTTTAAGAGACTCAATATTTATTTGAATAGCTCTGTCATTATATTTCCATCACTATTGGGTATGTCGAAGTGAAGAAGTTCAGCAATTGTAGCAGGTATATCGATGAGTTCTCTTTCGTTCGATAAAATGACATTCTTCTTAAAGTCGGGTCCAAATGCATATAAATTGATGTGCTTACATCCATCACAGGGGTCTCCATGAGAACAAAAACCATCTCCTACACCATTCGAATGCCTACCGTGGTCATTGGTGACAAAAACAGTTGTTTTCCCTTGATACAATGAATCTGTTTCGATATAATTCATTAGCTGATAAATGTAATTATCAACATCCAAAATCCCTTGTTGGTATGCTTCTACATCACAAGTATGACCTGAAAAGTCAGGCTCTCGGAAGTTAATTATGGCAAGGTTAGGATGATGCGTTGATAAAATGTCTAAAGTGTTTTGATACGTTATGCTGTCATGTCGATAGCCACTCATTGCACCTCCACTTTCAATCCCGCAGTCCGTCATGGGTGAAAATTGATCTTTCCAGCTCAAATTAGAGCAATTTGCCAAAACTTCGATTTTGCCTTTACTTGCGATAACCCAGCTCTTGTTTTGTGGAGTATTGAAGTTCGATCTCCATAATTGAAAAATGGATGGGCGTTGTGGAAGCTCCATACCACCATTATCAATGTATTGATAAAACCCTGTTGAAATTGCTGTATGGCCTGGAATAGTAAACGTCTCGCCCTGGCTATAAAAATCGGTATAAATACATCCTATCGGGGCAAGATCATTGGCCATTCTTGGAATAAATTGATGGCTTGAATCTCCCCAGGTTTCGGAGTATCTTGGTCCATCCATAACAATTATGATTACATTTTCTGTTTCATATTCTTTCGGTTGTACTTTATCCTTTGTACAAGATAATGCAATAGAAAACATGAATAAGCAGGCTATTTTGATTGTCATTTGTGCAACAGGAATTGAAGGCTCTAAGTTAGCAACTTTATAAATAATAATTACATCAATAATTTATAAGTATCTTGTTGGAATAATTTTTAAGCTATGAAAATAATAATTTATCTATTCGTTTTGGCTTTACTTCCTTTTGGAGCAAAAGCAACCATTCACGTAATACAGGTATGGGACGGCTATATGGAATTTTTACCTTACTCACTAGAAGTAGAATTAGGAGACACCATTCAGTGGCTACCATTGGATAATCCAACAATGGTTCATACCGTTACTTCGAGTAACATTCCAAATGGTGCTGTTGAATTTGATGTGATTTGGCAAGCGCCAGCAGATACCTTTTTTCAATATGTACCTGCTGTTGTTGGATTATACGAATATGTTTGCACACCACATATTCCAATGGGAATGATAGGGTCTTTCAATGTAGTTCAGGGATCTGCAGGAATTATTGAATCAGAACACACCGAATTCACCATTTATCCAAATCCGGCTAGTGATATTTTATTCATTAAAATGAGTGAGAAGAAAGTAAACTATAAAATATGGACACAGGCAGGGAAGCTTATAGGTGAAGGTACAAGTACGGGTGAGCTCAATATTTCAAAACTTTCTATTGGCAGCTACTTTATAGAAATCGTAGGTGATCGACCCAAGGTGTTTTCTTTTTCAAAAAAATAATTAATGCAAAATAAAAGGGGGTGTATTCACCCCCTTTTTTTTATTACAATAAATTGCTATTTATTTAATGCTAATACTTGTGGTGGTTGAGTTTTTAGAATCCGAACCTGTAATTCGAACTAAATAAGAACCTGATTCTATAGATTCAGTATTAATTTCTATTGAATTTCCTTTTACTCCCGTATCGTGAACATCAGAAAATACAACATTCCCAACCAAAGAGATGAGCTCGACTTGAACAGCTTCTGTAATGTTTTCTGATAAGTCAATTGTAAACTCACCATTAGATGGGTTAGGATAAACATTAATGCTACCTAAAGAAATTTCATCTATACCAACTGAGCACTCATGAGGTACAAGAGCATTCTGTCCACCTGCAGAAGAAAATGCATTCTCAAAGGTGCTTACACCGCTAATAGGCCAAATATCTTCATTTTTGATAAGACCATCTGGTCCTACTAAGAATATTGTTGGATAGGCAGCCGGACCATATGCTGAATGCACGGCTCCACCACCTCCATCAAGGCCACTTGCAGTGGGGGTAGGGAAATTTAAATCTCCACCATTTGCATTTTCAAAATCAACAGTTTGCTGAGTTGTTCCTTCGTACTCTACAGATAAAACGATTACATCGTAGGCATTACACCCGTATTTTTTATAGAACTCATTAATAGTAGGGGCTACAGCCGCACATGGTCCACACCAATAAGCGTATAGGTCCACCATTACCCATTTACCAGAGTAGTCACTAAGGGTATGCGTTTGTCCGTGAATATCGGTTACCGTAAAGTCTGGAGCGGCATCACCAGCGCTAAAGTTGTTCAGCTGTGCATTACTCACAAATGGAATAAAAAGGAGCACTGATAATAATGTATAGAAGTTTATTTTCATGATTTTTAATTTTTGTCTAATGTACCAAAATTCTCTAAACATAAAGACAAATAAGTTGTTTGGGAGACTATTTAGACAGTGTTTTTTCATAAGCCTTTCTCGGACTGTCTCTAAAATAAACCTGACCGCAGTATACATATCCTAATTTCTCAAATATATTTTTCATGGGCCCATTATCATGATTGGTATCTGCTTTAATACTGAATATTTTTTTTTCTAACGCATACTCTTCTATACATCGCATCATTTTTTTTGCATATCCTTTTCCAAGTTGATTTTCAGAAATAGCGACACGATGAAAAACGACAAAGTCCCCATTGGTGATCCATTTACCTTCAATTCTTTCGTATTCGGGCTCATCATTAATTAGAATAGCCGTGTATCCAATAATTGTATTTCTATCTATTAGAACAAAACCATGCCCTTTATCGAGATCATTTTGAATAACTTCGGGGTTGGGATAACCATCTTGCCATTGGTTACTTCCTTCTTCTTTTCTTCTTTGAATAGCCTGTTGCAGAATTTCCCATATTTGTGGAAGGTCGGCATCTATTGCTTTTCTAAATTTAATATCTGCTGTCATTGATGATTTTAATCGAGATTGTATTCTTTGAGCTGTTTGTTCATTATTGGGATAAACAAAAAAGGTAAATAAGAAAGCATCAGCATAGCTGGATAGCCATAGGGTAACATGGGACTTTCTTCACGGGAATTTAGAATTTGATATGGTTTTGCTCCC
>JGI20156J14371_10000844_pt1 | contig 26236 bp, 9 predicted proteins | sample COG_06_FD_14371 | JGI IMG/M metagenome (IMG submission 14371)
ATACTCTTTACTAGTAGAGCACTCTCAAAGACCCATGGAGGACAAAGGCCATCGAGGGCAGTTTCGACACTCGTTGAGCTCTCAAAGAGTATCATTATCCCACGCTCGACGATGCAGAAGCCTTGGATTGTTTTCTAAGAAAAAAAACTATGACTCGACATGTGTCATCTGAAACGAAGCTATGCCCACCCGAACCCATACAGCGAATATCCTAAAAAGAATCCCTATGAAAACTGGTACAATAGACAGTCCCANAGTTGCCAACAGTAAGACCGGTAGAGCTTTGTAAAATGTCATTACATTGCACCACGACGATGCAGTAATCATATTCGTATCTCCATGCAAAATCACAGTGGATCGAAAAACAGAATGTGAAAGTGCTTCGACGAAATCGTTTCCGAATGCATCTGTGAGTAGATTTTGGTATTGAAAGATCCATGACTCAAGTCTAGCACAAAGAGGTAAGGAAGCTTGGCAAACACTGAAGACAATATTATCGTAGAAATCCCGGAATCCAAACGGTTCGTTTTCACACTCCGCAATACAATTGGGTGGGGGTGTGGTCGCTTGGTCGAGATTACATGTGACAAGTGCGGGGGGGATCTCAAATCGGGTGGGGAGGAGCCGCTCCATGTCTTTGATAAGCGACGTAGCGGCACACTGTGGTATCAGCGGGAAGCACATGGGTGAGTACCCGAAACTGACATACATCACGATGGACCAGAAGCTGATGACTGAAAAGATGAGTGGTATTGTTGGAAGACCCACCAACGAGGACAAAACTCCCACCACAGACAGAATGATCGTTGCTACTATTGAAGATGTTACGAGACTGTACTGGTGTTTCTGACAGAGGATGACTGCTTCAATGTCACAGGAGACAAGGTCATAAAGCATGTTTGGAGCCTTGGAAAGTAACCTCGCAAAGTATCCAAAGTCCAGTCCGAGCTGTTCACCCCACGTAACGATAAACTGCAGGTACCACGGAAGCTTGTTTTTCGTTTCGGCGATACGCTGCATGTCTGAAAGTTGCTGTGCGGGGGCCGAGAGGACTTTTGCGAGGGCATCGATGATGTCGTAGGAGACGTCGATTTCGGTGTTGCTGATGTTTTTCATTGACCTAGCCGCGAGTGTGCCTGATTTTGATACCAGCTCTGCAAAGTTGCTGACCAAGGCACACGCACTGTCCTGCTCCCAATACTTGAACTCACTTGGCCACGTTGAAGGTCCTTGCGTGTAGGCAGTGGCGGCAGCGGTCCCCAAGATCTGCAAGTCCCCGTTTCCGAGAGCAATCTCCTTACTGAAGTCGGAAACGTCTTCCAGACGTTGTGCAAAATCGTTTGTCTGCAAGAGTTTCCGGCGGTGATTACTACTGAAGACGGGGACAGTGTGGAGTGATCGAATAAAGTACTGGGTCACATTGTTTGTGCTCTTGTTAAACTCCGAGGCAGTTTGTTGCAATGTCGCGTTTGTATTCCACACTCGTGTCCACCATAGGTTATTTACGAGGTGCCTTGCGACAGATTTCCCGACACCAATTGCGTACAGTGCCTGTTGTATTTGGCTTCGGGACATGTTCGTTTCAAAGCTCACGTTGGAGGTCTGTACATGCAGCCGGGCACCTTCTATTTCCACCGACACGTGGGCAACAAATTGTCGGAGGGACCGCAGCATAGAGCGCACCGGTGTCATCATTTCCGAGTGTAGGAAACTCAAAAGGAGTATAGATGGGTTCACTGTGAGGAGTGCGATTCTCGAAGGGTGGCTCAAAATATCCACTGAAAAGTCATGCAGGCCCAGCAAAAAGGTATCGGGGATTTTGTTTTGCAAATCCAGCTGCGTCAAAACCTCGAATGCGATCGCTCTCCAACGGATGCAGTGACGCAGGTGGTATCGATCAGATATACCCAAGGATGCATTGTTTTCTTGCAGGAGAGGCACGAAGCGGCATATTTCACTCTGCACTGATTCCCAGCCCTCTCTGGCTTCTGCGTCGTCGAGCGCTTGCGGGGGAAGTGCAAAATCGAATCGCGGGATCAAGGAATCGTCCGACAACAGCCGGCGACCCTGGCTCACCGTCTTTGAGCCTACCACGTAAAAGCCCGTTTCACCATTTGCAAACTCCACGAACGAACACAGCCGCGAATTAGGGTTCAGTAGGTCGCATCGAGAGAGGGCAAGACTGTATGCACTTATCTTGTAATTGACTTGTTCCGTAATTCCGTCGCGCACTGCAAGACCCACTGCCGCGTAGCACATCGTACCGGCACCCGTCTGGTACGTTTGCCCAACTTCTGCTCGACCACAGCTGAGCGGTGCAATATGCTCGCGACTGCATGCACAATACCCCACCCCATTGGACATGGGGTCAACGAGACAAACTTTCAGACCAGTACAGGCGCTACAACTCAAGATTCCATATGGATCCGCGTTCAGTAAGCTATCGAGAACCTGACACGTGCTGTCTGCCGCCACCGAGCATTCATGGTTGGTGATACAGGTCGTCTTGCGGATGTTACGTACGCCGCACTTGCAACTCCGTGTGAACAAATCACAACCAAATCTTGACTCTGTGAAATCCGTGGGTGTTGGGCAAGCATCGCATGCGAGTAAACCAGCGGCAGTCGAGCCGGGGAGTGGGTCCTCGCCAAAGGTTGCAAGGTCTTTGGCATAGCATGTGTCTGCCGCGCTACAAGAAAGCGAATTTTCACCCCCACCATACCTGCTTACATAGGAGCTCCAACAACGTGTAGCGACAGGTAGCGAGTAGGGTAGCACGAAGTCACCGCCAAAAGGATCGGTGAAATTACAGTCGATCGGCTCTACGTAGCAAGTTTCCTGTTTCGCCATGTACATCCATTTTAGAGCATCGGAGACACCCCCCGGAACAAGCCACGCGATGCTGTTCAAGAAGTCGATTCCGGCGTTTACGAGTGAGCACGCGACGATTTTCAACATGAACTTTTGCCACTCGTGGATCAACCAACACATCATTTCAATAATGCGCATCAAAACGGGACCCATTGTGGAATTATAAAGAATCATTTCAATCAACATTTCGGCAAATTCTTTGAGGAGGTCACCGGCTGCATCGATGAGTAATTGAAAATACTTCCAGACTTCGGCAGAAGCCGCGGCGCTATCACTAGCATCTGCGCCGAGGAAGATCAGACGTAGCATGTTGAGAAACATAAGATTTGAATAGTACATGATGCGAATAAGAAGTTCAATGATCGCCCTCAAAGAGTCCAGGAGATTGTATAGCGTCTGCATGGCTGTTGCTGGGCATTTATAAAGGAGATCTTGGTTGGACGCCTGGATCGCTGCGGATTCTGTATCGCGTTGCGGGCACGAATCGACATCCATCCGCAAGTAGAATGATTCGACAGTATCGCGAACGAATTCGCCATTAGCAATAGAGAAGACACTAGGTGTGTAGAAAAATGCTTCCCTGGTGCAGATTCCACTTATTTGGCAGTTGATCTCAAAGATGTCTTGTTTGGCGTTTGCGATTACTTTACAGAATTCATCCGTGAGAGTGTCGACGTCACAGAGATTCATTGAAAACGTCGATGGTTTTGAGTTTCCAGCCTCCAAGATTTCGTTCAAACAACTCTCTTGTCGTTGCTTGGGGTCCAACCAAGTCTCTCGATTCATGGAACCAATGCAGGAGCCTTTAGTGTTGTTTGCATCGCATAAAGTAACGCAATTGTTTTCTGCGGTACAGTGCTCCCTGCATTCGGGGATGATTTTATCGCAGTATATCCACGGAATATCCCACAGGTCGTCTTCAATCGAGAGGTCTGTCTCGGCCATCTCTAGTTTGTCGTAGATTGACGTGATGTTACGTTTGGGGTACAGGACATCGGGATACAAGAGCGCCTCCGAATCATTCCAGAAAGCGCCCCAAAAACGATCCGGCACGAACAAACTAACGTTGAGGAGGCTCAAATATTGTTCACATGGCTCATTACTGCCACAAATACCATGCCTCAGTTTTGACTTAAGTTCCTCGGCGATGATACGGGACGAGGATATTCTGTACGGTATGCCAAAACTCGTCTCGCTGGGAATGGACTGCCCACCGGCTGTGAAAGAAGGCCTTGGTTGACATTCCGAACAGCGTCGGACCTCTGCAGGATTCCACGTACTGTCCGGAGTGCCAGATGCGCGTGCTGTACGACAATCGCCAGAACGCAAGTTACTCTCTGCATCGCTGTTTTGCATTGCATCCACAGTTTTGTATCGGTATTTGAAATCGTGCAACCTATCGAGGAGATAACATTGCTCATCCGATTGCTCATCCGTGGAAGACGACGACACAAAAGTACCATCTCGTAATTTACCCCCAGTGAGAGGCCAATCATATTGCCTCTTGCACGTGGTGTATGTACGCGATTTACTCGAGCGCCACTCCGAGTCCATGAGGGATCGGAAAGTATCGCCGAACGTGCACGGAGACTCGTCAAAAATAGTATCTATACAGTCATCCGGGTTAGTACAGAAACAATTCCCATTTGGTGTCACAACATTGGACCTGAAAACGCTCGTGTGTTCGCCGAGCTTCTGCACCGTGCTGGACCTAAACCCACCGTGGTGGGCTTCAAACATTATCTGTGCTCGTCGTGGGTTCGGCATGAGGGGCCTGAACGCATCGTTCAAACCCGAGAGGTAGATTCGTTGCTTGATAGGACATGCCCAGTGGCGAGAGGTCGTGGGTAAATCCGGTTCGATCTCACGGGCATGTCTATCCTCCGCAACTTCGTCCCATTCCATCCAGTCCAAATCGTGCAGATAGTCTTTGAAACGGTTTACTAGTGTGGCTTCTTCTTCACGGGCTAAGACAGTGGACGCGCTTCCTGACAGAACGACGTCCACGAGTTTCAACACTTCATCTTGCAACGCAAACACGAAATGAGAGCCGATGTCCTTTTCGTGAACATGAAACGTTCGTTTTGATATGCCTACCGATTCGAGGAACTCTCTCTGGGAATAGAATAGACGGCGCGGGGTAGTAAACACGCCACCGGTGTCCGTGCCGTCAAACGAGACCACGTCGGAGTAATCGTAGAGGTTTATTTGCGGGCTCCCTTTGCCCCCACCAAGGATACCCTGATTATGGGTACACTGGTCCGGATTCTCCGACGGGCGAATGCCGCAGATTCCCCGCCCGACGCCCGACGACCCGACGAGCCGACGGGCCAATTCCCCGTCCCGTTCTTTACATCCCGGCACCTGGTATCGATAGAATGGCGTGTTTGTGTCTTCTGTAGGGCATTCATTCCCATTCAGACACCTCGTTGAGAGGAGCTCAGGAAGTATGTCGGGCGCAATATCGCAGCCATTTCTCAAGGAAATATCACCCCCCACCCATGGGTTGAACAACTCTAAGCGACCTGCTTCAACTCGACAGACCGACGTCAGCCTGTCGGCTTTTAAGCACTCTCGTTCGCTGTCCAAAAGATACGAAATGAACTGTTCCTTTCCTGTCCGCTTTGCCTGTGCCCACGAAAAGACCGTGCGTGCCGTCTTCAGTTGAATAGCAGAGAGAGGAAGTATCATAGAATACTGTGGTTGTATCACAGGAACGCCACTTCTGGTGTAAAGATCATCTACGATCCTTTTCAAGGCATTGATTTTGTGGTCATTTTGGCAAACACGATAACTGATTCGGTTCAGTGCAGCAAAGCCAGTATCCGACAAACATTTTTCAATATCGAGTTCACCCGTACTGTCATCATATTCCCCCTGACTCCCCTCCCATTCGAGAGCAGCCCCAGGACCGGGTAATTCCATTTTCCACGCCGTTGCCGAATCTATGCTGTACGGCCGCGTTTCTGTGAGGTAAGTCGAATTGGTACGTAGCAAGAAATCATCCGTTTCTTCTTGCAACCATTGTTTCCGATATTGTAGCATGGACAGGTGCAACGCCAACGTTATGGAATCCGCAAACGTAAAGCCATCAGTGTTTTCTTGCTTTATCTTCGTATATGAATTTCTCTGCCACTCCGGCGTGGACCCAACATCAGGATCCGTCAGTGTTCCGGGTGTGGGAAAGCGACAACTATGTGTACCGTGACAGTACCTATCAAATGGTGCCATCTGTCGACACGTACCACAGTAGTAATAACCGTTACGTATCTGGATAGCTTTCTTTTCATTCTCACATGAATTCTTTCCACACTTGTAACCGTCATATAACTCCAAAGAAAATGCCCAATAGTTGTCCGGCAACCGGAAGATCTCTATATCCTGCAGTTCACTTCCGTCTTCTGCATCAAACGAAGGGAGAGCTGATGAATCGTAGTCGAACCATGCGTTTTGCAAGTCGGGGTTTTCGTGATATTGGTGTGCAATGTATTCTAATTTTAACTTCAGCGTCGCGTCGCTCGGAGTTCCTACGTAATTAATTTGTGAAGCTTCGATCCAATTGGCGAAGTCATCGTACAAGCTTCCACCATAGCTTAATTGCGAATCCACATAATGCAATAAGGTATTTTTGATTCCAAGGTGTGTGTAATTTTGAACATCGTCCTCGTCAATGCAGTTGTACCACGGGGGATATTTCTTTTCCACCATCTTGTTGTTGTATGACTGCAACATCGTGAAGCCACTCGAGTATATTACTCCTGAAGGATCATCCTTCGGAGATACTTCCCATGTGAGATACGGGGGTGGATTGAACCTCATTCTTTCCACACTTTCGACATCAAACGAGAAAGGCACAACCGGGCGACGTTGTGCAGGCCCGATTTCGGTCGGCTTCGGTACACATTTTGCTCCAAGCGTCGTGGCAGAACTGCTGTCTTTGATTTGACCCTGTGGACACGTACAGCAGTCATCATCTCCACGGTGAGCTCTCGATATAGCTGGACACGACTGCCAAGGCTGCGCAACCATATTATTGGGACAACGATAGCAGCCCGGTGTTTCATGCTTTATTGCGCCCACCCAAATTTCCCATATTCCGGGAATCTTGACCTCGTTGTTTTTGCAACGGACACATGACGGGCGTCTTTTGTTATGATTGTTTGCATCAATCCACTCCCACTTCTGTACCCAAAGTTCACCACCGGTACTGGTTGTGATTTTGCTATAACCTTTCCCATTACATGTTGATGCAGTGGCCTCGCAGCGCAATGGCCAAGGGTACTCCGGCGCACCACTATCACCATGCCGCGGAACGTTTGCGTCCTCGATGTAGACAGGATGACTCAGGTCGAGGACACTACCTTCCTGCTCTGCGAGAAGCCGTATGCTATACTGCTGTATGTTATAAACATCTTCGAGCGAAACGTGGCCAGTCCCACAAAACCACCATTCCTCCGGATGATTCATGAGCCTGTCCATGATATGTCTGCGGTCGCTCAAAGAGTCATCGGACGCAAACGAATCCGGTGGTGGATGACCCTTTTCACCCCCCACCAAAGTTTCCACACCTAAGCTGTCTTTCATTCTCAAATATCTACACAAATACATTCCGGTGATAGTTTTTTGCTTCCAAAAATCACAATCTTCGGAAATTCCAGCTGAAGCATAGTTGATGGTATCGAAAAGGCCCACCTGTAGTAATTTTCTCCCTGGTGTGGCTGTACTTCGTTCAGAATCATTAAAGCTCAAGAGTCTCCTCGATGGGGGGATAACAACTCCAGTTTTCACTGTTTTTTCAAAAGCTCCAAGATATTGGTTGTCGGTACGAAGCATCACCTCCAATTTCAGTCGTTCAGCATTCTCCCTGTCGGTAAATAACTCATTATAATAGAGCTTTTCGTGGGGCCGAAGGTATGCGGGGTTGCGTCCAAACGGCCAATTACTGCCCCCGGACGGTGGTTTCCTGTAAAAACGTATTTTTACCCCCGGTGGTAGTTTCCATTTTGCAATTCCATGGAGCCTCTTTGTAGCTGGGTCATCTCCATCAGGGGAGAAGTTGGCGGTACAACTACTCCCCTGGTGATAGCAGACACGTTCCGGATGCTGGTTGGAAATTTTATGGCCCAGTGCCACACAACCGACTGCTTCATCGCTAGCCGAACAGGTAAAACTTTCCTGGTTCTTTGGGTAGAATTGCACTTCTTCGTCATTTACATATCGGAGGGAGCATGGTTGTCCAAGATCATTATCTTTGTCGATATATCTAGATTTGTCCGAATTTTCAATGAAACACACTGGCATCTCTTTGGACGGGATATCATTGTTCTGATCTTTATATCGCCAAAACTGAATCTTGGCGTCGTCATACTGCCTAGAGGTGTCCTTTCGCAATGAATCGGGATCCGTCTCGCCCTCACCATCGTAAATACAACCTCGAGTCGTATCGGTGCTTGACATGTATGAGTCCATGTCTAGAGTGTAAATGTTGCTCAAGCACTTATCCGATTCAATTGTTTTCCACGAATCCATGTGTAGAAGTTTTACTTTAAGATTTCGCCTCATTTCGTCAAACTTTTCACTACTATCCAACCACGGCTGAACAAAGACCGGGACGGCGACAGTCCCTTCGTTGTCCAGAATCCGCACATTTTCGTTCAAGACGTTTTCATTGAAGCCAACGAGCTCCAATTCGACATCCTCTCGTTGTATTGTGTCGTACACATCGGCCATGAAATTTTTCTTATATTCAGCCGGATGTCCGCGCACACGATTTCCATTGAATGTCGACGGCACACAGTCCATTCTCTTACAACACTGTGGTTGAAAAGCGTCCTGTACTGGTAAGGAACCTTGTTCCAACGTCCTGTAAACCATGTATTTCAATGGACCCAAATTCTCAGTCTCCCCTCGACAATCTTGATCTTCGTCATTCAACTTGTGTATCCACCGCCGGTCGTTATAGCAAGATGCGTATACTTCGTTGTCTCTGAAGGTCTCATTCACAGTCTGTAGCGACTGTATGAACCTGTTTTTCACGTTTAGGCGATGCTGTTGTTCGATTGCGTAGTCATCAACTGCACTCTGCAAATTGATGAGTGGCACCTTTCGTATGAGCCAATCCTTGAAAGTCATGGTCTGACCAACATGCAATGCAGACCCGTCGCGGCCGCCGCCTCCGAGCCAAGCATCGCAATTGGTTGACGAGGTCGCCGAGAGATGAATGTCAGATAAAAAAACACACTTCAGCCAAAACGACGGCGGAATTTCATAATGACTAAAAGTAGTGAAAAAATATAATGTGCTCAGAGAATGCAAGATCCCGTCGTCTTCAACACTGTAATCGATGTTATCAAGCTCGTTTACAGCTGTAGACTCCAACCATGAGTACACATAGTGTCCACATCTGCTTTTTTCGTTGTATTCGTCAAGCGAGGAAAAACTTCCATTCCATACCCCCTGAATCATCTCATCCAAAACCACTTGTATTTGCCCACGTTCAGTATGGACGCCGGTGGAGTTACTTCGTGGGTACTCTGCCGTAAGCTTCAAACATTTGGCAATCTTCTCCGCCGCATTCCAAGTGACACAATTAACTGATATTTCAGTTGTGCTCTTGCAGAGGATGTGGTACATCGGAAGTATGGAGAGGTCTACTGTACACGTAGAGTACTCATTGTTAATGTCAGTCAAGAAACCAAACGATCCACACGATATAGCGTCGTTCAAGTCGTAAGGTCGACAGTTCTCATGATTGTTTTGACAAACCTTTCTTGCAATCCCATTTCTACCACGAATCGAGAACGGAGGCTCTGAGCATTGCTTCACCGTATTACATGGTACCAGGCCCAGGCTGGTCCAGTTTCTTACTTCATCAATGAACCCAAAGGCTTTATTTTGCAAGCTCTCTGTCATAGCACCCAATTGAATTTTGAGTCGACCGGAACTGTCATCATGGTAGTAGGTTTGGTAAAGCGACGAGTATCGAATATCTGCCGAGTTGACCTTGGTTCGCGCATCGTCGACAATAAAAAAGTTTTTCTCTACACCCTCCTTTTTCACCGGCCTACACATACGGGTCCCCTGTGAATATGAGTATTCGCGATCACAGGCATGCGCATCTTGATACATGAGACCGTTGGAAGTGGTTTGGTATATCGTTTCCGGGGGATTGAGTGTATCAACCCACTCGCTATCCTGATCCAACGTACAGAATGACTCGTCAGACCGGCATCTTTCAATCATCGTACGATAATGATACCATGCGCGATAGGAGCACAACCCGTAAGTCCGTAAAAGAGAATGTATTCTACCCCATGGACTTTTCCCCCGCATGTCTACTTTCTGTGTTGTAGTTTCATCGCAGGCATCCGAAAACATGGAGAATTCAACCTCTTCGTCCCCTAGGTTAGCAAGTTCCACTAGTGGCATGACACATTTCCCCTCCCCTGAACAGAGTAGCTCTTCGTTGCAGTGATGATGCGCAGTGCACTGAACAAAGGATTCAGAGCTCTCCGAATCTGCTACAACATGACATACACCACTCAAGCACTGCATTTCCAACGTAATCCTTTCACCGGTTTTCAACACGTTCTGCATACAATCATCATTGGAAACACAAACAAACACAGGGGGCATCCCGCATGCACCATCCCCATGCTCCCATTCATATGGCCCGGAGCGATTCGCGAGTCCCAAGTCCAGGAATTCGGATGGCCAAACGTTATCAGGAGTCGGCCACGAGGTTAGAAGGGCCGAGGTCGTAAATCGAGCATCTGTGCGATCACCGGACGCCCATGGCACGTCATACGGACTCTGTGAACAGGATTCATCCCCAAAGGTTTGTCCACCTGTAATAACATCTTCCAAAAGCGGAACGGAATAGTCGACCCTTTCGTTGTCCAAGATCCGCGTGCAAAACCGGACGTTATGCTGCTCCCGAACCGGTGTATCGTATGTGTTCAATCTGCATAGTCCGCTGCCACCAGCGTGTGTCGCGAAATTAGTTCTATGAGCAGAGTGGCTGTATTCCAGCGTTTTCGACTGTGTATCGTAAATGAAATGATTTGCAAAGGTTCGCCACGCGGTATTTGAACACTGCGTACTGACATGATATCCGACCGGGTGTTCCCAGTCGGTTGGAAACCAGTCGGGAGCACCTCCGCAAAAGGCGCGGCTGTCATCTTCGCGTTTCCCTTCTTGAGTTCCCCAGAAGGCATCTGTGTCACCGAAGTTGGGTAACCCATCGGTCGTAGGTACATCAAGAACATACTTATGCCACAACTTGTCGATTTCGAGACCGATGTGCTGCCCGAATGCGGCATCCGAAACCCGCTGCCTGGCTGAAAGATTGAAACTCCAGTGTGGATCCGAAGGAGGCGACCAATGCAGGGTCATAGCTTTGGCCCGTTCAGTCAAGAGAGGGGAGAGATCAAGTGGGTCAGAGTCGGATAGTACGGTCGCAAACAACAGGTCTTCTCCCTCGTAGCATAGACCAGAGTTGCAGGGGTCGTACACAGTAGTCGAACAGTCCTCGCACTGCTGGTGGTGCAAAACTAAGCAATTCTCGCCGACAACGTGCACCGCTCCATTCGAGGGATACCCGACCAAGTTCGCAAATAATGTACACGCCTCATCGCGATGGTACCCACTCGACGAAGCAATGCTATCGAAAACACCTCTCAGATGACAGAAGCCCATCAACTTTACCTGCGTCAAACACCGCCTTCGATACGTGTCTACTGTGTCTATTTGATCAACCACTACAAAGTGGTCAGTGTCAAAGACGGTTTCCAGAGCCGTCAGAAAAGCTAGTTCTGTTGTGTATCGAAGACAGTATGCCAAAACCCGGTTTTCACGAACGGGTTGGACCGTTGGAAAGAATTCTGCGATAAAGCGATCCTTCCACGCATCAGAATTGAGGTTGGCTTCTAAGACAGCCTCGCAGTGTACCTGTACGATACTTGCGGCTGAATTCTGCAGGTTGAAATACCGTGTAAGAGGATTGTCTCGTCCACGCTCAACGAGTTGGTTGGTATTCATATATCGGAAACCACCGCGACCATGATAGAGAATGTCTTTCACGTTCAGTTGGACGCTGCTCTCATCGGCCCCGCCTTGTAGATAGAGTTTCATACTCTCTTCTTCGATCAGACCCCATGCAGCTGGGTCCACCCGGTTCCACGGACAATCCTCCTTACTCAGACCCATCTCTTGCACGACTTGTCCCACCTCGCTGTTTTCTCCCTGTTGCCAGTACATCCCCGCCCTCAAAACACAGGCCTCATACACCTTGGTTCCCTGAACAGCACTTCCACAGACAGATTCCGGAATTTCACACCACTTGTGACCAGAACTATCCGTTACGGTGTCCCACCCACAAAAACAGGCTGAAGTGAGATTCCCCAGCGTCCAGGCAAGAGGGTCGGGGAGGTTCAGGACGGTGGCGCTAGGTGGGGTAATACTGACCGTTCCCGTTCCGAAAGATACCTCTGTCAAGGACCTCATCGAGAAGTCTGCCGTCGCATTTGACTTCAAGGAATTGAAGTACTCAATACTTTCGTCGAATGTGGAGGGTATATCCTCCAGTTCAGCACTACTGCAAACTCCCGACGTACTCGGGACTTGTTTCAGTTGATGTGACCAATGAAGCGGTGATTTATTTAAACTGTCCGACGACAAACTTTGCAACCACAATTCGAGTGCCGAGAAATATTCATCACCTGTAGCTGTTACGGGGTCCCACTTCGGCATCGTATTCAATGTAGTTGGCTTACCGCTTTGCACAACGACTGGTATAGCAAACATGGTCTGGGACAATACGCCTACACAGAGTTCCAACGCAGATACATTCTCCCTCTCCATCACCTCATCAAAGGCAAACAATGTTTTGGTCGTTCGCAAGTAGGCATCAGTCTTTGCAACCTCTTGCTCGACGTCGGTGAGTGAAGACATATTTTCCATGTCCTGAAGCCATACTTCGGTATTCAAGAATTCATACAAATCATGGACAATACCGGTAGTAATATCGTGCGACTCGACTTGATCAAAATTGAAATCTTTCAGTCTAGTGGGGAGTAGTTTTTGAACATAAGAGTCTCTCTCTTTATCGGACATCTGCCTAAAGGTGTTTAGAAACGCCTCTTGATCGCCAACTCCTGCACAGCATTCGAAATGCGCGCGCTCGTTTTCGCACTGACATCCAAAATCCTTGAGAGGGACGTCGAAAATGTTCATAGCCATTTGGAAGGTTTGTATGATCTTTTCATTCACTATACCTCTCAGTCGACTTGTTTCCTCATCCCCCTCCAGTCCCTGCACGAATTTTCGGATTATATGTCTTCGTGCCGGCGACCCGCATGTGAAAGGGGGGCTTGTTTCCCCATTCAACTTTGTGCCTGTACAGGGAAGGTCGAACGATCGTGTAGAACCAGTGCTGTCACGTGACCAAAGTACCGTATTGATTTCGCGGCTGATGTCGGTTGGAAACAATTCCACTGCACCATATGGACCAAGCATAAAGCAATCTGCAGCTTGGTGCAGAGTATCCCCCTCCGAGGTGAATAGACCCAGATCCAAAACGTCCCCGTTCCACCTTTCCATAATTTTCCGGACACTTTCAAGAACTGTATCCTTCATGGCCTCCAGATCCAACATGGCGGTGTTTTCTCTTTCATCGCGGTTGGAATTTCCATATGCATGCTGGTTCGCAATAGGAACATTGTTACGCGACCGGGAGGTCCATAGATAGGGAGGAAACGAACATGTCTTATCGCTGGTGATTGAACTTGAATGTTTACAATTATGAAACTGACTGTCTTGCCCGTCCAGTGTCTGAATGGGGCCTGTGAAACTTTCACACGCAGCAATACGGAAAATGGAGAGTTCATTCTCCGGATCACTGTACGAAAAGAAAGTAGAGTAGTCCTTCATGACGGAACGGATTTTCTCATCCAAACATCCCTGGTTGCTCGTTTTCCGTTGCACTGATTCCTGCATGCACCTGTGAATGTTTGCATGGGGCCCTAATTCAACGTCTGTTTTCAAATATCGCTCGTAATCTTCCCGAGCCGTTTCTCCCGCCTTGACATTCATCTTCTGCGAGAAAAGGTAATCGGGCAAAAGTTCGGATACATAAATCAGACTGGAACCAGGGTCCCATTGTTTGGACATGTAGTTCAATTTGCAGCGGCTCAACACAGATAAAATACTGACACCCTGTTCTTCAAATATCTGGAGATTTGGCTCCAAATCACCACAGCTTAATTCGCGCTCGCTCGAACTGGATTCGATACAGGCAAAGTATTCCGCCATTCTTCCATCTCGCTCTACGAAATCGAGCAAGGAACTATACGAATATGGGTTGTAAACGTACATCGCTTCTCCGAATGGGCTCGACAATTGTAGGATGCCTGTGCACCAAAAAGCGTGGTCAGCTAGACCTTCTTCCGCCCTTGCGCGCGGTATCTCGACTGCCTGGTCCCCGCACGCACAAGTTCCCAGCTGGCTCGCAGTTGGGTCGGGTAGGCGGCAGTATTTGGGGAATGTGGTTGCAAAGACATCCTGAAAACCACGGACAATGGACATGAGGTACGAAAGCACCCCGTCCCATAGATGTTTGATCGGGGTGTATTGCATCCCCCCAAAGAAGGCGATCGTATCGGTGACAACTGCACTCAGAACAGATTCCTCCGTATCTGGAGATTCGACACCCTGCAATTCATAATTAGACAAACATGTCCCCACAATGTTATCGGATAGCTCCATTGTTGACGCATCATAGATTGTTATGTTGAACCCCGCTGCATTGATTATTGCAACCAAGTCATTCCCCTGACAAGTCATGACCTTATTCGCGATTAATAAAGGGTACAGTGCACCAAGACCTATGTTCCCCAGCAACCTGGTTATACTTGCCATGACAAGAGTACGTTCAGCATGCGCTTGTTGTTCGTCAATCCTGTCCACCATGGACTGCACCCGCGACCCGGTGTAAAAAATACTTTGTTCCGTGGTTGCAAGTGTCACAAGACCGGAGATTTGATTCATATTCGTGTTTATCATACTTGTTATAAACGCTGAACTGTCGTAAATGATGTCCTTCATAAGACAAACTTGATTCAAAAAAGAGTCAGAGAGAAGATTTACGTTTTGTTTACTCTGTTCCTTGGTAGTTGTTAAAGAAATTGTTTCAACCAGCAAGCCGACCAAAAGATTCCACATGGCCTGCCACTGCTGCAAAAAGAGCTCCATCGTATCGGACAGGAAGAGTTTTCCACCGGCGCAAAGAAAGCGATCCAAGCTGACAACGGTTCCCATACAACGTACCAGCGTACAAGACTGTGCAGCCCAGCAGAGTGTTCTCGTCGTTTCATCCCGACACCCCCTACAATCCTTCAATGTACACCCGACGAACCGATCGATATCCATCGTCTGCAGAGATGAACTCATAGTTTTTATGGAACTGCCTTTGTTGTCAAGTCGCATTACAGAGAGCCACCCATAAAGTTTACGTTTCGGGTGGTTGGCCACAAAGATATTCATGGTACCACCGGTTTCTACCTGAGCGCGCTGGTATTTTGCCACCGAATTACTGACCACGATGTTACGACTTCGCGGCACTTTATCTTCAATGACACCACCCCCCACTAACCTAATCACAGAGTACTGAAAGAGACCCGCCGATGCAATTGCACCAGAAGCAAGCGGCCACTGTTCCCCTGGAGAAATCAGGATGCCACTTTGCATATCATTATTTTCAAACTCCCTGAAAACGACATTTTCTAGAGCAGATACCGTCGGTATTTGAAGTAGCTTTCTGCACCCGATGGGGCCTGAATATTCACAGATATTTATCTTTGGTTCACCTTTCTCGAACACATTCTGCTCATTGCAGAGACGTGGCAAGAACTTCCCAAACTCTGTGACTTCTCCGGGACGGGTATCGACGCATATCGCCATCTCCGTTCGATCCCGAGTTTCAAAGTCAAAGGAGAACCCCGTCACTATAATGAGCGAGTTCCCAAGAACCGTCAACGAATCAGGGCGCATGTCACGGAACTCCGGCGTGTTAAACCTTGCAATCACGTATTCCTTTCCATCCTCGCGATACGTAGACAAACGATCATAGAAGAGAACGACAAGGGAACAAAACGCCCCGTCATTGTACGGACACATAGAGTCGACACCCTGGTACCCGAAAGACACATCAATTACGTCGGCACCTATCGACCATGCATTTGAGTTGGCTACCGACCAAGTCGTATGTAGGTATACGAATGAATCTACGCGAGCAGGTACACAATATTCAGCGACCGTGTAAAGTCCGTCTTTGGTTTTTCCACCCACGGCCACACAGCGGTCACCGCCTTTGCTGTTGCTGATTCCACATGTAATCACGCATGAGGAAATTTCACTCATGAATTCAATCTCGAATGGTGGTTTGTTATGTCCGCTCGAGACATCTGCTTCGGAAAAGTACTTGCTCTCCACAGTCCTTTGACTTGAGATCGTCATCGTTGCAGCCTCCAAGTTATTGACTTTTCGAGAGTTTTCAAACGACTCGATGCTCGAAAGACACTTTCGCCGACAGGTTGTCGTTGTAGTGCACACTCGCCACCAGTCGGGTGGATCTGGGATGATTGTGGTGAGCGACTCATCTTCCACAAAATCTGAACAACTACCAGCCTCATCATCCCAAAAAATCCGCATATAATCAATGGCCCCACCAGCAATCCGTACTGATGCGAAGGAACTCTCGAGGAAGCGGTCCATTGCACCCAAAAACTTGCGTTGGACATGGCCCGACATCTTATTACACACAATTTGCACATCCGCTTCCTCTGAAATCACGGCAGCGAGCACACCACGATAACTCAATGGGCCTGACTTTACACATGTTTGTTCGATCCGAGTCCGCCAATTGCCCACCCTGTCGGCCTGACAAACGCAATGAAGCAGTGGAATGTCCACGAAAAATGCGAGAAGTACTTGAACGGCACCCTTTTTGAAGTACACGACTGATTCACATATTGAGCCGGCGAGTTGTCCGGGTGGTGAATCATAACCAATCATGAGTCGGACTCCAGTACACGCCTTCAACTCCGAATTCAAAATGAGGGGAATGTAGTCGCGTTCAAACCCGTCCGAAACAGTCTGCCATAATGAATTTGCGACAGTCGTGCCTGTTCCGGTACCACCTATAGCATCTATGGAAGGCATGATAACTTGCAGCATCCATCGTTTCGAAGTTCGGGCCGCGAACTGTGCCATCTTCACGAGCCCCGCGCCGGACGAAAACCCCGTGTACATGATTGGCATTTTGCCACTTACACGCTGTAACATCTGGGTCATAGTGGAATCGATCGTCCGGGACATGCGTTCCGCCGAACCAAGATAACTCTTCATCGAATCGACGACGAGCGGGGTGTACGACTCATACCGCAAAGAAACGCCATTGAGGAATTGATTGATATACGGCTCTTTTGGAAACAAACTTCCGAGTTTCGAGAACGTATTCCAAAAGAGAAATTGAGCTCTTGACAAGCTTTCAAAAATCAGATCGACATCATACCATCCCGTGTTGACCATGAGCATACTGTGTCCCAGGCTCAGCGACCCAGACGGTGGGTACAGGTCAAGATACGCGCCAGGTTGAAACGTCGCGGGAGACGTGATGATGACCTCGGAAAGCACTTTGATCATTAGTACGAAAGAAGCTATGGTTTCAGCTACCGCTGATCCGAATTCTGGGAAAATACGCTGGCTCGGGCATAGCAGACCAATCGACAAGGAAGCCACACTGTCCTCGGCATGCCACAAATCAGTTTCCCGCGTGGCCATGGTTTCGCTGTTTAGATAGAGGACTTTGTACGTGAGTTGTAAGGCATTGACATCCCCACGCCGGGTATCGTAGACTGCTGGATTTCCATAGGCGACCGTAACGGCGACGTTCAGGTCGTCGATAACTTCCATGCTGACAACACCCAGAAGATGACTACGGCCACAGTTGGAAATATCTAGCATGTCCGCGAATGAGCCATTGATAATGCCACGATACGTGCCTGTCGATTTGGTCGGCCCCTGTGGGCTGAATGCCGCAACTTTGAATAACCGCAGGCCGCCAACCGAGTTGTAGACAATGATTTGCATGTCCGTCGAGTTTTTTCCTTCGCAATAATCAAAGAAGGCTCGAAAGGTGGAATAATCTGGATTGACGGCGTAAATCACACCATATCGAGTTGTGACTGCTATGTTACCGCCCTGTGGATCTTCGCCGCTACTTGTACTATAAGGGATCGTGGCCCGCTGAAGTCGCAGAGCAAACGCGACATCATCATCGCAATCGGAAGGCGTGTTGCAAGGACGCAGTGCTGGGAGCTTGTTTGGCAGGGTGATCAAAGAAATGAACCCGGTTCCCTGCTGTCCAAAGAGACGTTTCACGATAATTTCATAGTTCCCATCAGAATCCCTACCCTCAAACAGTGCGACTTCCCCGCTCATTGTGATTGGTTGCTCCTCTAATCGTATCACATCGTACTTCTCTATATCCGACTCTCGAGTCAAGGAAGTTCCACGCTTTACAAATGTGTCAGCTTGAGGATGATATCGACACTTGCTTGAAGTAGGATCCCACGAACCCCTAAAGAAGAACCTCCCATTCTCTTCGTCCAGCACAGACCAGGTCATACCGGAATAGTTGTAAGGGGGCACACCATTTTGCTCAAAGTACTGCACCTCATCGGTAGTGACCTCTACTGAACAATCCCTGTTCAGAACCAGCGCGCCCTCCTCCCAGTCGTCTATATTTCGTAGCAGCAAACCGTCCTTCATGGAACCCGTTTTACGTACCGCCAAGCAAGCTGGATAACAGTCTCCAGCTACGGGATAGGATTTTATACACCGGATGTCGGTAGTATCTTCAAGGGAGCAGAGTGGTTTGACCCATACTACGGCGTCTATTTCTGTATTACGGTCTGTCCCATCGTCCAGAGACCGCGGGTTCAAGGGGTCATAGAGACTAGTGGCCTTCCCACTTTCCTCGTAGAGCCCGAGGCGCCAGAGCGGGTATCTAGCCGAATCAACGACGATCTGCGTCTCTGCACACTTATAATATTCGGCTGTTGCCGTCCGAAAGAAGGAAACGTTGAAGTACTCGGGTTGCATGGACGAGCGCACGGTACCTTCCGCGTCCACGTTGGCGGGCTCGGGACGAGCAATAGCGCACTGTATCTGCATATATGTTCTTTCACTGCCAGTTTCAACCAGGATATCATGACACCGGCATCCCATGATAGAATCGGAATTTGAACCAGTGACGGTGACGTCCAAACCCTCGTCCAAGTCGGACGAGTATTTGACGGCTGCAAGTCCCAACTGCAAGTCGACCGGCGATTCCAATCGCCACGCGTAGGGTGCGTATACATTGGTAGGCTGGCCGACGAAAGAGGACCAAAGGATACTGTAGCCGTCCGTGAGTGCATAAGAGTGTGAACTCAATCCAACGACCCTCGTGAAATTGTTTCCAAATAAGGTAGAATCATACGTTGGCTTTTGTAACGACAGTGGGACTGGCGCACACCTTGGGGCGTTCAAATTTAGAGTGTTGAGTATCAGAATCCATATTAGATTGAGAGTGTTGTCGGTCAGCCGTCCGGCGTAACGAATCGACGCAACCAAATAAGAAAAGCCCGGCGCCACGTCCGGTAAGCAAAAGAGCAGCGCCCTCCACCCAACGGTTCCAATGTCTTTTGAAACCTGACATCTCTGTATGGTCGTGAGGGGCATGGAAACGAGCCAGTAAAGGATCGCGTTTACAAAGTTGTGAACTGCCAATCCCATGTTGCTATCGAGGAAAGGCAAAGAGACGGCATCGAGGGGGACAGACATCAAACCACAGGCACGACGGGATAGTACAAGCATGTAAGCTACCACGACCCGGAGCTCTGCAAAGGGATTGACAAGATCGAAGTTCCTAGTACCAGGCACAAAACACAACACTTTATCGCCAATCGAAGTAGCATTGTAAACTGCGTCGAGTCCCGTACGGATATCACATTCGCCTCGTAAACGAGTAACGTACGAAATGATGGATACCATAAAATATTTCCCCGTGTTGAAAAAGGCTCGCGCGAGATTCAGGATATCGACATCCATATTCCTCGTGACAGGTAGAATAACTTCGATAAAAAAACGTTTCACTATTATGGTAGAGAAATTCCAGAGGAGAACGAATGGATCTGAAAATATCTTTCCAAACCGAAGAGATTCCATGAACGAGTCACGCAATAAGACGGAAACTGAGTCGTTATACAATGCCTGAAAATTCAGCAGAATGGTGCTCGACTGTGACTGTACGCCGACCCCAATAATTACCAGAAAGAACAAAACAAGAAGAGCCCACCAACGCGAAAAAAGGTTCGTCACGATTGGAAAAATGGAAACGATACAGTCTATGACTCCCGACACACTTTCCCTTACTACAGACAAACTTGCATATCTCTGTAAACCCGCTTTGGGAATGGCCAACCAGAATACCGAAGTGATTGAGGCATTCAATATTCTCTCAATCGTAAAAGCGAGCAGCAAACTAACAGAAAACCAAACCCAAAAAAGATCATCTGTGTGCATAGCTGTGGAATCTCTCGCAGGCGAGTTTTTATATCATCAACAAATAAAAGGCAACATGTTTGAAACACTAAATATGTAATTTTAATGACAAAAAATTTAATCTCGCAACTATAGCTCAGCGGCAGAGCGTGGTGCTTATGACGCCAAGGTCGCGGGTTCGAAACCCGTTAGTTGCAACCGTACTTTTTGATGTTTCTCAGTCACAGGGATTTCCCACCCAATTTACGCAACGCACTTGATTGATAAAGGTGAACAAAGAAACCTCGACGAAAACGAAAAGACAGAGCATGACAACCAGTATCATTCTGCTACAGCCCATGCAAAAATTGTTGTGTTGTCTCTGTATGGAAGAGTTTTTTGGTCTTCCGAATATAACAACACTTTTCCTGAAGGTCAGTACTGAGTAGTTCCAGTGATAAATAGTCAACCGATGGAGTAGAAAAAAACCACAAGTAACCACGTTGACTCATGTCTCATGTTGAATTCCGACTATAATTGGCATGAGTTCAGTAATTGGAAAGTTTTTCCAGTCATTATTTTTTGCCAGGTTTTTTAAAAATTCACTGTCAAGTAAAGCGTATTTTTCTCCAGTATAGTCCGGCATCACCTCATCGCCAGTGATCGGATCAAAAAAAAACATATATGGAGCCATACGCAAAGTAGCTGAATTACAACCTGTCGTAGTATTAGTGACTTTGAAAGTACCGGCTGGCAAACTTGCGATTTCATACTCATCTCCAAAACCAGTACCAAATGTTGTTTTGCTAGCACCTTGTGATGGTTCACCATGGAAAAGCCAAGCCCCCTCTGAAGGTATTTGTTTCACAATCATGCCGTTCGTAATTGAAGTGGTGTCAACCGAATCTGAATGTAATATTACACTGCGACGGTCGTCTGTGAGCCTGATACTGTGATACAAGGTGTTGGTCACAGCATAAGGAATCATATCCTCCCTCATGAACGCATATTTATCTGGTACCAAGTCAGTTGGGAGACCGAGTGCCTCGCATAATTTGTGTATGAATTTCAGTCGACATCGTTGGTTTGCAAGCCGAAGCCACCAGGCCTCATGGGATTCACACAACTCTGCAGCCGTGCAATTACCAGCAAGATCAAGACCCATGGTGTAAAATTGCTCACTTGCTTTACGCGTGCCACCGAATGATAAGACATACAGTTTGTGTTCCCGGATGCCGGTCATGGAATTCTTTACGTATGCATGAAATAGGCCAAATTGAGTTGGCATATCTGGACCCCATGGTTGCGTATCTCGGTGGTCGACGTTAAAATTCAAGTCGTCCTCGTAGATCGGTGCCGGACTGCATGTATGCAGATTAGCTGTAACCTTGGAGCCTTCAGCGATTGTTTGAACCAGGCTCAAAAGTTTTTGTTTGATAGTGTCTTTCTCCTCCATGATACGCAACACTGCCGGATGAAAACTTTGACCATAAGGACTTATCTCAACAATGCTACAACCCCAAAACATCTCACGGTTCAAAGGAAGCTTGGAGCTATCCGAATTCGCATGCACGATACATTTGAACCCCCTTAGTTCACCTCCAACATCTACATGATGGTTGGAAAGTATGAAGAGTTGCATCGTTGCTTCGCGTTCAAGAAGAGACTGCAGTGAGAGTAGTTCGTCTTTTGATAGTGGATGACCGGCAGCAAAAATATGCAGACGATGCTCTGTCTTTGTAACCCCATCCTCCATGATCAGAAAGCCTGTCTGCTTGCATTTATAAGAGAAAAGATTATAAAAATCTTAAATCACTCACCCGGGGTAATTTCACTCAAACTGTGACTCGTTTTAAAATTGAATAAAGGACCAACTCGAATTGTGACTCGTTTTCGAACGAAATAAAAACCCATCAGACCCACTAACCAGGAAACATTAACGCTCAGCGTTTCACAGCATGCAATCGGAATCGGAAGATGATCTTTTCCCACAGCATTTTGGGGTAAACGACGGTGCGGTAACGCCACCGACACCCGGCAGGGCACCGGCAGCGAGTCCGTTCAATTCTCCAGCCTCAAGGCACATCAATATTTACGCACCATTACCGAATACGTCGTTTGTGAATGCCTTAATGCGTCCCGAAACGAGACCTCGACAACCGTTTTCATCTCATTCGGGGAGAACACCTCAAGTACCACTGCCAACTGCAGCAGGAGTGTTAACTGCAGCAGGAGTGTTAACTGCAGCACCACTGTCAACTGCAGCACCACTGTCAACTACAGCACCACTGCCAACTGCAGCACCACAGGAGGTGATGCAAACAGAACCCCAAGTACCACGTCTCCAGCAAAATATCGTACAGAATGCCAACGGAAGCGCATTCGAGAGACAATCGCCCACGCAAGAACTCCAAGAAATGGTGAATGAGTTCGCGAAAACCATACAAGAAGATGGCACTAATAGAAATCAATTACGAAGAATACGATTTCTTGTAAAGTGTGCAATGGTCATACGAGCAGACATTTCTTCGCCTGGAATTTTCAAAGAGATAGACGATATTTTTAAAGATAACTCTGAGCTAAACGGGCAACCCGACACCGCAACGGAACACTATTTACGGCTGTTGCGAAAACACGTCGTGACAGTCAAACGATTGAAAACCCATCATAACGGGAGTCAATGAAAATGAAGATTACTATAGATGCAAGGAAAACAAAGTTGGTTGCTACCGAGTGTATCGCAAGGAAAATACCCAACGTACTGCAAGTCACCGTAATGATATTCAAGTGAGCCAGATCTACATTTAATCTACGGAGAATGTTTAAAGATACGAGGATAAGCGCCTCTACAAACAGTATAAGAAGAAAGGTCCCACTTTGTTGGTCATGATATCCAAGAAGCAGAGTTTTTGTGACGACCTTAGGTAGAATCCAAAAAGATGCTAATAAGGCAATAATGTGATAGAGTGCCCAGAAAAGAGGCGTTGAATACAACGGGGATGCCACACGCCGGTTGTAAAAAACAACTCTACAAAAATGCAAATGAATAAAGGTCAAAAAGACAAACGAAGGCCATGAAATGTTAGATTCGATGTAACGAACTTCTCCACTGTCCTTCAGTATTAACAGTACGACGAAAATCAGAACGCAGAGTAAGCTGGCAATCATCGAAGAAGTCGCCGCAACCTGCGACTTGAACACACTTACCAGGCCCACATTTAGCACATAAATAGGCATGGGCCTTTGAATGGTTTTGAAGAGAAAGAATGCGGTTAGAGTGCAGACCAAACAAAATGCATGCATCATTCGGCCCTTAGATAGGTCGGTTGTGCGGAAGTGGTCAAAGATGAAATACAGCAGAGTAACAGATACTATGACAATAAGCAACAGAATATTGTCATCATAGAGTTGAATGGTAACGGTATTCCAATATGACCAAATGAATGAAGTAAACACGACCATCGCCCAATTCAAACACGGTACAAGCATACTTTTCACCTTTTTTGTAGATCTGTTATATAGTCGTCCCAATACGATCGAAAATATGCATCATGATAAAACGCCAACGTAAAGAAATTCGAGTCAAGCGACGTAAGTTTGTCGTGGCAAATTCTACTGGAAAAAGGGTTCCATGCGGACACATATTCATGGCCGACGAATGCACTGACGAATGTAGTATTGCGATGGAGCCTATCAAATCAGCGGTGTTGGAAGTAGTACCAGAACTTACGGTTGACCCTCTGTACCCACACCTAAATGGGGTCGAGCTACTATGTGGGCACCGGTTTTCTGCTCCGCATCTCATATGGTTTTGGCTTTGTGGTAAAATGGCATGCCCCGTATGTCGCAGAGAATTCCCCCAAAATGCGGCGAAAGCTGCTAACATCAGTACACTAAAGCACGACGCTACAGCGACGAAGCTGTTGAAGGAATCCCTGAAGAGAACGAAAGAAGAGACCGACCGAGAGAACGAAGCGGCTACAGTGGATTTTCTCGAGAACGAAAACGACTTAGATCGTGATTTTCTACAAAACTATCTGAGATTTTGGGTAGATATTATATCGAGCACAAACCATCGTGTCCAAGCCTTACTACCCCCAGCGAGAATATCGTCCAGGAATAACGAACGCTGTACATTAGGTATCAACAGCCCCGAATTCCGACTATTCTCGAGTCGTGTATCACCAGTACTTCAAAGTGCCAGCAGAGTCGAAATACGGTTTCTTCTGACCCACGACGAGGAAAACGTGGCGTCCTTTCTCCACTTTCACCTTACTCAACCATTCATATTTCTTATACCACCGTTAGAAAAAAACCCAAACACCGGCCAACTTGAGATTGTACAGAACACGACTGGTACAACCGCAACGTTACATCAAACACAAGAATTACCAGGGTCAGCCGTGTTGGAGCTGAAACAGACCCACGAGGCACTGGACCTCAAGGTAATGCTTCGATTTCTGTACGAAGAGAAAGACGAAGACTCGTATAAACTATCGATCACTGACTTCAAAGTTGATAGTGACAACAGACAACTCACCACACTAGTATCGTCAGCTGCACTTACAAGAGAGATGCATGCAGCTGTCATGGAGGGGTCGGTCGCAGTAATTTCGATTCAAGTTTGATGACGTATTATTTTTGTGACATAGTTTATAATACAATATATGTCGTCAAATGTATCTCGTCTTTATTCGTCAGTGAAAATACCAACACGAAAAGCAAGCACTCTCTACAATGAGTGACACGAAACTAGAACTTCATAAACATCCCTTGAAGGAAAAAATAGACCACCAAAAACTCATGCAAGAATGGCATGATCGAGGATTCGCGAAACGCCCATTTCCCAAAGAGATGACAGCAGCAGAACTCCAAGAATTCGCAAAACATCCATTACTTGCTGCCTGGCTAGAAACTCGGCTGGGGCGGAAAACGAAGGATCGACACAAAGACGAGCTACATGAGTTCATATGGTGTCTCTTCGTGAATGAACCATACTCGAAATGTGGATGCTATCATTTTTATGTTGAAGCAGACCTGGATCGCATCATGCGAGAAAACACACTCTATTGGATCGACGATTTTGTATCGGGACAATTCGAAAAATGGTGGAGCTTCCTCAAAACGAGTAGTATCTCAGTTGAATCATTCTATGATATTCCAACCACTCTACACTTCCACGGCCGACCGACATACGAAGAGAAAGTGTTGGCCATTGTGAAGTACGTAAACATAAAAGAGGAGACCAAGTGGAAAAAGAAGTTCAAGGTGTAAATCGTACCGAAACGAAAAAGGATTGCATAAAAGTATCAACAAGAAACAGAAAAAATGCAAAGGGTTTTAGACAACGAGTCGTTAAACAACAAGTCGTTAAATATCACACAACAGATCCTAGGAAAGATTGAGGAAATGAAACTAAGTATATTGATGCTTCAATATTCCATTTCGAAAGGAACACTCAATGACGATGCATATGAAACCGAAGGTGTTGAAGGAACTGGCCCAGACCAATTGACAGATCATACTAGAAAGATGAATGACCTCTTTCCATCAGTCCATCATCAAAATTTGACGAAGGGCACGACGTACGAGACAGACAACTAATACAAGTCCTTATTGATGATGATATACACGCGCAACAGCAGAGAATAGCAGTACCACAACACATCTGTCAATATCTAACCTATGTCCTTTAATATGAGATGATTATCACATAGTAGAGACATGATACATAACTGTTATGACAATGAATTATCTAAAAGACCATTATAAACACACAACG
>JGI20156J14371_10000859_pt1 | contig 25873 bp, 17 predicted proteins | sample COG_06_FD_14371 | JGI IMG/M metagenome (IMG submission 14371)
TTTTGGCATTCTTTCGAACACTTTTATCTAAAGCGCCACATTGCTTTTCTAGTCTAGATAGTGCGCTCAAAATTTCTGGACTCATTAATGGAGAAGGAACTACCGATGATTTTAATAAAATTGCTTTCGCAAACAATTCGAAACTTCTTGTTCTCAAAGGCTTAAAGTCCTTTTTTTCTGCAGGATGAAATGTTTGAGCCAAGACCTTGTGAAATTCCATTAGCGAAGGCCAATGTTCTTTTTCTATTGTAAGCAGCAATGGGTCTTTGATGGCCAAATTGTACTTTTTTGCAACAACGGACCAGTCCAAAATTGACCATATCGCGCCTAAATAATCACCTCTTTTATTCTGATATTTAAGGTAGTATGCATGCTCCCAGACATCGATGCCTAGAATAGGTATTCCGCGAACTTCAGAAACATCCATAATTGGATTGTCCTGATTTGGACTACTGGTTACAGCAAGTTTTTTTTGTGGAGTGACTACGAGCCAAGCCCAACCCGAACCAAATCGAGTTGCCGCCGCTTTGTTCAATTTCGTTTTAAGATTCTCTAAACTTCCAAACTCATTCACGATTTCTGTGTAAAGTTTAGATTTTATGGTTTTGAGGACCTGCTCATCCGTAGATTTCACTTTAGAAGGATTCAATAACTCCCAAAACAGAGTGTGATTAAAATGCCCCCCTGAATTGTTGCGAACAGCTTTTGATCTATAGCTGGCATATAACATAAGCTCGATGAGTGACTTTTTTTCTAAAGATTCTGCTTTTACCGCCTTATTCAATTTATTTACATACCCTTGATGATGTTTAGAGTGATGGATTTCCATAGTTTTTGAATCAATGACACCATAAGCATCATAAGGATGTGATAGCTCCGGTAAGCTAAATGGTTGAGCGTGCAAACAGCTAATAATAGCTGATAAGAATATTATTGATAATGATTTCATATGTTCGATTTCAACAAAGTTAATCGATAAAAGTAAAAAATACGCCTTATATCAAATTCAGATTTGCAACATTTTATATCCCTTGAAGATCTACCTGCCTCATCCCGCAGAAGAACTTTAATACCCGTTCTCCGATTCCTGGGACTTGAACATGTATCAAATAGATNCCAGAAGCTATAGGAATGTTGGCATTATTGTTTAGATTCCAGTCCAAAGAGGTCACAGGACTGTCCTTATCAAAGGACCTTACAAGTTTTCCACTTACAGTATATATATCAACCGTACATCGTTCTGGTAGATTCGTGATTTTTATACGGGTATCTATTCGATTCCTTTCGTATTGTGAAAATGCGTAGTATGGATTTGGAACAACGTTAATCATATCCAATGCTTCTTTGAGCTGATCCTCTGATTCTGTTACCGTTGAGATGTCATCCATCTTCCAAGAATACATTGGCTTCCCATCATTTTCTCCAGTTGCCACGTAATCCTTATACTCCTTATTGATTCGCAATTTCATTGTTACGTCTGTTGACAAGAAATCATAGCCCTGAGCCAATAAAGGGTAACAAACCCAAGTCATACTTCCGTAAAGCGCTCGTTTCGCTACTGAACTTCCTGATGATGTCGATTGTAAATCATCCCACAATACGCGTAATGCATGTGTGTTGTCTGATGCTGCTTCTGAAGAAACATATGCAGGGAAATCATAACTACTCGAGTTTCCTGTAGTCTGTTTTTGATCTACACTAAAGATGTATATCGGGTGCATTCCACCCATCACAGGAGTTCCCACATTACTTACCAATCTCTCCGTAGGGTTCCAAATCATATCCGCTCCATTATCTCCTCCTAAGAAAGAGTTTTCACCAAACGCAATATACAACCTCGCTCCTGTCTCTAAGTCTACTGCGTATCCTGGGAACCAACCCATTCCGTCGCCAGAATTATCGGGAACACCGTCTTTGCCAACACTCGGACTCTTTCGCATCTCGCCAGGCTTTGCACCTCCAACATTCAATACGCTATTCTTTCCAAGCTCCATTATTGGGCAACGTGTCCACAAATCTTGATTGTCTGTGATCACTATATCAACACTTGGTAAGAAACTAATAGAGGCATTGTTTTTAGAACTCGCATTATAAGTACCATAATAAGAAATAGGTGCATAATCAGGTAAATAACTTACCAATCGATGAGGCGCTACAATTCCATCTAATACTCCTTCATAAGCTTGTAATGGATCAGCCAAATCTTTGTAATTACATGGGTTTAAATAAGAAGGCCCATCTGGAAGACACTCGTATGCCGGATCTCCTTCAGTCTCATTAGGAGCATATTCTCCTGACAAAATCCAATTCGTTGGGAAATACTGATCATTATCTCGAACGCCTGTCAACCATCGTTTTGAGGAATCTGCAAAAGTCACACTCGCAGAAATCATATCTGTCGTCTTCTTATAAACGCTTCCCGAACCAGATGCAAAATAATATGGCTCTTGTCTGATCTGAACTGAAACTCCCCATTCAGGAATGATTTGTTCATTGTTATTGATGATCGTTCGTTCGCTCTGAACTGAATCCAATAGATTCATGTCTACATCATTATCGTATCGATAGATCGTCCAGCTTGCATTATCTGCTCCATTACTATTCGTTGCATTATAATCACGGAATTTGCATTCAAAATAACCTCCCGCTAAGTTTAATGGATCTACCACCTTTACATTTATTGGCCCTTTACCATAATCATAAGTAGGTTTTTCAATAGAACCATTCGCCAGTATTTCATTTAACGTTGATTCTGTAAACTCTAATGCTCTATTTCCGTTTCCATAACCATCCACTCTTGTGATTTGAGGAGTCGTGCCATAACCAACCAACTGACCTGTCCCATCTGATTCTGGCATTGGATTGTGAGGGACACCAGGCACACTAGAAATTGCTGTACCATCAAAATTCAAACGAGAAGAAATATATGGCATCCTTTGTCCGTCTAACAATAAAGGGTCATTGGGGTTGTATTCTTTCCATTGATTATATGCGTAAGCCACTGCAACATAATAGTAGGTTTTGTGATTCACCAAAGTAGGTGAACCTTGGGCAAACAAATCAGTCGTCACCTTAAACGAATGCTGAATCCCAACATTAGAACCGTCTACCATTTCTTCTGGTATTGAGAATCCTAAAGACTCATCAAATGTGAAGTTAATAATTCGATCAATGTCGTTCTTCTTATCACATTGTGCAACAAGTCTTGACTTCTCTGTATCATACAAATCAGCAACTGAAACATCTTCATCTCTCAGCTGAAATATTTGATAACCTTCAAAACGATAAAAACGATCGACAGATGGATCAGCAATATTAATCTCATCTTCCTCTTCATATAATTCTTGATAATTGTTAGAAGATATTGGATTTTCAATTACTAAAACCAATTCATTCTCTAGTTCCTGAATGGTCAATTTTGGTGCGTCAGGAGGAGATAAAATATCAAAACATGCGTCAAACAAAGCCTGCGCTTTTGTATCTGCTTGTTTCATTGCCTCCACAGAAGCCAATAAGCCTCCTTCAGAACTTCTTCCATAAACGATTCCTACAGTAATGTTATTTACTGCACCTGGACGAAGCGTAAAAGGACCTGCTGATTGCACAAATCTACGATCACCATTTGGATTAGCAGGTTTACCTGGAGTAGCTTCAAACCAACCATCAGGCCAATCAGCTGACATATCTTCACCGCCAGTTCCCCAATTCAATGGATCTGATGCACCAGGAAACATGTAATCTGACAATACATCAGATTCGCTACCCGCTCCTAAACCACCATAAAACATCTCAGAACCATTTGCCCACTGACCTTCCATGAATTTGTAATATTCTGTTGCCACATCTGGATCATTATATGGATATAAAGAGGTTGAAGTATAATAAGTAAACCTTCTCATACCAAAACGTTCGTTATCAATCAAATCATCTGAATAACCAGTACCGATACCATTGTATACGATACCATTATTGTTTATAGCATCAGATATTTCAGGGATAACCATTTCATTTGTAATAGAATCCAGGTATGGACCTGGATTATCTAATCCATCTGCGTCTTGATAAGGACCTTCAAAGAAATCACATCCTATCGCTGGAGGGTTTTCTCCATATCCATTTGTTCCACCGTCACTTTGATCAACCAAGTCTCCATTGTAGGTATAACCTAAACCTCTTGAAACATCACATCCAACATAATCATCAGAATAGTTTCCTATATCACAATCTAAATACTGTGAAAAATAAGTATCATATAATGTCTGAGTACCCCTGTTAATTAATTCATAATTGTAAAAAGTCATTAGGTTCACTTCATCATTCGTAGCAAAAGAAAATGCTTGAGCTCTAATTTCCATCCCAATTGGATCTCCTGTCGTCTCCGTATGAATATTTCCTTTGTCATTGAAAACCCACCAATGCGTTTCATCACCATATAGAGTTACTCTTCTATCTACTTGACATGTCACATCATCCCTTCCTAATATATCGTCGTACCAAGGATGATCACCATTGTCAGGATTATAATTTCCATCCTCNTCTCGATCATAATAGGGAGCTAAAAAATAATCTTGACCTCGAGAAACATCTCCATGAGCTGGCCAACCGTATATTCTTTTTAACACGTCATTAGANGGTGCTTCAATATCATCACATCCTTCGGTTGCTATNCCCGCGTTACACTCAAACCAAATATTGAAAGCAACAACTTCTGCCTTTCGTATCGTGTAAAATTTATCGTAAGCCTGACACTGATCAGGATCAATGTTGGCTTCACCAAAATCACGTCGGGCACCGTCTCCAACTGGATATAATGGATTATAGTCTCCAGTGCCTGGGTTAACAGTTAAAGGACCTGCCCAAAAATCATTACCCGATCTGTAGCGCAAAGCTGCGAGTTTAAGCTGTCCATTTACATCTGTTCCTCCCATCCATAAAGCTCCTGCATAAATAGCAAATAAATTACTTCCTTTCGGCACCTCATATGCTGGNGTACCTTCTTGCCTGTTTTGGAACATACTACCCCCTTGCTCAATAAATGCGCTTACATCATTGAATTCCATTGTGAGTTTAGCTGTTGCCGGACTACAGTTTGCTCCTTTAGGAGTTTCATCTCCACCACCCTTTTTGTCATTTGGGCCAAGATAAGCTAATCCGTTAAGCGTTATACTTAAACCTATAATTGTTGCAAAAAACTGCTTTTTCATATTTGTAACGTTTAAACCGTTTATTTCTAAAATTTCCTTAAAAATCAAATTTCACTCCCAATCGTATTGTTCTAGGCGAACTGATATTGTAAGGATTTTGAATTTTCATTGAATAATAATCTCTAAATGCTTGTTCATCAATTTGATTCTGAATAGAAGACTGACTTGATGCCGCAGCAAGATATCCATCATCATTCCAGTTACCCGTAGCTCTATAAACATTCAAAATATTGAACTGATTAAGAAGATTGGTAACCCTAACATATATATTTAAAAAGGCTCTTTTCTTTTTATCTTCATTAGACCCAAATTCCAAATTGAATGTACGGTCTATTTGTAAATCTAGACGATAAGCCCATGGAAGCCTAGAACCATTTAAGGTTCCATTAAGACCTGCATTTAAATTCCCAATTGCTTCATCAGTAATAAACGTTTGATTCGAGTATGGAGACCCTGAATAAATATTAGAGAATATGTTCAATCCTGTATTTTCTAAAACTCTCATTTTTCCCAACATTGGACCGTTGTAATCCTCGCCACTGCCATAACGATAGTCAAAAGTTATTGCGATAGCATGTCTTTGGTCATATGAATAAGGGAAAATATTTCTTAAGTTAGGAAGACCTGCATTAATTAAACCAGCCGCAGAGGTTGCGTCTGACCCTGTACCTTCAGCAAACTGAAGTGTGTAATTCGCAGTCATTCTTAAGTTCCCTGTACGTCTCAAGTCATATGCAATTGTCAAACCTTTAATGGTACCAAAATCTCTATTCCCATATGTCCTGTAGGTCGCAGGGTGAGCTTGAAAAACATTGATTAATTGAACGTTATTTCTTTGCTCTCTATAAAAAGCTGAAATTTTAAGTGATGATGTTCTTCCCAACACTTGTTGGAAACCTAACTCATAATCAACAGTTGTCTCTGGCTTCAAGTTCGCATTACTAATGATTGCGCTTCTTGAATTGATAAACTGGTATTCGAAAGGATCAAATCTATAACCTGATGTTGGTCTTTTAGTGAGTATATCATAATGAGCAAAGAACGATGCTTCTTCTGATATTGGAAAAGAAAATGCTACACGAGGCATAAAATTAATTTGTGCTTTGTAATCTTCAAAGGCACTTTCATCAGGCGTTTCCTGACCTGGGTTTAGTAACCATGGTGCAATACCAGCAGATCCAGCTATTGGTTCAGGGTCTTCAACTGGAGTTCCATCAGCATTAAACCAATTCATTCCTGTTCTAAATCCATTAATGGAAGATGGGTCGTTGACATCATCAACGTAAACCACATAATCATCACCCATACTTTCTGGTAAATTCACCCATTCATACTGGGTTGGATCACTTGCTTTTAATGGCCTCTGCCTCTGCAACTGTTCTCGCATTAAAGAATAGATAAGGGTCTTTCAATACCGGCTGGTTAGCGTCAAATACATCAACACGAACACCAACATTAAATACGATATCATTAAACGCAAACTTATCCATGATATAACCGGCCATATAAATTGGTTGAAAAGCTCCAACAAATCTTTTAAAGTTACCGTTTTCGTCATATTCATTAAAATATTCATTAATGTCAGTAATGCCCTTCACCTTTTTACCGGTATGGTCATACCCCCAATAGGAAACAAAAGAATTTCCACTATTCAAGAGCTCATCTGGAGAAAACATATCAAATTGAAGAAGATTTGGGTCGTATTGATCGATATCAATGAAATAATCACCATCAACAGCAATACCTTCCAATTTTTGTCTCAAATTATAATCAAAAAATGATTGATTGTCATTCTCACGCTGACCTCCATATATTCCTGTACCTGAAGTGTAAGCATACCCTGAATTTAATCTATCATAGGTGATCGACTTGAAAGATCCAGAATCAGCGATAACTCCTGAATTTAAATCTAACTCAGTAATATGAAAGTTCGTAAGCTGTCGAGCGATTGTCCAAATACCTATTGGACCATTACCGCCGCCGCCGGTAGTTGTACCATTGGTCCAACCTCTATCTATTCTTTGTTCGTACTCAAAACCCAAAGAAATTGAATGGTCACCTATAACAACCGAACCTGCTCCTGTAACCCTAAACTGATCATTTTCAGACTTATAAAACCCATTGTATGGTGTACCGATGTTACTCCACATTCCATACACGGATTCAGGAGTGTCTCCATTTCTTAAGGCATTACCTTGATTGATTTGCGTCAAGTTTTCATAATGTCCTATTGGCGCGCCTTCATAAATATCATAGTATTGACTTGTTATTGCAGCGAGTGCACTATTTGTTTCAGACGGACTAAAATCAACTTCTACATCCTTAAAACCATTATGCACATATGTATTTGTCTCTGAATTGTACTCATATGACGGCCTTCTAGTTGTTGTATAATAACCTACATGTCCATAATTGAACATGTTGTATTGGTGTTTTGGATCATAAAAGTCTCTTGTCGATTTTGAATAATCGACCATCAAGTTGTAATTCGCTGATTTTATCTTCGAACTACTTCCTTCCTGAGAGTTGTTAAATCGTTGCGTAAAGCGACCAAATACTCTATAATCTAGATTGTTATATTCACCAAAGTTTCCGAAATTCAAAAGAGAACCATTTCTACCCCAATTTGTACCTGTCGAATAATTCAATGAACCTCCAAACTGCAAATTTACGGAAGGACCCGTATTCACATCTATTTTTGCCTGAGCTGAAACAACCCTATTTCTTGCATTCATTCTCCATGGTGTCGTTTCAAAATCAGAACTGGTTAAAAATAATGCATTGTGAAAAGTTCCAAATCCTGATGAATTTGGTCTCAATGGATTTGCTAACAAGTCGTCTCTTACATCTTTTTTAATTCTTGAACTCCCTCCTGATAAAGGTCTGCTATCTAGTCTATCCGTATAATTGGCAGAAATTAAAAATCCTAAAATTGGTTTTGTTTTATTCCCGGCTGAATCTCTTTTCATAAGTAAAGGGCCCGAAAGCATTCCTTCAAAAAGATTATAACCGTATTGATCTAGACCTATAACTTTTCCATCATAACCATCCGGATCAGCTCCATTAATATATATTCCTGATGAAACCGCCTCAACGCTTCCAAAATATGTTGCAGAAGGACCCCTGGTTGTAATTGAGATAATTCCACCTGTTACATCTCCATAATTTGCAGGAACACCACCAGTAATAACTGCAACTTCCTCAAGAGCAGATTTCGGGATATTTGACGATCCCCTGACTTTAATTCCATCAATGTAAAAATAAGTAGCATCAGATCTAGAACCTCTTACTGATATAGCTCCTGTTCCTTCATTCGAATTTACTCCACCAACGGATTGTGCAACTCCCGCCGCTGATCTTACAGGTAATCTAGATATATCTTCTCTTGTCACCGTTGCGCCAGAAGCACCTCCATCTTTATCAATTAAAGGCACCTTGTAAGCAATAACAACCGTTTCATCTATATCCTGAACATCCTTGGGTTTACTTAAGAGAATGTTATCTAAAAAAGTAATCTTATCTGATGATATTAGAACTGCCGTGATTTCTTGTGGCTGATACCCCTCTGCATTCCGAATTTCAACTAAGTATGATCCAGGTTGAATGGCATTAATTTGAAATTTACCGTCAAAGTCAGTTAATGCTTTTCCTTTAATTGTCCCATTTTGTTTGATGAGAACCTTACTGTAAGGCAATGCCTCTTTTGAACCATCGTCTCTAACCGTACCTTTCAATGTTCCTAAACCCGACTGTGAAAACGAGTAAGAACCTACTAATAAGAACGTTAAGAGGATATAATGTAACTTTTTTATCATAATATATATGAGTTGGTTTAAAATTCAATCATTTCAAGAGGGTAAATATAAAAAAAAACACCGTTATTAAAGAATTGTTAAAAATATTTAAATTGTTTTATTTAAGACTCGGAGAGTAAGATTATTAAATTACAATATAATTAGCATTTTTACAAAAAATAAAAGGTGATTTTTTTTAATAGACTTCATATTAAATTTGGAATAATACAGAAAAANAATNTTGACTGTAATNCCTGGATGCTTGATAATGAGATCGTTGAATCTAAGAAAATACAGAGTCTTAAAAGAAAGAATGAATTCACTGGTATTCGGCAACTTAGAAATGAATTGCTGCCAAAGAAAGAGATCATTTACAGCTCCTCTGGAAAGCCATCATTAATTGACGATACAACACAGCTTTCAATTAGTCATTCGTCTCAAAGTATTTGTGTTGCAATTTCTGATTCCCCATTGGGAATTGACATAGAAAAAATAGATGATAGAATACTTAAAGTGAGAGCCAAATTTGTGAATTGTGAGGAAAAACAGTTTTACGCTTATGACTCCATTGAAGATCTTACTATTCTTTGGACTATTAAAGAATCCATTTATAAACTACTTGACATCAGCGGAATAAGCTTTTTAGATGACATTCAAATAATTGAAAGAAACAGAGATGAACACACGTGTTTGGTGCAAGTAAATGGGATGCGAAAAACATATACTCTTAAGCATGAAAAAATCAAGAATGAAATATTAACCTACAACATCAACTAAAATGGACGTGTTAAAATTCTTAAATGGGTTAAAAAATGGAATCGCTATTCTCATTGATCCAGATAAATTCTCATCAAAAGATGAACTACGCATTTACTTAGACAAAGTGTCCTTTGCCAACCCCGACATAGTATTTATTGGAGGAAGTACCGTGTCTAAAATAGATTTTCAAAATTGTGTTGAACTTTCTAAAGAAAAAATAAAAGCTCCAATTGTGATTTTCCCTGGGGCTTCTCATCAATTGTCAGAACATGCTGATGCCATATTGTTTCTTTCTTTGATTTCTGGTAGAAATCCAGACTATTTGATAGGTCATCATATTGCTGCCGTTTCAGAACTCGAAAAAATGAACCTTCAGATCATACCGACTTCCTACATGTTAGTTGATGGAGGTAAAAAATCTTCTGTCGAATACATTTCAAATACAAACCCGATACCAAAAGATGCTTTTTCAATCGCTAGAAAAACGGCTTTAGCAGGGAAGTATCTTGGGCATAAGATCTTATATGCTGACGCAGGGAGCGGTGCGATGGAGCACATTTCAAAAGAAATGATAACCATCCTTTCAGAAACAAATTCTCCATTAATAGTAGGTGGAGGAATTAGAAGTATTGAGCAAATAAGAAGCGCCCACCAAGCCGGTGCGCAGGTAGTGGTTATCGGAAACAAAGTCGAAGAAGACATCAACTTCTTGTTAGACATAAAAAATTACAGCTTAAACTTGGGCCTTTAAACTGAGGTCGAGACTCTTGACTGAATGCGTTAATGCCCCAACAGAAATGAAATTCACCCCTGTCTCAGCATACTCAACAATAGTTTCATCGGTTATTCCTCCAGATGCTTCTGTTTCATAATTGTCTGGAACCATCTCGAGGGCGCGGACAATTTCTTTTGGAGAAAAATTGTCTAACATGATTCTATCAACTCCCCCTTCCTTTATCACCTCGCTCAATTCGTCTGTTGACCGAACTTCTATTTCGATTTTCAGTTGTTTTTTCTGGTTAGACAGATAGGAATTCGCCTTTCTAATGGCATTAGAGATGCCGCCAGCATAATCGACATGGTTGTCTTTTATCATAATCATGTCGTACAATCCAAACCTATGGTTTCCACCACCACCAATTTCAACTGCTTCTTTTTCAATCAATCGAATCCCTGGAGTAGTCTTTCTTGTATCCAGCAAAACAGCCTGAGTATGAGATATTTGATCCACCATTTGGCGCGTTTTTGTTGCAATACCACTCATCCGTTGCATTACATTTAGAACCAATCTTTCTGTACTCAAGATGGATCGAGCGGAACCTTTTAAAGTAAAAGCGATATCACCTTTCGATACATATTCTCCATCCTTTTTTAAAACATCTATTTGCAATGAAGGATCATAAATTTCAAAAATCCTTTTGGCCACTCTAATTCCAGCAAGAACCCCGTCCTCCCTTACCTCAAGACGTGCATTCCCTCTTTCATTTTCCGCGATACATGAGAGCGAAGTATGGTCACCATCTCTTATATCTTCTTTAAGTGCAATTTCTATAAACTCATCTAACATAGATACAAATATAGAGGAATGAATAAATTGTGAATATTAGTTCTAATTTTATTGCATGAATTCTTTAAGTGATGAAATCATAAATTCATTAAAAGTACTTCCTTCAAACCCTGGGGTGTATCAATTTATTGACTCGAACGGAGACATCATATATATAGGAAAAGCAAAAAACTTAAAAAACAGAGTGCAATCCTATTTTAGAGGTCAGCATGAACATTTCAAAACAAAAGTTCTCGTTAAATCTATATGTAAAATTGACTACCATGTCGTTGATTCAGAAACAGATGCTCTACTATTAGAAAACAATTTAATAAAAACACATCAACCGAAATACAATGTTTTACTTAAAGATGATAAAACATATCCATGGATTGAAGTAATTAAAGAACCTTTTCCTCGCGTTCAGACAACACGCAACAAAAGCAATAAAGACTCTTTATATTTTGGGCCATTTCCCAATATTCGAAATATGAATATTATGTTCAAGCTCATTAGTGATTTGTTTTATGTAAGAAGTTGTTCTCTCGATTTAAGTCCTGAAAAAATCAATAAAAAGAATTATTCTGTTTGTCTAGAGTTTCATATTGGGAATTGCAAAGGACCATGCGAAGGTTTTCAATCCATGGCTGATTATGATGACATGATTGAAAAAATCACCATGCTTCTTGAAGGAAAAACTTCCTCATTAATCAGGATACTGAAGAACCAAATGAAAACACTTTCATCGAATTATGAATTCGAAGAAGCAGAAAAAATAAAAAGAACCATTGATGGCCTCAATCAATACCGAACAAAATCGATAATAGTTTCTGAAGTTCATGACTTAGATGTATTGACTGTAGAGGATATTGATGAGGTCTTCTATTTTAACTACATGTTAATTAAGGGAGGCGCAATAATGAATGTCTACAATCAAAAGATTGCTAAAAAACTCAATGAAGACGCTCAAGACTTTGTTGTTTTAAATACTTCTATTTTAAAAGAAAAATTTGGATCAAATAACAAGATCGTAGTTTCCAATATCAAAATAAACTCATCATTTCAGGACTTTGGCTTTATTACACCTCAAAAAGGTGATAAAAAAACATTGCTCAATCTTTCCTTGAATAATATCAAGCACTACATAAATAATGAAAAGAAAAAATCAATTCTTTTCAAAACTAAAAATCATCAATCCAGAATCCTAGATACCATTAAAAAAGATTTTAAACTAAAGAATATTCCCAACCATATGGAGTGTTTCGACAATTCAAACCTGCAGGGAACTAATGCCGTCTCGGCATGTGTAGTTTTTAAAAAAGGAAAACCCTCAAAAAAAGACTATCGCCATTTTAATGTAAAGACCGTTAGCGGACCCGACGATTTCGAAACCATGAAAGAAGTTGTTTTTCGCAGGTACAAAAGACTACTTTCTGAAAACAAGAAACTCCCAGAACTTATTATCATCGATGGTGGCAAAGGGCAGCTTAGTTCGGCGCTTGAAGCACTTGAAGCCCTCAACCTTATAGGGAAAATAGCGATTGTTGGCATTGCCAAAAGATTAGAGGAGATTTTTTTTCCAGGAGACAAACACCCCCTCTACTTAGATAAACGGAGTGAAAGTTTAAAAGTGATTCAACACATGCGAAATGAAGCACACAGATTTAGTATAACGCACACAGGAACAAGAGGAGTAAAAACGCATTACATTCCTCCCTTGAAGATATTGAAGGAATTGGAACTAAAACCAAAGAGGTATTATACAATACCTTCAAAACCCTGGAGGGAATTCGAGAAGCTGAAATGAGCAAACTGACGGAAGCCGTCGGTCCCTCAAAAGCTCAACTGATCATCAATCATTTTACGGCTTCCTAAAGCTTATAAAATGGCATAGAAGAAGCCGAGGTTTCTCCACTAAGTTTTATGGTGTAAGACCCTTGAGAAAGGCCTTTCGTGTCTAATATCAAGTTGTTATTCCCTTCATTTGCATAGATCATCATCGTCTCAATGAGTTTACCCCTAACATCAATAATTTGTGCATACATCTTTTGAGCGTTCTTAAGGTCAAAAACAACAGAAACATCAGCATCCGATGGATTTGGATACAGATTCATATTGAAATCTTCACGCATTTCATTCAATCCAACTATAATATCGTCGGAAGAACTCCCTTCGTACAAGTTAATGTCATCAAGGTAAAAATTGTTTCCTCCTTCACCCTCAAATTTAAAACGCATTCTAAAATTATCTACGAAATAATCAGAAAAAACATTACCCATATGAATTGTCGTCCAGTCTTCTTGAGAACTCGGCTCCCAAAAAGAGGTCGAAACTTCACTAGAAAGGGAATTCCCTCCTAATGTTTTCCTTTGCGCCCAATTCTCACCACAATCTTTTGAAATAAATACTTTTAAGAATTCGTAGTTAGAAGATGATCGTTTACGATACGCATATCTAAAACTCAAGGTAACTTGTCCCGTCTCGGGAACACTAGAAATGTCTATCGGTGCTGAAATCAATTCATCAACATTTGATGGTTGCTGTCCATAATTCAACAACTTGACACATTTATTACCAGTGTGTCCAAATGCTGTTTGCATACTGAATGCATTATTATTATTAAGGTTTATCACTTCCCAGTTTGTCAAGTTATCAAGAGTTGTATATGACTCAAACCCTTCCCAAAAAGGTAAAACTGCTGCTGCTGGTAGAACTCGAATATAATTGTCTTTGGTTTCAATATCAGATGAAGCACCATCAGAAGAATTTAACTTAATTGTATATAAGCCTTCATTATTAAACATGATGCTTGGGTTTTGAGAATTGGCATCCGTCCCATTGGTATAAGACCAACCTGTAGATGGTGTTATGGTCCAAAGCCAACTCGAAACGGCATTAAAGGAGTCATCTGTAAATAAAACTTCATTTCCAGCACATATTGTGGTCCGATCCGCATCAAATTCTGCTTCACAAAGAACCAATACTCCTGTAGCACCCGTAGCATTTAAATTACTTGTTTTCCACAAATTAGATCTACCCGTACTTGAAACTTGAAGAGCCGCCCTCATTCTTGCAACTTGTCCGGCCGTAAACATTTTAGAACAATAAGAGTAATCCATGTAATTTTCGACATTATCGCGTATGTCAAAACCCCAATAAGCATTATCTCCATTACAAGAGTTAGAATTCACATTACAAGAGGTTACACCGATACATTCGGGAGTGTCCTGAACATCATCATCAGTATTACAATTACTAGGTAAATTAGGATTGTTAGTACCACCCCAAGGATGAGACAAATTCAACCAGTGTCCAACTTCATGGGTTAATGTACGACTCGCCCCTATGCCACCCGTTCCGATTGAACCCACATAATTGTGTAGGACCCAAATACCGTTAGTCATGCTGTTGGCATTCCAAGTACCAGGATTGTAAGTATAACCTGCCGCTCCTCCAATTTCACCACAAACAAAAATATTTAGATATTTATTTCCTGCCCAAGATTGATTATACACATCGTTTCCTTGAATGATTGCACCAACCTGACTTCCCCCATCGTCTCCTTGATAACTCAGTGGAGAATTCGTTCTGGTGATTCCTTTAAAACAATTACCATTAGGAGCTTTTGTGGCAAGAACAAATTCAATTTCAACATCGGAAGGGAAATCGATAAAGTCTGGATGCACATTCGCAGTGTCTGCATTTTGCTTTCTGTAATCCCGGTTCAAAATGGACATCGCATCATAAATTTGTTCATCTGAAATGTTTTCTAAACCTTCGCTGTGCAGGACATGAAAAACAACTGGAATTTTATAAATCGTACCTTTTTGATTAGGTTCTTTTAGCCTTTGCTGAAACTCTATTTCACCCGGCTTATTCATTTCTATGAAGTCCTGATTCTTTCTAAGTTTAGCCATTTTAACATGTTGGTGACAATATTCAATATTTTCTCCATCACGCGCGTTGGTAGGGTCGAATTTTTTGGTGTCTTGGGCGATACTGTGTAATGAGGAAATTAAGAATGAACACAGTAATAAAAATGATATTTTCATGTATTTTAGTTTTCTTTTAAACGTTTTTTTATGGTAAAGGTTTGCTAAAATAAACAATAATAGTTTTCAAAAAAATAAATAAGGGTATTCCTTACTGCTGAAAAAAATTCGAAATGCTGATTGATTATTGCGTATTTCTTATTAAAATTCCACAAATAGTTACATTTGTGTATGAAATCAAGAAAAGCAATTGATACGCTTTCAATAGCGACAAAATTAGTACTCCCAAATGACACCAACACCATTGGTAATTTGTTTGGAGGCGAGCTCCTCGCCTGGATGGATGTTATAGCCAGCGTATCTGCTCACAGGCACTGCAGAAGAGTTGTTGTTACGGCCTCAGTAAATCATGTTTCATTTAAAAAACCCATAAAAGAGGCTTCCATAGTTACCTTGGAAGCAAAAGTTTCTAGGTCTTTTTATTCGTCAATGGAGATTATTATCGATGTATATGTAGAAGATCGAGTCACTGGAGAAAAAGTAAAATGTAATGATGCCATTTATACTTTTGTGGCAGTTGATCAAAATGGAGGTCCTATTCAAGTCCCTGAACTTTTGCCAGAAACGAAGGAGGAGAAAGAACGATTTGAGGCAGCTTTGAGAAGAAAGCAGTTAAGTCTGATTTTAGCTGGAAAGTTAAAACCCAATGAAGCCTCTGAACTTAAAAAACTATTTTTAGAAAATCAATAATCATTATGAGTAAATTTCAAAACCTTATAGATGCCTATGGTGTTAGCCATAAAAATAAAACGAATAAGTTAATTCACTGGGTTTGTGTTCCAGCAATCTTCTTTAGTATTGTAGGTCTTGTATCCGTCATTCCTTTTCCTTGGGAAGCAGATATCACAGATAATATTAGGTTAAATTGGTCACTTTTCGCTCTTGGGTTAGTGTTGTTGTATTATCTCTCTCTTTCCATTTCCATTTCTATTGGAATGACTCTGTTTTCTTTAGTTTGCATTTACCTCTGTGGACTGCTTAATACTTTTGAATCTCCTCTTTTGATTTATTTGGGCGTTTTTGCAGTAAGCTGGGTGTTTCAATTCATTGGACATCATATTGAAGGGAAAAAACCATCGTTCCTGCAAGACATTCAATTTCTACTTATCGGACCTGCATGGCTGATGCATTTTATTTACAAAAAACTCAACATTCGTTACTAATGAAGCTTCTATATTTATTTCTTTTCTTAGGTTTTCATGGTTATTCTCAATCCCCTCATGGCGATTGGTATTCGACATTAAGAGCAGCTGACCTCCCATTGGTTTTTCATATCCAAAAGAATGGAAAGAAGACGATCATAACCGTAGATTCTCCTAAGCAAAAAGCATACGATATGCCTGCTGAAATAACCCTTTTAAAAGGCAATCAAATTAAAGTGGAAATGAAAAACATTGGAGTCACTTATGAAGGGACTTATTATCCAGACTCTATTTCAGGCATTTTTCAACAAGGGGCAATCGTAGAAAATATGACCTTTTTCAATCAACTTAAAGAACCAGAAAAGCCTCGCCGACCTCAAAACCCAAAGCCTCCATATAATTATAAAAGTGAAGATGTGACTTTTCCACATCTAAAAGACTCCTTCTATCTTGCGGGTACAATTACCATCCCAAAAAGACAATTACCATCACCTGCAATTGTTTTAGTTAGTGGAAGTGGGCCCCAAAATAGAGATGAAGAAATGATGGGACACAGACCGTTTTGGGTTCTGGCAGATTATCTAACCAATTTAGGATATGCTGTTCTTAGATACGACGATCGTGGCACATACAACTCTCAAGGAAGGTTTAGTTCAGCTACAACGCTCGACTTTGCAAGTGATGCCGAATCCGCAGTTAATTATTTGCGAAATCGTAATGATATCGACCCAAATAAGATTGTAATTATGGGGCATAGTGAAGGTGGTCTGATTGCTAATATTCTTGGTGCAAGAATCGACAAACTTTCAGGGATCGTTTCTCTCGCAGGCACCTCAATTAGAGGCGATTCCATTCTAGATATTCAAACAAGACTATTGGCGCAAAGCATTGGAGAAAAAGAATCTCAAATGGAATTAACACATGAATACAACGAAGCGGTATGGAATGCTGTGATTTCTGCTTCTTCCATGAAAGATTTGGAAAACAATTTAGAATTAATCTCGAAAAAATATGTTAAGCGATTAATGAAAAAAGGTTTTATTAAAAGAAGTGAAAAAGCGGATGTTATAAAATCAGTGGAACAAACTATACTCAATCCGTGGATGTACGAGTTTATAAAATATTCACCAAGTAAAGATATCCCAAATATCATGTGCCATGTATTGGTTCTAATTGGATCAAAAGACATTCAAGTGACAAGTAAGGAAAACATTGCAGGGTACAAAAATCTTTTACCCCAAAACGGAAAGCTCCAAACCATAAAGGAATTAAAAGGATTGAACCACTTGTTTCAAAAATGTACTACTTGTACCGTTAGTGAATATGGTCAACTCGAAGAAACATTTTCAATGGATGCAATGGAGGAGATACGTGATTTTCTGCAAGAAATTTGGAAGTAACTAGCCGATTGCTTTTATGATTTCATCTGGCTCATGAGCCATACATTTAAAATGACCTTTTGGGCATTTATCATATCCAATTTTAGAACAAGGCCTACAGTTCAGTCCCTTGTTTTCAATAATGACATCATTCTTATTGGTCATTTTTCTGTATGGATACATGCCAAACTTTGGCGTTGTGTTTCCCCAAATACTTATAATATCAAGATCAAAGAATGATGCAATATGCATCAACCTGTATCTCCAGTAATGAGCTTAGCTGATTGTTGAAGGATACTCGCAGATTGTAGAATGTTATAGCTCCCTGCACAATTTACAATGGTCTTGTTTTTAAAAGCGTCTTGAAGTTTTGACCCAATTTCAGCGTCATTTGAATCTCCTAATAAGGCAATTGGGATATTAATTTGATCTATGACTTTTACCAAAACAGAATATGGGATTTTTTTGGTGTTAAATTTTGCGCCTAAGGCTATGCAGTAGAACTTATTGGGAATTGCATCAAATATTTTTTTTAATTGGACCTGGTCGTTTATAGGCACGGAAAATGGGCTTCGAGTGATTGATTTGTTTAATCCTAAGGATTTTAGGGTCTCAAAATAACGATCTACGATATGAATTTCAGGAAGAACGTCGATTTTTAAAGAAGTAAATAATTTTTTTCTAAAGTTTAATTTTTTGAACCTGACAATCTTTTTAGCGTTCATGGCAGAAACTGAAATACTTCGAATATTCTTATGAAGGTCTATAATCAAATCAAATTTGTGATCTTTAATCCATTTTCTCGTAGCACTCAATGAGCCATTATGAGCATGTGAAAGATCAATATCTTTATTAGCAGATAACAGATGGATAAAAGTGTTTTTTGAAAGATAAGAGATATGGGATTTTGGATACTTTTCTTTGAGGGCAGTAACTACCGGAAAGGTTAACACGATATCTCCTATCGAGCTAAAGCGTATAAATAAAACTTTCACCTTTATGAATTAAACTTTAAATTTACTTTGGTACCCACACCAATCTCAGATTTGAAATCCCCTGATATTCCCGACATATTCATTCGGTACTTTATATTCGCAAGGCCAAGACCATGTTCTACATTGTCAATATCAAACCCATCACCATCATCACTGATCGTTATAGATATGTTTTCATTTTCATCTTTTGACATATTAAAAATAAAAACATTTGCATTCGCATGTTTTAAAGTATTATTAAACAATTCCTGAATGATTCGATATAGGTTGAAGTTATCAATAGATTGCATGTCTGACTCAATAATTGATTCATCCATATCTAATCGAAATTCAATTTCTCCAATAGCATTAATACGATGTGCAAATCTCTCCATTGCATTTATAAAACCTGCCTCTAATTCGGGGGGCAATAGATTGTATGCGATCTCTTTTACCTCACGGATGCAGCTTTGGAGTAAGTTCCCCAACTCATTGTAATTTTCTTTTTGTTCCTCTTTGGCTTCGAGGTTTTGAAACAAAAGGTTTAAAAGCACCATTTGCTGACCTAAACCATCATGTAACTCTCTTGCAATTTTTTTCTTCTCGGATTCTTCAGCATGAGAAATAATATCAAATTTTCTTTTTTCAAATTCAAGTTCTTTGGTCCGATCAATAATTAAAGCCATAAATTCAATATTACCAGAATCTGATTCAATTTGACTTATTTCAATATCGACAGTAATCTGTGTGTCATCTCCTGTTAGCTGTACAAACCTGCCTCCTTTCGGTGTAATCACATCATCTTTACTCCCTCCCGTATTGAATGAGGTTAACTGTCTACCCATAAGATCTTGATCAGAAAGATGGTATAGTGCCTTTGTTGCAATATTGACGAGTTCGATGGTCATATCCTCTCCCACCAGCTGAATAATAGGTAAGGGGGACTTGTTAAATACATCTTTAAACTTTCTTTCAGATTTTTGAACCTTGATGCTTAATTGTCTTCTTAATAAACCATATTTGATGGTTTTATTTAATATCTGGGCATTCAAGTCCCCCTTTAAGACATAATCTTGGCCTCCTTTAGAAACGATTTCTAAAGCAATTGATTCATCATCCATTCCTGATAAAACAATCACAGAGGCAAGAGGAAAGAGATTCTTGATTGAATCGTAGGTTTCTACTCCAGAAGAATCAGTAATATTTAGGTCCAATAATATAACATCCGGTTCTTGATATTTTCTAATCTCTTTTGCTTCACCTATAGAATCAATCGAGATAATGTTTTCTAAGGAAATTCCAGAGGTGCTCAGCTGAAACTGAACCATCTCGGCAAAAACAGCGTCATCCTCTATGATTAGTATTTGTGCTTCTTTCATGATTAATAGCTATTGCGAATCAAAACCCGGTCATTATCAACAACCTCTCGAATTCCAGAACGAAACGAATCCAACTCTTCTGGAGCAATGCAATCTGTAGGGAATGATAATTGTAAGTCTTTAATGTAATCAAAATATACAGATTCTTTTCCAATAGTGACCTGTCTTAAACCAGACAAATACACAATAGTAACCTCCCTATCAGACACGATAACCGCTTTAGATGAAATTCCAACTCTGAATTTATTTCTTATTCCAATCACAAGAAAAAAAAGGCCTTCAACAGAAAACCCAAAGAGAACAATTCCAGGATAATGATGCTCCCCTGTAACTCTAAACATAGCGTAAGCCACAGCAGACATGATACCCGACTCTAGCAACGTATACACAACTATACGTTGAGACCTTCCTTTGCTAACCACTTTATTCCATTGGAATCTTGATTGTTTGTTGACAATTAACAAGCCCATCCATCTACGAATACTCCTCCATATTAGAATAATAAAAAATAGTAATGCAAATCCTAAAAACATGTAACCCTGATANGGCAGCTCACTNCCCGTAGTATGAAGGAAATCAATGGGCACATCCAATCCAATGTATACCGTTAAGCACAATAACGGAATGGTGAAAAATATCAATAGACTATTGGTAAAACTATTCATTTGGGATTAATTTCAACTGACGTTTTAACATTACAATTTCTTCTTTTACTTCCTCATTCTTTTTATTGACCTTGTCAAAAAGTTTCTCTGCTCCTTTTGAAACTGAAAAATAACCGAGATTGTTTTCTGATTGTAAAATGTCATTTTCTAAAGTGGAAATTCTCTTACGAAGGATGTTTTTTTCTTTAAAAAAAATGTCTTTTCTGTTTTCCATTAATGCATAGGAATCAATTTTGAGCTTAAATATAGTCAACTCCACTTGTTCAGGTTTAAATTGAAGACCTTTTACTTTCTCTTTTAGAACACTAATGAATTCGGATAAAATCTGATTTGACTTGTCTTTTCGAACAGGACCTATCGCAACAAAAGACTCAATGTCCTCTTTAAGGTTTTGCTCCGTGTACTCTTTAGTTAATTCCTTATTCTTAAAGGATGCAATAGCCGTATTTTTAGCCTTTAAGTTTTCTTCAAGACTTTTTTTAAATTCATTCGAGACCTCTTCCTTTCTATTAAAAAACTGATCACAAACTTTTCTAAATTCTTCCCAAAGAGGACGTTCATACCGACCTGCGTTCTTTGTTGTCTTCCACTTTTTTTGAAGATCTATTAATCCTTTAGTTGCCGCTTGGATGTCTTCAGAATTATTCAATTCCACTGCGCGAGCAATTAATTCTTTCTTAACGTCTCTTGCTTTATGATCTACCTCATCTTTTGATTTAAAAAACACCTTTCTTTCATCAAAAAAAGCATTACAGATACCTCTAAATTCTTTCCAAATTTTATCATTGTCTTTTTTTGCAGCGAAACCAATTTTTTTCCAATCTTCTTGTGCTTTTTTAACCTCATTTGTAAGATGATTCCATTGTTTGATATTTCTAGAATCGTCTTCTTCTTTTATCTTAATTTTTAGAGAAGCGATAATTGCCCGTTTCTTATTTAAGTTGTCATTTTGAATCTGGCGATATTCATCGTAATGTTTATTTATTTTATCATAAATAGAACGAACCGCTTCCCAATAGCTGGTCTTTAATATCTCCCATTCCTCATTATTAACAGGGCCTATATCCTCCCAATCATCTTGAAGCGAACGAAGTGATTTTTCAATTTCTCTTACTTGACTTTCCCCATTACGAAGAGTCTGCAGCTTGTGAATAATCTCTTGTTTTAGTTGAGCATTTCTTTTGTAATCATGATCTTTAATTTCACGATACATATTTATGTTGTAAAAGAACATTTCACGAAGTCTAGAATATTCTTTTTGAACGATATCCCTTTTTGTTCTAGGAATGTCTCCTATTTTCTTCCAAGTCTCTTGTATCGTATTAAACGCTTTGAAAGCTGAGCCAATATTTTCCTCATTTTCAACGAGCGTCTTAAGCTCTGTAATTAGATCGGTTTTTTGCTTTAAGTTTACCTCTTCCAATTGATTTTTTAACTCAATCTGCTTTTTTCGGTTTTCTTTATAGCTTCCATAAAGAACATAAAATTGTTCTTTAACAATCGTAAAATCAACTTGCTCAATTGTTTCTCCTTTGTCCTTAGCTTTTAGTACCTCAACTTGTTGACTCCCCTCTGACTTCAATAACCAATCATCAAAATCAACTTTAAGCTGATTGACCTCTCTTATGTTAGAGATCAAGTCATCTTCTCCAATTTTAGCACTAAGCTTTTCTATTAATTCGTTTTTCATTTTACCAAAACATTCATATCAAAATCTGCCAATCTCACAAACCTCTCAATCCGCGATGAAATCTCCTCACTCTTTAAATCCAACAGCCTCTCTGTTCCAAATTTCTCAACACAGAAAGAAGCCATAGCTGAACCATATATAACCGCTCTTTTTAAGTTCTCAAATGACAAGTCACCTGTAGATGCGATGTGCCCCATAAATCCACCAGCAAAAGTATCTCCTGCACCAGTTGGATCAAAAACTTCTTCAAGCGGTAAAGCTGGAGCAAAAAACACTTCATCCTTAACAAAAAGTAGAGCCCCATGTTCACCTTTCTTAATAATCAAAATCTTGGGTCCCATTCCTCGAATCAACCTGGCGGCTTTTACGAGAGAATATTCACCACTCAATTGGCGGGCTTCCTCATCATTAATAATCAATAGATCTACCATAGAAATGGTCTTTTCAAGATCACCCATTGCAATATCCATCCAAAAATTCATGGTATCCATTGCAATGAGTTTTGGTCTTTTATTTAGTCGAGTGATTACTGTACTTTGAACCAATGGACTCAAATTACCCAACATCAGATACTCAGAATTCTGGTATTCCTCAGGCACCAATGGGTCAAAATTTTCAAGTACATTCAGTTCTGTTATTAGCGTATCTCTGCTATTCATATCATTGTGGTATTTCCCAGACCAGAAAAAGGTTTTCTCCCCTTCTTTTACTTGCAGCCCTTTGGTATCGATACCACGTCTATTTAGATCGTCCAATGTTTCTTTTGGGAAGTCATCACCAACAACAGAAATAATATTCTGATTCTTCTCAAAATAGGATGATGCCAATGCGATAAAGGTTCCCGCACCTCCAACAATTTTATCGGTCTTTCCATATGGTGTTTCTATGGCGTCAAATGCGACACTTCCAACAGTCAATAAACTCATTTTTTTTTATTTTAAGACTCAAAGATACGCAATTTGACACTTACTTTATGAAATAAAAATTTACGTTTGTTTAAGGGAAATAGAACATCTCGTCTCGCGCAATTTTGTAATTTTAAGCAAATGAATAAAATAATACTCCTTGCCCTTGTCTCCTTACTCTGTTTTTCATTGCAGATTACAGCACAGCAAGAGGATAAAACGGGCGAGCTTATTAAAATATTTAATCAAAATTCAAAAATATCACTCGTATCGAATGATGAATTGGTCGATAGACTAAAAGTAAATTTAAATGATGACAAACTCAAAAAAATGATAAGCTTGTTATATTAGATTTATTATTGTCCCATTACTTAGAAAAAGGAGAGTTCATAAAGTTCAAACAACTTTATCAAAATAATTTATCCTTATTAAATCAAGATGCTTTAAAAATGCATTTCTGGGAAAGTGTTTTTTCCAATTATTCTGGAGACTATGTAAAGAGCCTGTCTGCCTCGAGAAAACACTTAATTGAAGTGGAAAAAAACAGAAATAATGATGAGCTTTCAAAAGCTTACAGGATTCTTGCACTTTCAAACATGTATCTGAATAATAAAGATTCATCTCTTTTCTATTCTAATCTCTCATTAAATTTTGCTCGAAGATCGTCATCAGAGAATGCAGTTTTAAATACATTCAGAACACAATCCGTAATTTATAATCATTTTGGAATGATTGGACAGAGTACTTCGGTACTCATTAAGTTTATTGACCAAGCAGAAGAAAATAGAGACTTCAAAAACATCTGTTGGGGTACCATTCAAATTGCAGAAAAATCTTTTCAAATACGCTACTATAATGAAGCAAAAACTTATTATAGAAAAGCATTAAGTCTTGCTGAAAAAAACAATGCGACTTTCTACAAATCTGTAATTTACAGAGGCCTTTCTGAGGTATCTCTTGCCTTACAAGAGGAAACAGAAGCGACCAGGTATTTAGAAAAAAGTCTACCATTAATAAAGGAGTGGGAAGAAAGCACAAATCTTCCTCTGACGATGCTTACAAAGGCTAAAATATTGATCTATCAAAACAATTATGAACAGGCCAACAATGAATTAGCAACTGCCAGAAGTCAATTTGAACACCTTGGAGATAAGGTTGGAAATGCCATTTCCTTGCATCTTATTGGACAGCTATTCTTTAAACAGAAAGAATGGAAACTCTCAGAAAGCTATTTTAATAAATCGTTAAACCTCCTTGAGGGTTATGAATTTGATTCATATCGTCTAGAAAGTCATAAATTTCTTGCAGAAGTCTATGCCAATAAACAAGATTTTACTCGGGCTTATGCCAACCTTGAAGAATATCAAAAATACACGAATATCAATTCATCAATATCTAGCACCAAAGCTATAAATGAATTGACGCAAATGTATTCACGTGAGCTTAGGGAATATCGCATTAAAGAGCAGAGTCAAGTAATATTGACTCAAAAAAAGGAAAAAGAACTCCTTGCTTTAAAAAGTGAAAAACAGTTTTCCACGATCATACTCATTGTAATCATCTTGACATCCATCATTATTATTGTTGTCTTTTATTTTAGACAACTTAAGATCAAGCAACAAACTCAAGAAATAGAAATGTCTCAAACCTTATTGAGGACACAAATGAATCCTCATTTTATTTTTAATGCCATGTCCGTAATACAAGGCTATATCTACGAAAATGATCCGAGTAAATCTTCAAAGTTTTTGGTCAGTTTTTCAAAATTAATTCGACTTATTTTAGAAAATTCTCCAAAAGAATTCATCACACTTGAAACCGAGGTTGATATCCTTGACAAATATCTAAAAACACAAAAATTGAGATTTGAAAATCGATTTGACTTTAAAATAACAGTGCCCGATGAACTGGTTTTTAAAAAAGTATTGATCCCCCCTATGATTACTCAACCGTTTGTTGAGAATTCAATAGAACATGGACAGCTTAACATAGTAGAAAATGGACATATTCACATAGAGTTTAAAGAACAAAACGAAATGCTTTATGTAAAAATTGAAGACAACGGGGTTGGACGTAAAGAATCTGAAAAAAACAAACTGAAAAAGGACCACAAGAGTATGGCACTAAACATAACAAAAGAAAGAGTGAATATTATCAATAAGAAATACCGATCAAAAGCTACTGTTGAAATTGGAGATCTACAAGAGGGGAAATTTAGTGGCACTCTCGTAGAGTTAAACCTCCCATTACTCACCGAAAAGATTAACTTAGATTAACTTAGACTAACTTAGACTAACTATGAAAAAGATCCTTATTATTGATGATGAAAACAAGACCAAAGATTTCATAAAAAAACTCCTTATTTCATTTGGTCACAAATTTGA
>JGI20156J14371_10000863_pt1 | contig 25831 bp, 26 predicted proteins | sample COG_06_FD_14371 | JGI IMG/M metagenome (IMG submission 14371)
AACGCCTCTTACATATAAAAATAAAGGAATAACAGTCATTGGACCTGCAAATAAAATTAGCAGCATTAAAGGAGGATTATCAAAAGTAAAATCATTAAGATTATTTTTTGAGATAAAATAAAATGTAACTAATGCAAATGGTAATATAAATAAGCTTTCAATCAGTAAGCCAATATCAGTATCAATTGCAATTTTTTTTCTTATTAAATTATAAAATCCCCAAGCGGACCCAACTATAATACCAACCCATGGTAAAGATTTAAAACTCATTAAGATTAAAAATAAGATTGAAATTATTACTAATATTATTGAAAAAATTCTTTTTTGATTTAATTTTTCATTAAAAAAAATAAAACCCAAAAATACACTTAGTATTGGCATCATAAAATAACCAAAACTTGCATCAATAATTTTATCTGTAGCTACCGCATAAATCCATACAGACCAGTTTATGAAAATTAATATTCCAGAACAAAATAATGCAAATAATAATTTAAAATTTGAAATAATTTTCAAAAAAACATTCCATTTATTGAAATAAAAAGTAGTTATTATAAGTGCAAAAGTTGTCCATAAACATCTATGAACAACAACTTCTATGTGACCTATAAAAGAAATATATTTAAAGTATAATACACCAACAAAACCCCACAAAAATGATCCTAACGAAGTTAGAATTAATCCTTTAGTAAATTGATCTTTCATTAAATCTTTAAAATTGTCATAATATTATACTTTTATTAGAGTATTTTATGGTTGAATTAAATAATTATAATAATAAAACCAACTTCACGGAAGGATGGCAGAGTGGTTGAATGCACCGGTCTTGAAAACCGGCAAAGGGGCAACTCTTTCCTGAGTTCGAATCTCAGTCCTTCCGCCACTAATCATGAAGATTATATTTAAAATTTTTAAATAAAGAATTAATATTATTTTCTTTAAATTCAAAATCTGTATTCGTACCATTAAAAAAATTATATAAATTGGTATCATCAATATTTAATAATTCTTCTAAATCACCTAGATCTTTATTGGTTAATTCATCTATATATTTTTTAGTGAATGCGCCCAAAAGTTTGTCCATTTCCTTTGTGCCACGATAATTAGATCGATATATAATTTTTTTTTTTAATTGCTCTATATTGAGATTCATTATTAGAATATATTATTAGTTCATGAATAATAAAAGTAATTATCAATATTTATTGTCAGATTTAACTTCTTTAAAAGGTGTTGGTATTAAAACTATGAACTTGTTAAAAAAAAAAAAAATCAATAATATTTTTGATTTATTGTGGAAACTTCCAAAAACATATACCGACAGAAGCTTATCATCAAAAATTAAAGATTTAAAAATTGGAGAAAATCAAACAATTACAGTAATTCCACAGAAATATTCATTTCCACGAATTAGAAATCTTCCAAATAGAGTTTTGTGTTCTGATGAAAGTGGAGAAATTGAATGTATATTTTTTAATAGTTATGAAGGTTATGTAAAAAAAATTTTACCTATAGGTCAAGAAATTACAATTAGTGGAAAAATTGGACATTATAGAAACAAATACCAATTAACTAATCCAAAATACATATCTGAAAACTCTTCATTAATAAAACAAAAACATAACACCTATTCACTAACGGAGGGAATTTCAGAAAAAATCTATAATAAAATTATAAATCAAATAATTGATAATTTGCCAATTTTAGATGAATGGCATTCAATGAATATATTAAATAAATTTGATAATATTAATTGGAATGATGCTATCAAAGAACTTCATAAACCAGATAACGTCGGAAATTATAAAAATAATTTTTATCAAAGATTAGCTTACGATGAAATATTTTCAACGTTTTTAGTTAATTCTGAAATTAGAAAGAAAATCAAAAAAATAAAGAAAATAAAAAAATATTTAAATAAAAAAAAACAAATAGATATAATAAAAAGATTAGAATTTTCTCTTACTAATGATCAAATAAAAACATTAGAGGAAATAAATAAAGATTTATGTTCTTCAGATAAAATGTTCAGACTTTTACAGGGTGATGTTGGTAGTGGCAAAACTATAGTTTCTTTGTTAGCTGCTTACAACACAGTAAATTCAGGTTTTCAAGCTGCTGTAATGGCCCCAACAGAAATTTTAGCAAGGCAACATTATAATCTTGCAAAAAATTTGTTTCCAAAAAATATTAATATTGAATTGATTTCAGGAAAATCAGATTACAAAACAAAAAAAAATATACTTAATAGATTAGCTAAAAGTGAAATAAATATTATATTTGGAACACACGCTATTTTTCAAAAAAATGTTACCTTTGGAAATCTTGGATTAATTGTTATAGATGAGCAACATAAATTTGGTGTAAATCAAAGAAAAAGATTGTCTGATAAAGGAGGCAATAATTGCGATGTATTGTTAATGACTGCAACACCAATACCAAGAACTCTAACAATGACAATGTATGGCGATATGGACCTTTCTATTATACGTGAGAAACCAAAATCAAGAAAACCAATTAAAACATACAGCAAACTTGAAAGTAAAATTGATGATGTAATAAAGTTCATTAAAAAAGAAATTAAATTAGGAAATCAAATTTTTTGGGTTTGTCCACTAATTGAAGAATCTAAAAAATTAGATCACACATCAACAGTAAAAAAATTTGAACATCTTAATAAAATTTTTCCAAATAATGTTTCTTTGCTGCATGGTAAAACTGATCCTGAAGAAAAAGAAACTGTACTTAATAAATTCTTAAATAATAAGTTTAAAATTTTAGTATCAACTACAATCATAGAGGTTGGTATTGATTTTCCCAATGCAAATGTAATAATAATTGAAAATGCTAATAAATTTGGATTATCACAACTACATCAATTAAGAGGTCGTGTTGGTAGAGGTGATAAAGATTCTACTTGCATACTTATGTTTAAATCTAATTTAAGTGAAAATGCAAAAAAAAGAATTAATATTTTAAAAGATTCTAACGATGGTTTTTTAATTTCTGAAGAAGATATGAAAATTAGGGGTTTTGGCGATATTTTAGGTTTTAAACAAAGTGGTATAAAAAATTTTAAGTTGGCCGATCCAATTCATAATAATGATCTTTTTCTTTTAGCAGAAAAAGAGATGAGAAGAATTGAACAATCAAATGAAGATATAAGTAAGTTTAAACCACTTATAAAATTATATGATAGAGCTGATATTATTAATGATATTGCCTAAGATTATTTGTTTGATGTACCTGCAGAGACAATAAACTTAGAAGCTTCTTCGAAAGACATATTTAAATAAATAACATCTTCTATTGGAAACATTAATAAAAAACCACTGGTTGGATTTGGTGTAGTAGGAACAAATACATTTATTAATTTTTTGTTAGTTTTTTCAGCCATTTCACCTGTATTTTCTTTCGTAGCAAAACCAACTGCCCAAACATCTTTTCTTGGATATTGAACAAGAACAACACTTTTTTTATCATCATCTTTTTTAGAAAATGTTTCTGTCATTTGTACAATTGCAGAATAGACTGTTCTCAAAAATGGTATTCTTTTAAAAAGATCATCAATTAATTTTAAAATTCTTCTACCAAAAAATGATAAAGATAATCCACCGACTATAGTAATAAATATTATAGAAATTAAAATTTCAACACCAGGAATATTGAAAGGTAAATAGCTATTTGGATTAATGTTATTTGGAATTAAATTTGATGATATGCCTATCAGAATTTTACTAAGATATAATGTGAAACCTATTGGTATTAATACAACTACACCAGTAATAAAATAGTTTCTAAGAGTTAATGATAAAGATTTTTTATTAGGTTTTTTTGTCATGGATCAATTAAAACTTGAATAAATTACAAAAGAAATAGCAACAATAAATAGAAATAATAAAATTTTGTTATTAAGATTCATAATAAAATGATATTACAATTTTATACTAAAATGAATAGAAGAAAATTTTTATCATATATTGGATGTAGTTGTTATGGCTTAATCCTACCCTCTTGCTCTACAGCGCCAATAACTGAAAGAAAACAATTAAAAATAATTCCAGAATCTAAATTAAATGCTCAAGCAGCGCAAATTTATGAAAAAGTAAAAGAAAAAGAAAAAATGAGTGATGATATAAAATCATTGAATGAAATTAAAGAAATTGGAAAGAGAATGGAAGAGTCTATAGGTGAATATTTTTATAGAGAAAAATTAAATGACCCAACAACTAATTTTGATTGGGAATATATATTAATTGATAACAAAAAAATTAGAAATGCTTGGTGCATGCCAGGAGGTAAAATTGCTGTATACACAGGTATGCTTGAGGTTACTAAAAATACTAATGGTTTAGCAGCAGTAATGGGACACGAAGTAGCTCATGCTGTAGCAAAACACTCTATTGAAAGAGCAAGCAGAGGTGTTTTGTTAAACACTGGAACTCAACTTATTGATATATTTAGTGGTGGAAAATTGTCACAAGTTAACAGAACAACTGGCATGAATACAGTTGGTCTATTATCTCAATTAGGAATAATGAATCCTTTTAGCAGAAAACAAGAAAGTGAAGCAGATTATCTTGGTATGATTTTTTCATCATTATCCGGATACGATATTAGAGAAACAGTTAATATTTGGAAAAGAATGAAAGAGTTTAACAAAGGTAAGGAGCCGGCTGAATTTATGAGCACACATCCATCAGCTGACAACAGAATAAAGAAATTAAATGGATGGATAAACGAGGTAGTTTTAGACTATCCGCCAATTAAATTAAGCTAAAAGAAAATGAATAAGTGGTGAGCCCTGATGGACTCGAACCATCGACCCATTCCTTAAAAGGGAATTGCTCTACCAACTGAGCTAAGGGCCCACATAATATTCAAAATTGAATAATTGTTATATACAGAATTATTCTCATTTATCAAACGTCAATTTGAACTAAAATTTGTATATCTTCTACAACTTATCAATGTATTTGTCATGAAATTGATCAAAAGTACCTTCAAAGATATTTTTTCTAATTGCAGTCATTAATTCCTGATAAAAATTAATATTATGGAGTGTTAAAAGCATAGATGCTAAAATTTCATTAGTATTGAATAAATGATTCAAGTAATTCTTTGAATATTTATTTAAACTTAAATTGTCACAATCAGCGTCTAGGGGTGTATTATCAGTTTGATATTTATTATTCTTAATATTTATTCTCCCCTCCCATGTAAACGCTAAACCAGTCCTACCAGAACGAGTAGGTAAAACACAATCAAACATATCAATTCCTCTTTTTACAGCACCTAAAATATCTGAAGGTGTTCCAACACCCATTAAATAGTGAGGTTTTTTATCTGGTAAAAATTCTTTTATATCATCCAAAACATTAAACATTTCATTTTGAGACTCTCCTACAGCCAAACCACCCATTGCATATCCATCAAATCCAATATTAATTAATTCATTTAACGATTTAATTCTTAGATCTTTAAACAAACCTCCTTGCACAATGCCAAATAAAGCTTTATGTGGATTATTTCCAAAAGCCTTTTTTGATCTTTCAGCCCAGTATAAAGATAGATCCATTGATTTTTTTATTAAATTATAGTCATCAGATTTTCGAGGACATTCATCCATTATCATAACTATGTCTGAATTTAAGCCTAATTGAATTCTTATACTTTCTTCAGGACTTAAAAAAAATTTTTTACCATCTACGTGAGAATTAAATATAGCACCTTTTTCTCTATCTATTTTATTGAGTTTAGAAAGCGACATTACTTGAAAACCACCTGAATCAGTTAATATTGGAAGATCACAATTCATAAAATTGTGTAATCCTCCAGCTAATTGAATTCTTTCAACTCCAGGCCTAATCATTAAATGATAAGTATTTGAAAGAATTATTTCAGAACCAGTTTTTTTAATATCATTAATTGTGCAGGCTTTAACTGTTGCTTGTGTCCCAACAGGCATAAAAGCAGGTGTATTAATATTTCCTCTATGTGTTTCAATTAAACCACATCTAGCAAATTTATCTTTTTTTAAAACATTAAAAGCAAAATCTTTTAATGCCATTAAAAAGATTATAGGGATTTAAAACTAATAATTTTATCAGGATCAGAAACAGACCCGTTATTACTATCATCACCTCTTTTTATTTTATCAACTAATTCCATACCTTCTAAAACTTTACCAAAAACCGTATATTGTCGATCTAAAAAAGGTGCTGGTTTAAAACATATAAAAAATTGACTGTTAGCACTATCAGGGTCGGATGATCTAGCCATAGATAAAGTTCCTCTATCATGTGGAACGCTGCTAAATTCTTGTTTCAAATCTGGCATATCTGATCCACCCATACCAGCTCTTCTTAAATCAAAATCACTTGATTCAGAATTACCAAATTTTACATCACCAGTCTGCGCCATAAAACCATCAATAACTCTATGAAATACAACGTTGTCGTACTTCCCACTGTCAGCCAATTCTTTAATTCGCTTTACATGATTTGGTGCAACATCTTCAAATAATTCAATTTTTACATCGCCATCTTTTAATTTTAAAATCATTATATTCTCCTGTGATATTGATTGATTGGTAGTTAAAAAAAATAAAGTTAATATATAAATTATGATTTTATTCATATTTGTCTTTTAAAGATTTAATTGTACTTTTGGTAGCAAATTTTTTTATGTCTCCATTTAATTTAGCAATTTCTTTAACAAATCTTGATGATATTATTTGATTTTCTACATCTGACATTAAAAAAATTGTTTCAATATTGTTATTAAGTTTTCTATTCATGCCTGCTAATTGAAATTCGTATTCAAAGTCAGAAACAGCTCTAAGACCTCTTAAAATAATATTAGACTTATATTTCTTGCATAAATCAGTTGTTAGTGAGCTAAATGAGACAACTAAAATTTTTTTTTTATTAAGTTTAAGATCTTTAAATAAAGCTTTGTTAACAATATTTATTCTTTCTTCTGAGCTAAAAAGATAATTTTTATTACTAACATTTGATACACCAACAACAATTTTATCAAATAGTTTTAAAGATTTTTTGATAACATCAATATGACCGTATGTTATTGGATCAAACGTACCAGGATAAATGGCAACTTTATTCATTAAATTAAATTATCATCAATTTTAATTGCAGAAACAACTTTTTCTTCCCCAGATAATTTAATTATTCTAACACCTTGAGTGTTTCTTCCGGCAGTTCTAATTTCTTTAACAGCTACTCTGATAACACGACCTTTGTTTGTAGAAATAAGTATTTCATCTCCCTCATTAACTGGAAATGAAGATGTTATATTTCCATTTCTGGGTGAATTAACAATACCGATTATACCTTTTCCTCCTCGGTTGGTTACACGATAGTCAAAATGAGAAGTTTTCTTTCCATAGCCATTTTCACTTATTGATAATACAAATTTTTCTTTAGCTTTTAATTCAGATTTTTCATCTTTAGATTTTTTACCATTTTTCTTAAGTTTGTCGTTATCAATGACAGACAATGATACAATCTGGTCGTTGGGGGCTAATTCTATTCCCTTAATACCTTTTGAGGATCGACCTTTAAAAACTCTTAATTTTTTTGCTTCAAATCTAATACATTTGCCAAGTTTAGTACTCAAAATAACATCCTGATCATCTTGACAAATTTTAACACCAACTATTTTATCATTATTATCAAGTTTCATTGCTATTTTACCTGATGAATTGATTGATGAGAAATCATCTAAACTATTTTTTCTAACTTTTCCTTGAGCTGTTGCAAAAATTATTTGATATTTATCAGTCTCTGTTTCATTTTCAGGCATTGGCATAATCGAACTTATAGATTGGTGATTTTTTAAGGGTAAAATATTAAATAATGATTTACCTTTTGAAGTTGTTGAGCCTTCTGGTATTTTCCAAGCTTTAACTTTATAAGCCAATCCCTCTGTAGAAAAGAAAAGAACTGAAGTATGCGTATTAACTGATAAAGTTTGAATTACAGAATCTTGATCTCTCGTTGTGATTCCAGCTTTACCTTTACCACCTCTTTTTTGCTGTTTAACAACATCTAAGGACCCTCTTTTTATATATCCTTGTAATGTGACGGTAATTATTACAGATTGTTTCTGTATTGTTTCTTCGATATCATAATTTAATACAGCATCTATAATTTTGGTTCTTCTTGGTACTGCAAATTTTTCCTTAATATTTTTAAGTTCTTCACTAATTACTTTTAGGAGTTCTTTTTTAGACGATATAATTTTTTTAAATTTTGCAATTAATTCAGCAAGTTTTTTAATTTCAACTTCAATTTCATTAATTCCAAGTGCTGTTAATTTTTGAAGTCTTAATTCTAAAATAGCTATTACTTGAGGCTCTGATAATGAATATGTGTTTTTACTTTTTTTACCCTCAACCAATGAAATTAATTTTTGAGATTTATTTATTTTCCAAGAAGTTTTTAAAATAGCCTGTTTTGCATCGTCGGGTGTTTTAGATGAACGAATAATTTTTATGATTTTATCTAAATTCTCTACAGAAACTGATAAACCTATTAAAATGTGAGCTCTCTCTTCAGCTTTTTGAAGATCAAATTTTGTTTTTTTAATAACAACATCTTCTCTAAATGATAAAAAGTTAGTTAAAAAATCTTTTAAGTTACATGTTTTAGGTTTTCCCTCAACAATAGCTAAAGTATTAAAACCAAAAGAACTTTCAATTTGAGTATTTTTATAAAGTTGTCTTTTAATGGTCTCTGGCTCAACACCATTTTTTAAATCTATAGCTACTCTTATCCCCTCCCTATTAGACTCGTCTCTAATATCCTTAATACCTTCAATTTTCTTTTCTCTTACTAATTGCGCAATTCTTTCATTTAGAACAGATTTATTAACTTGATAAGGAATAGATGTAATTACCAATCTATCTCTACCATTTTTAAGAGTTTCAGCAGAAACCTCTCCTCTAATTTTAAAAGAACCTCTGCCATTATTGTATCCTTGTTTAATAATGTCCTTACCTATTATTACACCACCTGTAGGGAAATCAGGACCAGGTATATGTTTCATTAATTCTTTAATCTTAATTTCTTTATTATCTATTAGTGCTAGAGTTCCATCAATAATTTCACCTAGATTATGTGGAGGAATACTTGTTGCCATACCAACTGCAATACCACCAGCCCCATTAACTAAAAGATTTGGATATTGAGCAGGCAAAACTGTTGGTTCTTTTTCTGTCTCATCATAATTACTTTTGTAGGAAACTGTATTTTTTTCAATATCATCAATTAAAAATTGTGAAACTTTTGCAAGTCTAGTTTCTGTATATCTCATAGCAGCAGCTGGATCACCGTCAATTGATCCAAAGTTTCCTTGCCCTTGAACTAGCGGTAAACTCATAGAGAAATCTTGAACCATTCTAACTAGAGCATCATAAACTGATTGATCACCATGTGGGTGATATTTACCAATTACATCACCGACTATCCTTGCTGATTTCCTAAATTGTTTTGACCAATCATAACCACCTTTATACATGGCATATAATATTCTTCTATGGACTGGTTTTAACCCGTCTCTTATATCTGGAAGAGCACGACTAACAATAACACTCATTGCATAAGAAAGATAAGATGAACTCATCTCATCATGCATTGAGATTAGTTTAATATTATTTTCTTTCGGGATTTCACTTTTTTGCATAGTCACTAAAATGGAATTTCGTCATCCATATCGTTTGACACTTGAGAAGAATCCTCAGTGTTGTTTTGTTGTGTGTTATCATTTTGAATTCCACCTCCAGAAGAGTTGCCTCCACCAAGCATTGTTAGTGTAGAATTATAACCTTGAAGTACAATTTCAGTTGAATATTTATCTTGGCCAGATTGTTCATCTTTCCATTTTCTAGTTGTCAATTGACCTTCTACGTAAATTTGAGCACCCTTTTTAAGATATTGTTGAATAACATTAACAAGACCCTCATTAAATACAACTACACGGTGCCATTCGGTTTTTTCCTTTTTTTCCCCTGTACTCTTATCTTTCCATGATTGACTTGTGGCTAAACTTAGCCTTGCTACACTTTTACCATTAACCATTTGTTTGATCTCTGGGTCTGCGCCCAAACGACCAATTAATAATACTTTATTTAAACTTCCAGCCATAATATTTATATTTGTTAAATTTATTAATTAGATTTATATCACAATTCCTGTGAATATTAATTTTATTAACTCAAAGCAACAAAAATTATGATTAAAAAGATAGTTATTAAGGGTGCGAAAGAACACAATTTGAAGAATGTTTCTGTTGAAGTTCCTAAAGATCAATTTGTTGTAATTACTGGTCTTTCAGGTTCAGGTAAATCCTCTTTAGCTTTTGACACAATCTATGCTGAAGGTCAAAGAAGATATGTTGAAAGTCTCTCAGCGTACGCAAGACAATTTTTAGACAAGATGAAAAAACCTAATGTTGATCTTATAGAAGGCTTAAGTCCTGCNATTGCAATTGAACAAAAAAATACATCAAAAAANCCAAGATCAACTGTTGCGACTGTTACAGAAATTTANGACTACATGAGAGTACTATTTGCAAGAGCAGGAATACCCTACTCACCTTTTACTGGTAAACCAATTACATCTCAAACAATAACNCAAATAGTTGATTTAATTAAAAAATTNCCAAAAAAATCAACAATTTATATTTATGCACCTGTAGTAAGAGGTCGTAAAGGAGAATATAAAAAAGATATNTTAAGTTACAAAAGAAGAGGATTTAGAAAAATAAANATTGATAATATTTTATATGATATCGAAAAATCTCCTAATTTAGATAAAAAACTTAAACATGATATTTCAGTTCTAGTAGATAGAATTGTTTTAAACTCAAAATTAGGAAATAGATTGGCAGAAAGTGTTGAGGCAGCTGTTAATCTATCTAATGGATTGGTTTTTGTAGAATATGAAGATGAAACCTTGCCTCAAAAATTTAGAAAAATTGAAAAGCTAATTTATTCAACTAAGTTTGCTTGTCCAGAAAGTGGTTTTACAATCGAAGAAATTGAACCAAGACTATTTTCTTTTAATAGCCCTTATGGTGCTTGTGAAGAATGTGAGGGGATTGGGATGAAATTAAACGTTGACCCTAATTTAGTTATACCAGATGAAAGGAAGAGCATTGCTGACGGAGCAATCGAACCATGGGCAAAGTCTACAACCTTATATTATGCTCAAACATTAGCATCTATTGCTAAACATTATGGTTTTTCTTTAGATGAAAAATGGAAAAAACTATCAAAAAAAAATAAGGATGTAATTTTATTTGGATCTGATGAAGAAGAAATTAAATTTAATTACGATGACGGATATGAAAAATATTCACATAAAAAAACTTTTGAAGGTGTAATAAACAACCTTGAAAGAAGATTTTTAGAATCTGATAGTGAGTGGAAAAGAGAAGCTATAGCGGAATATCAATCAGATTCAGCTTGTGAAGGATGTAATGGTGATAGACTTAAAGAAGAGGCTTTATGTGTTAAAATTGACAATCATAACATTAGTGAAGTTACAAAAAAATCAATCTTAGACTCTGCAAATTGGTTTAAAGATTTAGAAAAAAATCTAGATAAAAGACAATTTAAAATAGCAGAGCATGTATTGAAAGAAATTAATGAAAGATTAAATTTTTTACTAAATGTTGGTCTGGATTATCTAACCTTATCTAGAGAGTCAGGAACATTATCGGGAGGTGAGGCACAAAGAATAAGATTAGCTTCACAAATTGGCTCTGGTTTAACTGGTGTCTTGTATGTTCTTGATGAACCATCAATTGGCTTACATCAAAAGGATAATGTAAAACTTATTAATGCACTTAAAAGACTTCGTGATTTAGGTAACACAGTAATTGTTGTTGAACATGATACTGAAACTATGGAAAATGCTGACCATATTATTGATATGGGTCCTGAAGCTGGAACTAATGGTGGCCAAATAACGGCTCAAGGCACCTATGAAGAAATTAAAAAAAACAAAAATAGTATTACAGGTCAATATCTTTCTAATAAAAAAAAAATCGATATACCTACAACTCGTCGATTAGCTAAAAATGGTAGGTTTGTAGAAATTAATGGTGCTACAGGAAATAATTTGAATAATGTTAATCTTAAGATTCCTACGGGGAGTTTTACTTGTATTACAGGAGTTTCTGGAAGTGGTAAATCAACTTTAATACTCCAAACTTTGTATCATGCTTTAAATTTAACACTTAACAATAAAGCTAGAAAGGTTCCTAAAGCTTTCAAAAGTTATAAAGGTGTGGAATTAATTGATAAAATAATTGATATAGATCAATCACCAATTGGAAGAACACCAAGATCAAATCCAGCCACATACACAGGTGCATTTGGACCAATCAGAGATTGGTTTACTGCTTTACCTGAATCTAAAACTAGAGGTTACAAACCTGGTAGATTTTCTTTCAATGTTAAGGGAGGAAGATGTGAAGTTTGTGAAGGAGATGGAGTAATTACTTATGAAATGCACTTTTTACCAGATGTTTACATTCAGTGTGATGAATGTAAAGGAACAAGATATAATAGGGAGACTTTAGAAATAAAATTTAAAGATAAAAGTATAGCAGATGTCTTAGATATGTCTGTAGATGAAGGATGTGAATATTTTGAAAATATATCTAATATTAAAACAAAACTTCTAACACTTAAAAAAGTAGGTTTAGGATACATAAAAATTGGGCAGCAAGCGACAACATTATCAGGTGGAGAGGCACAAAGAATTAAACTTGCAAAAGAGCTTTCAAAAAGATCTACAGGTCGCACAATGTATATTTTAGATGAACCAACTACAGGTCTTCACCAGCATGATATTAAAAAATTACTAGAAATACTTCACACATTTGTCAAACTTGGCAACACCGTAGTTGTAATTGAACATAACTTAGATGTTATTAAAACAGCTGATTATATTGTTGATATGGGTCCCGAAGGTGGAGTTAAAGGCGGAAACATTATCGCAGAAGGTAAACCTGAAGAAATAGTTAAGATAAAAGGTAGTTATACAGGTGAATTTTTAAAGCCATTACTATAAAGAAAAATTTAAAAGGGTTATAAATTTGAAAAAATTAGTATATAAAGATTCGTAATGGGTAATTTATTATCATCACTACCAAAAACAATTCATGCTTCATTAGCTTTAGCTATAATTCTTTTTTTAGGATTATTCTATGGTAATGGAGGATTTGCTTTTGATACAATTTTTTGGAGTTGGCTAACAAGATTAGTTCATGTCACTGTTGCAATTATGTGGATTGGATTACTTTGGTATTTTAACTTTGTTCAAATTCCAAATATGCCAAAAATTCCAGATGAACAAAAACCTGCAATAGGCAAAGTTATTGCTCCAGCTGCATTATTTTATTTTAGATGGGCAGCATTATTAACGGTAGTTTCAGGATTAATTTTGGGTCATTTAAATGGTTATTTGCATAGCGCTATGACTTTTGGTGGTGGAAAAAGCACGGCAATTGGTATCGGTATGTGGCTTGGCATATATATGGCTTTTAATGTCTGGTTTATAATCTGGCCAAATCAAAAAAGAGCTTTAGGAATTGTTGAGTGTGAGCCTGATGTAAAAGCTAAATCAGCTCGTACAGCAATGCTATTTTCACGAACTAACACTTTGCTATCCTTGCCAATGCTACTGACTATGGTAGCAGCTCAAAATCTATATTAAGTTATTTAACTATTACCGTCGTCTTCTCTTAAGACTGTTTTTTGTGAAACTCTTAATCTTACCAAAACTGTATTAGCAATATATATTGAAGAATAAGTTCCAAAAACTACACCTAATATCATTGCCAAAGAAAATCCTTTTAAAATTTCACCACCAAATAAATATATGGCTAATAATGCAAGTAATGTTGTGGCTGAAGTAATAATTGTTCTAGATAAAGTTTCATTTATTGAAATGTTAGTAAGTTCATAAATCTTAATATCAGAATATTTTCGCAGATTTTCTCTAACACGGTCAAAAATTACAACTGTATCATTCATAGAATAACCAACAATTGTCAAAACAGCTGCGATAATTGAAAGATTAATTTCAAGACTAAATAAAGAAAAAACGCCTAATGTTACAATAACATCATGGAAAAGCGCCAAAATTGCACCGAGACTAAATTGCCATTCAAATCTAATCCATATGTAAAACAGCATTATTGCTAAAGACAGTGATATTGCAATAACTCCAGATTTTAATAATTCAGCACTAACTTTGGGACCAACATTTTCAACTCTTCTAAAATTAAAATTATTTCCAAAGGATTTGTCTAAACTAACTTTGATTTCTTCAATAATATTTTTCTTATTATCTTTATTTTCAAACTTAACTAAATAATCTCTATCATTACCAAATTTTTTAACAGAAACATCGCCCAAATTCATTTGACTAAATTTATCTCGCAATGAAGTAACGTTAATTTTTTCATCAGTTGATCTAAGTTCAATTAAAGTTCCCCCTTTAAAATCTATGCCAAAATTAAGACCTTTAAAAATTAACAAAACTAATGACACAACAATTAAAAATGTCGAAACAATATTAAAATGATTATAGTATTTATTGAAAGCTATCATTAAATTAACCTCTCCTTATTTCTATTTCTAGATACGTAGATGCTAGTAAATAATCTAGCTATAAAGTAAACTGAAAAAAGAGTTGTAAATATTCCAACACCAAGTGTAACCGAAAAACCTTTTACAGGACCTGAGCCCATAAAAAAAAGAATAACTGCTGCTAATAAAGTCGTTATATTAGCATCAATAATAGCAGTCCTTGATTTTGTGTACCCACTGTCAAAGGCAACAATATTATTTTTTTCATCTTTTAATTCTTCTTTTATTCTTTCAAAAATTAGAACATTAGCATCAACAGCCATACCTACTGTTAAAATTATCCCAGCTATTCCTGGTAACGTTAAAGTTGCTTCAAATAAGGTTAAAATTCCTAATAAAATAAATAAGTTAACGATTAAAGTAATATTAGTTATAAGACCAAAAATTCGGTATTTAACAAACATAAAAATTATTACCAATAGAAACCCTATTGCTAATGCAATCATTCCTGCATTAATAGAATCTTGTCCTAAATCAGGACCAACTGTTCTTTCTTCAATAATGTTTAATGGTGCAGGCAATGCACCTGATCTTAATAATAAAGCTAGGTCTGTTGCTGTTTGAAAAGTAAACCCACCACTAATTTGACCTGATCCACTTGCTATAGTGTCTCTAATAACTGGTGCACTGATAATTTTTCCGTCTAAAACAATAGCTAATTGCTTTCCAATACCTGTTGATGTTGCCTTACCAAATCTCTTTGCACCCACTCGATCTAAAGAAAAAGAAACAATTGTTTGGTTGGTTTGAGTATCCATTTTAGGTTGTGCATCTAAAAGATTATCTCCACTAATAATAATTCTTTTACTAACACTTGCTTCTTCTATTCCATCTTCATATTTTAATTTTTCTACACCAAAACTGTCATTATTATTAGTAACAAATCTAAATGTTAGGTTGGCAGTTTTTCCCAAAAGTGATTTAACTCGCATAGGGTCATCTAGCCCTGGTAATTCAACTAATATACGGTTATTTCCTCTTTTTAATATGTTTGGTTCATTAGTACCCACTTCATCAATTCTTCTTCTTACTATTTCTATTGCTTGATCTTGTGATGATGTTTTAAGAGATATTAAACCTTGTTTAGAAAAACTTACTTTAAAATTATTACCTGTATCTTCAAGTATCAATTGGTGAGATTTAAACCTTGGATAATAAGGATTTATATCACTATTTTCATCTTCAAAAGTATCAATTATGGATTGTTTATTTTCATCAGGAACATTGAAAAAGATATCTTGGTTATTAATTTTAATATTATTAATTTTAATATTTTTGTCTTTAAAATAATTTCTAATAGTTGTAGTTAAATTTTGTAATTTTTGCTCAATTACTGGTGCGTTATCAATTTCTAACAAAAGATAAGATCCTCCTTGTAGATCTAATCCTAAATTAATTTTTTTATTAAAAAAACCATCGTCAACTTTAAATAAATTAGATGAAGCAATTAAAATAAATAAAAGTGAAAATAGAGTAATAAATAATATGCGTAACTTTGAAAAATAAAGCACTTAATCTAAAAATTAATTATTTTTTTACTTCTTGAGTAGTGTTTAGCAGACCTTGGATGCCAGTAGCTTTTACTATTTCAACTTTAACATTTTCAGCAATTTCAACTTCAACAGTATCGTTGTCAATTAGTCTTTCGACTATACCAGTGATACCACCAGAAGTGATAACTTTATCACCTCTTTTAAGGTTTTCGACCATTGCTTTATGCTCTTTAACTTTTTTTTGCTGAGGTCTTATTAAGAAAAAATAAAAAATAACAAAAATTAAAATTAACGGTATAAATTGTCCTATTCCTGAGCCTTCCATAAATCTCCTATAAATTAGCTGAATTATTATACTATCTTTTTGATGAAAACAACTTTATTTCAATGAAATTAATTCTAAATTATTCATATAAGGTCTCAAAACTTTAGGCACGATAATAGAACCATCTTTTTGTTGATAGTTTTCCAAAACTGCTATCAATGTTCTGCCAACAGCTAAACCACTACCATTTAAAGTGCCAACGAAAACAGTTTCTTTATTTTCATCTTTATATCTGGTTTTCATTCTTTGAGCCTGAAAAGTTGAGCATGAAGAACAAGAGGAAATCTCACGATATTTATCCTCAGATGGTAACCATACTTCGATATCATAAGTCTTTTCAGCACTAAAACCCATATCACCTGCGCATAAAATAATTTTTCTATAAGGTAATTCTAATTTATCTAAAATATCAGTTGCACAGTTAGTCATTCTTTCAAGTTCTTCTAAACAATTTTTCTTTTCAACAATGCTAACCATCTCAACTTTATAAAATTGATGTTGTCTAATCATACCCCTAGTGTCTTTGCCGTAACTACCCGCTTCTTTTCTAAAACATGGAGTTGAAGCAACAAATCTTAAGGGAAGATTTGTACGATCTAATATTTTATCTTTAACTATATTGGTTAAAATAACTTCAGCAGTTGGAATAAGAAATTTTCTATCTGATCCTTCATCAAATTTAATTTCGAATTGATCATTTTCAAATTTAGGGAGTTGTCCAGTTCCAAACATTGTATTATCAGAAGCAATTAAAGGCGGTGAAATTTCCTGGTATTCATTTTGATTAATGTGTGTATCTAGCATAAAATTTGATAATGCTCTCTCTAATAAGGCTAATTTATTCTTAACAAAAACAAATCTTGACCCTGTGGTTTTTGTTGCAAGATCAAAATCAAGCATTTCTAAACTTTCACCAAGATCGTAATGAGACTTAGGCTTAAAATCAAATTCAGGAATTTTTCCAGATTTTAAGACTTCAATATTATCATTCTCATCCCTACCATCAGGAACATCAGAATGTGGGATATTTGGTATATTTGATAGCATGTCGTCTAATTGAATCTTAGTTAGTTTCTGTTTTTCAGAAACTTCTACTAACTCTACAGAAATTTCTTTTGATTTCTTAAATAAACTTTCATCTTTAGATTTAGAAATTTCTTTCTTTTCTTTTTCTAAAGTTTCTTTTTTTTGGATTAGTTCTCGATTCAGTTCATCTAATTTTTTTAAATCAGAAAAATCAATATTGACAGATCTTTTTCCAAGAGATTTAGCAAATTTAGAAAAATCTTTTCTTATTTCTTTTAAATTATGCATTCGTATTTTTTAAATTTTTGTTTTCTATAAATTTTACTGAAAATATTGATAATTCATATAAAATTAATAGAGGAATTGCTAAACCAATTTGAGTTATCGGGTCTGGTGGTGTTAATAAGGCTGCTGCAGCAAAAATTATTACAACAACATACTTTCTTCTTGATCGAAGAAATTCACTATCAACAATTCCAACTCTTGCTAACAAACTAAGAACTACTGGCAACTGAAAACTAATACCAAATGCAAAGATTAATTTCATTACTAGAGATAAATATTCATTAACTTTAGCCTCAAGTTGAATGGGTAAACTAGTTGAAAGGCCTGTGCTTTCAAAAGATAAAAAGAATTTGATAGCTAGGGGCATTATTAAATAATAAACAAGCATACCTCCTAAAAAAAATAGTATTGGCGTGAGAATCAAATATGGGATTATTGCTATTTTTTCATGTTTGTATAAGCCTGGAGCAATAAATTTCCACACTTGCATCAAAATAAAAGGACATGTAACAAAAAAAGCTGCAAAAAAAGAGACTTTTAAATATGTTAAAAAAGTTTCTTGTAACGCTGTAAAAATTAATCTTCTGCTTGTACCATCATCTTTTACAGCTTTAGCAAAAGGATCAACTAAAAAACCATATATATGTTCAGCAAAAAAATAACATCCAATAAAAAAAATAAAAAGGAATATAAAACTATGAATAAGTCTTTTTCTTAATTCGGTTAAGTGACTTATAAAGCCACCTTCATTTTCTTCATTATTCATCTTTTTTTTTTTCTTTTTTTATTTCATTATTATTTTCATCCTCAGTATCAATATTAATATTAGAAACTTCGTTTTGGATATTATTAACATATCGTTTAACTGTTCCAATCCAAGAACCTGCTTTTTTTAACATTATCGGAAAATCTTTAGGACCAAGGATTATAATGGCAATTGCAACAACAATTAATATCTCAAACCAACCAATAGTAGGCATGTGATTTAATCTTTGTTATTTGAGTCTTTGTTATTGTCAGAAATATTCTTTGGGTCAGTATCGTCAGTCACGTCAGACGCCATACCTTTTTTGAAACTTTTAATACCTTTAGCAACATCACCCATTAAACTAGATATTTTTCCACGTCCAAATAATAAGACCACTAAAATTACTACAATTGCTATTTGCCAAATTCCTATGCTCATAAAAACTTATAACTCTTTTATATGAAATTTAAAAGTTACTTTTTAATTAATCTTTTTCTTCGCTATCAAGAGTGCTATTAAGCATCTCATCAATATTAGAATAGATATCTTCTTTTTTTTCGTCTTGTTTTTCTTTAAAGAATTTACCAGTGCCAAAAATAGCATTATCTATACTTGAGCTATCTATTAATCCTGCAGCTCCTAATTCATCTACAGTAGGTAAATCTGACAATTTTTGTAAATTAAAATGACTTAAAAACTCATCTGTTGTTGCATACTGGATAGGTCTACCAGGGACATCCTTTCGTCCAGCAGGTTTTACCCAATCAAGTTCCATTAAAATTTCTAAAGTATTAGTTCCAAAAGCAACACCCCTTATTTCCTCTATTTCAGCTCTAGTAACAGGCTGATGATAAACTATTATAGCGAGCGTCTCAACGGCTGCTCTAGATAATTTTTTTTCTACAGTTTTTTCTTGCGACATTAAATTTGAAAGTTTTGGAGATGTTCTAAAAGACCATTTACTTTTTATACAAACCAAATTAATTCCACGATTAGAATATTCTTGTTGTAATTTTTCTAAAGATTTAGCTACATTTGATTTTTTTGAAATTTTACTTTCAATAGTATCTACATCTAAAGGTTCGGCAGCAGCAAAAATTACAGCTTCAATTTCTTTTTCAATATCAGTTAATTTAGATGGAAATTTAACAATATTGTCTTTTGAAATTTTTTCTTTTTTAATCATTTATTTCCTTAATATAAATATCATCATAAAGATTTTCTTGTTTTATTGAAAGATTACCCTCTTTTACAAGTTCTAATGAACCAGCAAAAATTCCTGCTTTACCTGTTCTCTTGTATTTTGATCCACTTTTAAAACTAACTGGAATTAAATCATTAATATTCTTCCAGTCCATTAAATTTCCAAAATAATCTCGAATTGTTTTGATGCCATCTTCAGTTGTAAAAACTGGTAACTTAGGAATATTCATTCTTTGAAAATCTTTAGTCATAATTATAGAAGAATAAGACTTAAGTAATTCAAACATAGTTAAATTGTATTCAGAACTATAAATAGATCTGATACTACCTTTAATTCCACGTGTTCTTATTTCTCTACCTAGTCTTTTTCTTTTTAACATCTGTTCAGATAGTAATCTTATAAGTTCTAATTTTTTAAGTTGTAATTTTAATTTATCAGCAACTTCTTGAACTTTAAATTCCTCTTCTGGTGTACCTGGTAATAATAATTTTGATTTTAAATAAGCGAGCCATGTAGCCATTAATAAATATTCTGAAGCAATTTCTAAATTTAAATCTTTTTCTTTAGTAATATAATCATGAAATTGATCTGCTAATTTTGTGATTGAAATTTCTTCTAGATCAACTTTTTGTGCTTTAGCTAAATCTAAGAGTACATCTAAAGGTCCATTGTAGTTATTAATATCAACATTAAATAAAACAGAATCAGACTCAGACATATCTTAATATTAACTTAAAATTTTATAAAATTGTGATGTTTTTTTAATTATAAAGTTACTTATCAAGGGTGAATTGTTAGCCACAATCTTCATTTCATTAAGATTGCCATTACAATGAAGCACTATATTGCATCCTGCATTGAAAGCTTTAACTGTATTAATCCTCATATCATCTTTTAAACTTTTCATTGAAATATCATCCGAAATCAAAATATTTTTAAAACCAATTTTGTTTCTAATAAATTGAATCATTTTTTTTGAATGAGTTACGGTGTTTAGCTTATCTATACTTTTATAAATAACGTGACCAGTCATAGCAAAGAAACTGTTTTTTTTTTTAAATGGGTAAAAATCATTTTGACTAAGATATTTAAATGATTTTTTAACAATAGGTGTAAAGTTATGACTATCAACTTTAGCATGTCCATGGCCAGGAATGTGTTTAATTATAGTTCCAATGGAATTTTCATGAAATAACTTTATACATAAATCACCCATTTTAGAGATTGTTTTTTTATTTTTGGAAAAAGAGCGGTCCCCAATTATACCACTAGCTCCTTTAATTCTAAGATCTAAAACTGGCACTGTATTAATGTTAACACCAATTAATTTTAATAGATAAGATGTTTTATCAACAAACAATTTATAGATTATATCTAACTTCATTTTATCATCTTCATAAAGATTTCCAAAATATTCAGAAGTTAAGTTATCAAATGCAATAATGTCCTTTAACCTATTAACTCTGCCACCTTCTTGATCAATTAATATCGGGTAATTCTTATCTTTAAAAATTTTTTTTATATTATCTGTCAAAATCTTCGTTTGTTTAATTGACTTAATATTTCTAGAAAACAATATTATACCCCAAGGCTTATATTTTTTTAAAAAACTTTTTTCATCAAGTGTTAATTTAAGAGTTTTTATACCAACAATAAAAGCTTTTCGATTTTTAATCATTTTTTAAAAGTTTCCAAAAATTAAATTTTTTCTTCTTTTTTTTGTTAGTTTGTTTGACATATTCGATTGAGTCATGAGTGTCATTTTCTAAAATTGGTAACTTTTTTGAATAAATCTTAATTTTTTCATCAATATTTTTATATGATCTGTAAGATTTTTTAATATTTTCATCTGAAAAATAATATTTACCTGTTAAAAATATAAACAATAAAATGATAACAATAAATATTAAGTATTTGATTTCTTTTAACATTACATTTTTTCAGGTGTATCAACGCCTACAATATTCATACCTGATTTAATAATATTTGAAATCACCTTTAAAAAAATTAATTTATCATCAGAGATATCCTTTAAATCATTAATAAATCTCTTTTCAGGGTTTTGTTTTCCAAGATTCCAATAAGAGTGAAACTCTGAGGATAATTCATATAAATAAATAGGTATACGATGTGGTTCTAATTTTGTACTTGATGCGTCAATACATTTGGGCCATTCAGAAATTTTCTTTAAAATTTTGATTTCATCACCAGAATATTCAAAGTTATAATCTTTTAAAGTTATATCCTTATTAAGATCTTTATTTAAATGTCTAAATACAGAAGAAATTCTAGCATAACAATATTGAACATAATACAATGGATTATCTTTAGACTTTTCTTTTACAGCATCAAAATCAAAATCAAGCTCAACATCACTACTTCTATTTAGCATTATAAATCTAGTTGCATCTTTACCAACTTCTTCAATTAGATCATCAACTGTTATATAGTCACCTTTTCTTTTAGACATTTTAAATGGTTTATTGTCTTTGATTAATTTAACAAGCTGGCTAATTTTACAAATCAATTTATTTTTTTTACCAGAAAGTGCATCAACAGATGAAGAGATTCTTTTTATATATCCAGCATGGTCAGCTCCAAGAATATTGATTAAATAATCAAATTTACGATCAACTTTGTTTTTATGATAAGCTACATCGCTTGCAAAATATGTCCATGTACCATCAGATTTTTGAAGCGCTCTATCTTTGTCGTCTCCAAAATCAGTAGATTTAAATAGTAATTGTTCTCTTTCAATCCAATCTTTACTATTTTCTCCAGCAGGTGCTTTGATTTTACCCCTATAAACAAAGTTGTTAGTTTCTAAAAATTTGATAACGCTTTCAACTTCATTGTTTAAGACAATACTTTTTTCACTGACAAAGTTATCATGTTTAATGCCAAGGCTTTTAAGATTTTTTTTAATTAAAAGTAATGCTTGTTCAATAGATAAAGAGGTCAATTTTTCACTAATATTTTCATAAACATCAAAATTAAGATCAGGATTAGAGGAGATAATATTATTAGCAAAATCAATTAGATAATCACCAGGATATAAGTCAGGATTATCCTTGGGAAAGGTTTCGTTAAATTTCACTTCTCGAATTCTAAAATATACAGATTTAGTATAATTTATGATTTGGTTACCATAATCATTAACATAATATTCCTTGGTAACCTTATGTTTGTTAAAAATTAATACGTTAGAGATTACATCACCTAATATGGCTCCACGACAGTGACCAACGTGCAAAGGTCCTGTTGGATTAGCTGAAACAAACTCTACTAAATAATTAAGTTTTTTTTCTTTTTCATTAACCCCAAAAGTTTTTGCATTGTTAATGATATCTTTAATAAAATTAGTCCAAAAAATAGGCTTAAACTTGATATTAATAAATCCCGGCTTAACCACTGTTATTGTTTCAATTAGAGGGTCTTTATTTTTTATAATTGATGATATTTGCTCCGCAAGATTTAAAGGAGATTTTTTATTCAACTTTGAAAGAACCATTGCAACGTTTGTTGAAATATCACAGTCAAATTTAGACGGCGGTATTTCTGCGTTTATACCATTGAAGGTTTCAGGAATAATAAGCTCATTTTTTTTATTTAAATCAACAAGTATAGATTTAATTTTGTCTAAATATAATTCAAAAATATTCATTTAAAATTATTGTATAAGTTAATGGCATAACGATCAGTCATACCTGAAATAAAATCTGAAATAGCTCTATATTTATCTTTAGTCAATTGATCTTTTGATAAAAATTTTCTTGGATTAGATTTAATTATACCAAATAGTTTCTTTATAATTATTTTTCCTCTCTGATTTTTTCTTAACACAGATTTGTTGTTATACATTTTTGTTCTTAAGAAAGATTTAATTTCCTTTTCTGTACCATGTATTTTATCAGAAAAACAAACGATCACTTTGTCTGACTTACCTATATCCTTATATGATCTAATTTTAAGATCTTTTAAATTTTTTTGTGTATTTGATAGTAAATCTCTAATCATTAAATCAATTGAGTCTCTGATAATCTGATATGTTGCTATTTTGTAGTTCTTTTTATTAATTTTATTTTTATATTTAAGATAAATCGATTTAAAAAAATTTATTTCCATAAGTTCTTCAAGTTTAAAAAGGTTAGCTCTAATGCCATCTTGAATATCATGATTATTGTAAGCAATATCATCTGATATCGCTGAAATTTGTGCCTCTAAAGATGGATAAGTACTGAAGTTNATCTTTCTTTTAAAGATCTTTGAACCTAATAAGTTGTTAACTGTAATAACATCTTCTACTGGCCCATTATGCTTTAAAAGTCCTTCTAGAGTTTCTATAGAAAGATTTAAACCATTAAATTTAAAATATTTATTTTCTAAAAACATAACTATTCTTAGAGTTTGTAAATTATGATCAAAACCTCCATAATCATCCATACATTCATTTAACGATTCTTCACCCGCATGACCAAATGGGGTGTGTCCTAAATCATGGGCTAGACTCAAACATTCAGCCAAATCTTCATTTAAATTTAAGTACTTTGTTACTGATCTAGCTATTTGAGCAACTTCAATGGAATGTGTTATCCTTGTTCTATAATGATCACCCTCAGTATTAACAAAAACTTGTGTTTTATGTTTTAGTCTACGAAAAGAGGCGCTATGTATAATTCTATCTCTATCTCTTTGAAAAGGTGATCTATATTTAGAAATAGGTTCACTATTTATTCTACCTTTACTTTTAAATAAGCCTAGTTGAGAGTGTTTTTTCATCCTTTAATTTAAATAATTAAGTACTATATTAGTAATATCAGTGTTCAGTCATGATTAAAGAAATTAAATTTACCGATAACGCTCTAAAACAAATACAAAATTTGTTGTCTAAAAAAGATGAAGGTTCATTTTTTAGAATCGCGATTAAAGGTGGTGGCTGCTCAGGATTTCAATACGAATTTACATTTGAACAGTCAAAAAATGATGACGATTTAACATTTCAAAATATTTTAATTGATAAAACATCTGCTGATCTATTAAAAGATTCAGAAGTTGATTATGTTTCAGAACTAATGGGAGAGTCTTTTAAAATATCTAATCCACAAACTAAATCTTCATGTGGTTGTGGTGTTTCTTTTTCACTTTAATGATACTGTCTTCATGGAATGTAAATTCAGTTAGAGCAAGAATTGAAAATATTAAAAGTTATTTATTAAAATATAAACCTGACGTTGTAATGATGCAGGAAATTAAAACTGAAGATATAAATTTTCCTTATGACGATTTTGCTTCGATGGATTATGAAAGTCACGTATTTGGTCAAAAAAGCTATAATGGTGTAGCTATTATTTCTAAGACAAAACTAAAAAACATTAGAACGGATTTAATTAAAGACAAATTAAAACAATCAAGAATAATTTCTGCTGAAATTGAATATAAAAAGAAAAATATTCAATTAATAAATATTTATACTCCAAATGGTAATCCTGTTGACACTGAAAAATATGAATACAAAAAAAAATGGATGGATCAGTTAATTAAACAATTAAAAATCTTATCCAAGAAAAATTCTAACATAATACTTGCTGGTGATTTTAATGTTATTCCATCAGCAGAAGATGTTTATAATGTTAAAAGTTTTGAAGATGACGCTTTATACCGACTTGAAATTAGAAAAAAGTTTAGAGAGATGTTAAACCTAGGCTTTAGTGACGTTTACAGACATTTTAATGAAGATAAAGAAGGATATACATTTTGGGATTATATGAGAGGTGCATGGCAAAAAAATAACGGCATGAGAATTGATCACTTTTTAGTTTCGAATTCTATAATTGATAATGTTAAAGAAATAAATATTAACAAAGATCCTCGTGGTAGAGAAAAACCCTCAGATCATACTCCAATTGAAATTAAGTTAGCTTAAAGATTTTATTTTATTAACTAATTCTTCGTTAATATTTCTAGGACCTGTATCTTGTCTATTTTTGTGTCTTCTTTCACCAGGTAATCTTACCTCACCCATTGACTTCATTTTATCAAAAAAATCATCTGCATGTATTTGCCA
>JGI20156J14371_10000864_pt1 | contig 25811 bp, 22 predicted proteins | sample COG_06_FD_14371 | JGI IMG/M metagenome (IMG submission 14371)
CAGTATTTCATCTTGAATTTGAGTTCATACAAGAGATCTTTAAATTTTTAATTATGCCCTTAGCAATTATTGCTATGTTTTCAATGTCTTTGGTTGCTATCTTTCAGAAAGATATTAAACGAATGCTTGCCTACTCAAGTATTGCTCAAATAGGATATATGCTTTTAGGGGTGAGTTTGCTTTCTGAACAAGGTTTGACAGCCACGTTTGTAAATTTGTTTAACCATGGTATCACAAAAGCAACTCTGTTCATGAGCCTCGGTGTGCTAACGTTGCACTCAGGGGGTTCATTCTTATCAAACTTACAAGGCATTGGTAAAAGAATGCCGTGGATAAGTGCCCCATTCTTAATCGGGGGACTGAGCCTAGTTGGAATTCCAGGTACAGCGGGTTTCATAAGTAAGTGGATGTTGGTTCAAGCAACTCTGGAGGCAGGTATCCCCTTTCTTGCAATCCTAATTATAATGTCCTCTTTGCTTGCGATAGTTTATATTTGGAAAGTAATTGAGCATATTTATTTCATGGACCAGGCCACGACCATTTCAGCGGAGAAGGTGTCTTTTCGCATTCTTATTCCACTTTGGATTTTAGCTGGCAGTTGTATTTACTGGGGGTTTGATACTAGCTTTATTGTAACAGCTAGTGATTTGGCTGCCAGTAATCTTCTTAGTAATTAATTTAAATGGAATTAGGATAAATATTGGATAATACTCAACTCATTATAATTAGTTCAATTGCTCTGCCATTTATCGCAAGTGCATTAAACTTGACTTTGCATAAGTTTGAAAATCTCCGAGACGTGCTGACCTTAATTGCTGCAGTTGGTACTTTTATGCTGGTGTTACTGGTTCTAGAGGATTTTAATGAAGGTACTCTTTTAGAATTTTCCTTACTAACAGTTATGCCCGGCCTTGAAATAGCATTTCATATTGAGCCTCTAGGTCTTCTCTTTGGAATTGTTGCGTCTGGCTTGTGGATTGCCACTCATCTTTACGCTGTGGGATATATGCGAGGTAACAAAGAGAAGCATAGAGCGAGGTTTTTTGCTTGTTTCTCCATTGCAATTGGAACTGTGTTGGGACTAGCGTTTTCCAAGAATTTATTTACCCTTTTTATTTTTTACGAAATCCTTACGCTTTCAACTTTCCCATTGGTGGCGCACAAGGGAACGCCTGAAGCGATGGCAGGAGCTAAGACCTATTTAAAGATCTTACTTGGAACCTCTGTTGGCCTTCAGCTAATAGCAATTATTTCTGTTTATGTTTTTGCAGGAACGCTTGATTTCACTTCCCAGGGAATTTTAGAAGGTAAAGTAACAAATTTTCAGGCAACCGTTCTTCTGGCTCTTTTTGCCTTTGGTATTGGTAAGGCTGCTTTAATGCCATTTCACAAATGGTTGCCAGCCGCTATGGTCGCTCCCACTCCTGTTAGTGCTCTATTACATGCCGTTGCTGTAGTAAAAGCGGGTGTTTTTACAATGCTAAAAGTAGGGGTTTATATTTTTGGGGTTGATTTTTTAAAAGAAACTGGAGCCTCAAACTGGCTTATTTGGCTTGCGGCTTTCTCTATTTTATCAGCTTCAATTGTTGCCATGACAAAGGACAATTTAAAGGCACGGTTGGCATATTCGACGATTAGTCAGCTTTCGTATATAACGCTAGGCTTAGCGCTTGCCAATTCTCTCGGTGTATTAGGGGGTTCGCTCCATATTGCAACTCACGCTTTGGGAAAAATTACTCTTTTCATGTGTGCTGGTTCAATTTATGTCGCGACACATCGCACAAAAGTGAGTGAATTAGATGGTCTTGGTCGAATAATGCCTATTACATTTGGAGCGTTCCTAATTGGGGCGTTGTCCATTATTGGCTTGCCACCTCTTGGAGGATCGTGGTCAAAATGGTTGTTAGTTTTAAGTGCTATTGAGGCTGAGCATATGTTAATAGTGGCCGCATTCATGATTAGTTCGTTATTAAATGTTGCCTATCTCTTACCAATTGTCAGTCGAGGTTTTTTTGCAAAATCTTCTAATGGCGCTTCAGGTGAGAATGGGGGAATAAAAGAAGCTCCAATTTTATGTTGGCTTCCAACGGTAATTACAGCATCTGGCTGCTTGGCATTGTTTCTTTATGGGGGCGTCGTGCACAATTTTCTTATTCCTATTACAAATTAAGTTTTTGAGGTTAAAATGAGTGGTAGCAAAAATTCCAAAGAAGATATCAGACCATTTGGTTCAATTCTGTTTAACTGGCTTGAACACAGGAGCAGTGCTCGTTTTATAATAGGTGTTTTGGCCGTCGTTTGCATAATGTTTGGTCTGTNGGATTTTATTTACCATCGGCATGGCCACTTTAAGGTTGAAGAATTCCCGGGATTTTTCGCCCTTTACGGTTTTATTATGTTTTCTTTTATAATATTGGGGGCAACAGTTTTAAGGTATTTTATAAAACGAAAAGAAGATTATTATGGTAGTAAAGCAGTAGATAGCGAAACTATCATGCAAAAAAATCTAGAGGATAAAAAGTAATATGGATTTTATTGCGATTCCGACCTCATATATATTTTACTTTGCGGCTCTTGNNCTNTGTTTCTTGTCTCCATCACATATTTTACGTTCAGTGTTCTTNCTGGCGGTGCCCTTGTTAGCTNTACTCCAAGTTTGCTTNTTAGAGCTTGGAAATTTCTACGAAATACAANTGTTTNGNCTGNATTTAGAATTAATGAGAGTAGATAAACTCTCAAAAGTTTTTGGAATAATCTTCTGTTTGGCAGCTCTTCTCGGAAACCTCTATGCATGGCATATTAAAGATATTGTTCAACAAGTAGCAACGCTTTTGTATACAGGTTCCGCTATTGGAGCTGTTTTTTCTGGGGAGTTGGTATCCTTATTTTTNTATTGGGAGGGAACGGCTATTGCCTCTGTATTCCTAATTTGGGCTCGACGTACAGAAGCTTCTTATCATACTGGAATGCGGTACTTAATAATTCAAATTTCATCAGGGGTTATACTGTTGGCGGGTCTTGGAGTTCAGTTTCAGACAACAGAATCAATAGCGTTTGATAAAATGGAACTTTCGTCAGTTGCTTCGTGGTTAATTTTTATAGCGTTCGGAATTAAATGTGCGTTTCCACTTCTTCATAATTGGCTACAAGATTCTTATCCAGCTGGTACTGTAACTGGAACGGTCATTCTATCTTCTTTCACGACTAAGTTAGCAATCTATGCACTTGCTCGATCGTTTGCAGGAACTGAAATTCTGATTTATATTGGTGCGGTCATGACACTTTTCCCAATTTTCTTTGCGGAAATAGAAAATGATTTGAGACGGGTTTTGGCGTATAGTTTAAATAACCAATTAGGCTTTATGGTGGTGGGAATTGGTGTTGGAACAGAATTAGCTTTGAATGGAACTGCCTCACATGCTTTCGCACATATACTATATAAGTCGTTATTGTTTATGAGTGTTGGCGCTGTCTTATTTCGAACGGGTACGTCAAAAGCTTCTGAGCTTGGAGGACTTTACAGAACAATGCCACTTACGGCTTTATTTTGTTTATTTGGTGCGGCTTCGATATCGGCCTTTCCACTATTTTCAGGTTTTGTAACCAAATCATTAATTATGGATGCCACTGCAACTGAACATTATCCAGTTATCTGGGGTATCCTTGTTTTTGCATCCGCTGGAGTACTTTCTCACTCTGGCATAAAAGTACCCTACTTTACCTTTTTTGCTCATGATAGCGGACTAAGACCAAAAGAGGCACCTTTGAACATGCTACTGGCCATGTTTGTAACTGCATTCCTCTGTGTATTCTTAGGTGTTTTTCCTGATTTTCTATATGCAATTTTACCTTATGAAGTTAACTATCAACCGTACACCTTGTCTCATGTGATTAGTCAAATGCAGTTACTTTGCTTTGCTTTGCTTGCGTTTACCGTAATTATGAAAATTGGGCTGCATCCTCCTGAAATCAAGGCAATAAATTTAGATACAGATTGGATATATAGACGGCTTTTACCAATAGCCTTGGTTAGAATAGGTCGTGTGCTTAGTAAGTTTATTGCCATTTGTGGTCTTAAATGGAAAGCTTTTATAAATTCAGGGGGGAAATTTCTTTTAAGTAGTTTTGGGCCAACAACTAACTTGGCTAAAATCCTTACAAGTGGTGTAATGATTTTATGGATTGGAGTAATCTTCAGCGGTGCTTTGATTATTGTGCTTTTTTAATAAAAATGAAAGAATGTTCGATAGAAGGGCTTTACTAATACTTTCGTACATAACCAAATAATATAAAAAAAAGCTAGAGTTTTATCAACGAATACTTGGGAACGATTTTTTAGTCATTTTAGAAAGCAGTGATTTTGAGGGTGATCTCATACCACGCATTTTCGATATTTAAGAAGGTAAATTTTTGTTATGCTATGAGAGTAATGAAAAACTAACAAATTTTTTAACTCAGGAGGCAGCTCATGCCTTGTTGTCATTTACGAAAATAATTACCTTAATTAAGAATAAAAAAATTGGAATTGCTCTAAATATAGGAGGTAATTCTGGCATTTTATTAGATTTAGAGGCGGTAGAGTGACTCTCGCAAGTTATTTTAAGTAATCCAGCTGAAGAGCTTGGCTCAATACCAACTGAGTTTAAATTTCCAAATCTTGTTGATGAATTTTTATTAAGCAATCTTAAGATTGCACTCGAAACTATGAGTGGAATAGCCAATAGGGTTGTTCTAGCACAGGCTCATTATAAAGATTTAAGGGAAGGTTTTTTTCTTGGTTTTATTGATACGCCTCAATTATTTCATGAATTGATAAGGGAACGAGTTCTAGATATAGTAAAGTTGGATAAGTCCGATAGCATTTTTGTGGATGTAGCGTTTTTATCATCGTCTACGGAACTAACCACACAGCTCTCCAAGAAGGGCTTAAATGTAAAGTTCCCAGATTGCGGCTTGGTAACAAAAACGTACTTCCTAAAACTAACACTGGGTCCCAAGGCTCAGGTAGTTAATAGAATTTTGTTGGATTTACTAATCCTACGGGACTCTCTCCTCGCCGTATCTTGACAATGTTTTGCGCTATCGTATCTGCGGAAGATTGAGGTCGAGTGTGAGCTGCTATGTGAGGTGTCACTGTCACCTTCGGATGGTTCCAGTAAGGGTGTGTGGTGGGGAGTGGTTCTTTTGAAAAAACGTCGAGGGTTGCATGACTTATATGGCCAGAGTCAAATGCTGCTAATAAATCATCATCGTTAATTAGGTGGCCTCTCCCCGGATTTATTATTATAGCATCCTTTGGAAGTAAATTCAGTGTGTGTGAGTTGATCATAAACTTAGTGTTTGGGGTCAAAGGTAATAGAAGTATGAGAATTTGGGCTGATTCAAGTACTCTAGGCAGGCTATTTCCCCCAGAAAAACTCTCAATATTTTTTATAATTTTTGGTGTTTGTGACCACCCCTTAACTTTAAAACCAACGACTGATAATGCTGTGGCTACAGCTTTACCTAGGGCACCTAAACCAAGGATTCCTACGGTCACTTCTGTTGCGAGCGGTGGTACCCTGTTGGATCTCCAGATACCATCTTGATTTTTAACGTGAATATCTGTGAGCAAGTGGTGTCTTAGTACATGTGCCAAGCACCATTCGACCATGCCTTGCTTCATTCCGACATCCACCAATCGAATTAGAGGTTTAGTTAATGTTTTATTTTCTATTATGTCTTCAACGCCAGCCCAAAGATTTAAAACGGCTTTCATATTTTTAAATGGTGAGAAATCCTTAAGTGAACTATCAGATGAGTAAATGATAAACTCAACAGTGTCTGGGTCTATTTTTTGGTCCGTTGTGATTTCGTTGAAATCAAGACCATTAGCGTTAAATGCAGTTTCAAGAAAAATACTATATTCATGCCACTTTGGTGATGCAAATAGGATAGGCATTATTTTTTATTCTGCAGTCTATGAACGTGAGCACTTTGCATTAAACCAAAGCTAGCCAATAAAACCAGCATTGCTGAACCTCCATAAGAAATTAAAGGTAAGGGTACTCCTACAACAGGGGCCAGCCCCATAACCATAGCTATATTAACCGCAAAGTATGAAAAGAAATTGATAGTGAGGCCAGCTGTGAGCAGAGAGCCAAATCTATTTTTGTTGCTTATAGCAGATATCATTGAAAAAAGAACTATCGAACCATAGATGGCGAGAAGGCTAATAGCACCAAGGAACCCAAATTCCTCTGCTAGAGTAGTAAATATAAAATCAGTATGGTTTCTGGGTAAAAAATTTAACTGGCTTTGGGTCCCTTGCATGAATCCACGCCCTGTAAGACCTCCAGACCCAAGCGCTATTTTTGATTGTGTGATGTGGTAACCTGACCCTAGAGGGTCAAGGGAAGGATCAAGAAAGGTATCAATCCTTCGATACTGATAGTCCGTTAGAAATTGCCATGGTTTACCGCGACTTACCCACAAAGTAGATATTGCAACTGGTAGTAAGCTGAAAGCAACCACAAAATACCACCAACTAATACCAGCTAAAAACATCATTGATACTCCTATGAAACCAATCAAGAGACCAGTTCCAAGATCTGGCTGAATAATCACTAAACCGGCTGGGACCAAAATCAAAAATGTTGGTATTGTAACCCAAAAAATGTGAGACAAGCGCTCAGGTTTTAACCAATCGTAATATAGAGCAAGTATCATAACTAAGGAAAGTCTCATTAGCTCTGAGGGTTGCAATCTGAGAAACTTCAGATCTAACCAGCGTTGGGCCCCGCCCCCACTAACACCAATATACAGAACTAATATTAGAAGCCCAAGTGAACCAAAATAAATGATTGGTGAGATTTTTTGCCAAAAGTTAATATGGACAAAGCTAAAAGCAATTACTACTACAAATCCTATACCAAATCTTATCATTTGTGGCTTTGCCCATGGTTGTAAGCTACCGTCTGCAACTGAATATAAAATCAAGAATCCAAAATTTGATACTGAAAAAACCAGCAATAAAACGGGCCAGTTCAAAAATAGTAGTTTAGAAAGTCCTTTAGGGGTATTTTGATATGATTTTTTTCTGGTGATCACGTTTGTGTTCCGAAAGGTTGATTAATCTTTTTATTTTTCTTTGAAATGTTTTTCAATTGCTTTAATCTGATACTAATATCATCTCGTTGATCTGTTGGGTATGATGAGACTGAGGGAATTTTACTATCTCGGGCATACAGCATAATGTCTCTAGCTATTGGAGCTGCAACGGCTGAACCACCCCCTCCGTGTTCTACAATTACTGAAATCACGAACTTTGGGTTTTTAGCAGGTGCATAGCCTGTGAATAAAGCGTGATCCCTTCTTTTCCATGGTAAATCATCATTTTTTGTTACACCAATCTCGCGTTCTGCCTCAGTAATTCGTCGAACCTGTGCGGTTCCAGTCTTACCTGCGAATCTAAAATTGGGATTAATTATCCTGGACTTGTATGCCGTCCCGTCTATATCATTTACTGCTGCCTCCATTCCGTTTCGAATTTTAAAGAGTATCTCATCGGAGATCCCCAATGATTTTGGGTTGTCAAAAGGAATTATTTTCCCACCCTTTGCCTTTATAAGCCTTGGTAAAAGGGCAGTACCTGTGACCATTCGAGCTGTCATAATAGCAATTTGCAAAGGTGTTGTGAGAAGGTAGCCTTGTCCGATGCCTGCGTTTAAAGTGTCCCCGAGTGACCATTTTTCTTTATAAGTCGACTTCTTCCATGCTTGATCGGGCACTAAACCTCTTGATACTGCAGAAACTGGTAAGTCAAAAAGTTGGGATAGTCCGAATGTTTTAGCAGTTTTTGCAATGGCATCTATACCCACGCGCTTAGCAATCTCATAAAAATATACATCGCACGAGCGCTTCAACGCTTTCTCAAGATTGATTTTTCCGTGCCCAGATCCTAGCCAGCAGTGATGTTTACTTGTTGAGGTTTCATATATACCATCGCAAACAATGTTTTCGTATTCAGATATGACTTTATTCTCTAATGCCGTAATTGCTACGATCATTTTGAACAACGACCCTGGTGGATATGCATCAGAAACTGATTTATTAGATAATGGTCGCTTCAAATTTTCGAGTAATTTATTCCAATCTGTATTAGAGATACCATTAACTATACTGTTTGGATTAAAACTAGGTGTTGAAGCCATTACATTGATATCGCCATTTTTAATATCTACTACTACCGCTGAAGCACTAAGGTCCCCCATCCTCAGCATAGAAAACTCTTGTAGCTTGGTATCGATAGTAACTTGAATATCTTTTCCAGACGCACTTTCTGTGCGATCAAGCTCTCGCATTATTCGCCCTTTGGCATTCACTTCGTTCCTGCTAACACCGGCTATACCCATGAGTTCTGAATTAAGTTCTCGTTCAACACCTGTTTTTCCAATTTGGAATTTTGGTATTTGAAATAGAGGATTAGATTTAGGAAGTCTTTTTAAATCTTTTTGGGATATTGGTCCTATATAGCCAATTATGTGCGCCATCGTTTGATTTTCTTCATAAGAGCGTGAAAACCCAACTTCGGGTAATAAGCCTGGCAAAGAAGGAAGATTAGCTGCTACACTTGCAAATTGTTCCCAAGAGAGATTTTCCAAAACTGTTACAGGTACAAACGCCCGGTTTCTTTTAATTTCTCCTTCAATTAGTGCTCTTTTATCCTTTGAGATAGGGATTAATTTAGATAAATTGGAAAGAACTATTTTTATGTCACCCGCTTCCTCACGAATAATTACAATTCGATAATTTTGTTTGTTGGTCGCCAAAGGTGTTCCATTTTTATCAAATATGAGTCCACGTGTGGGTGGTAATATTCGAATATTCACCCGGTTTTCTTCTGCTAATAGTCTATATCGCTCAGAATCTTCAATTTGAAGTTTACGCATTCGTCGACCCAGTACCCCGATCACTGCAATTTGGAAAGCAAATAGTATTATGCTTCGTCGTCCAAACACTTTACCTAAATTTTTTGGAGATACTTTTGTAACTTTGGTTTTGGCCATATTTCATCTCATATCAGAAGGAAAGTTTTGATCCCATAACTCTAACTATCAGCACTATTGCAACATATAGCAACGATGTTAACATAACATAAGATATAATGTCGCCTAGTGCCAGACTGGGGATTAGAGTGAAGAATTTTGTTACTTCTTGAACAGAGGTTATTATAATATACAAAGTTGTGATAAGGATTATCTCTTCAACTAAACCGATTTTGTCTCTTGCTTGTAAATATGTGCGTAAGATTTCTGCAGCTAAAATATATGCTATTGTTGTTAATCCTAATGGTCGGAACCAAAGTAAGTCTGCTAGCAAACATAAAAAAATTACTGATAGAATAGATATTACTTTTGGCTTTCTGACTAAAATTATGAATATAAAACAAAAAAGAAAGTCTGGAAAAACTTGCTTGCTAGGTATTAGTCCAGTAGGTGTCAGTGCGAAAATAACTAACACTACACCAATAAAGAGAAAAACGGTATTCTCAAATATAAAGCTGTATTTTGACACTGTTAGCCTCAAATATCTGTTTCAGTATTTCTTTAATTAACTATTAAGCCCCCTGGGCTAGTTAAATTATTCTTATCAATTTTAACCAAAACACGAAGGTAATTTAATTCTTTCAAGTCAGCTGCCAATATGACTCTCAATGTTCCAGTTGAGTCTTCAGAAATTCTTCCCACTAGCAAGTTAGGAGGCAAAACTCCGCCTTGACCTGAAGTAACTACCCTCATACCTGCTGACACAGCCCTCGAGCTCTCAAGAAAACTGAGCTTAGGATTAAACGAGTTGTCGCCAATTACTAGACCAGACTGGCCAGTTTTTTGAATCAAAACTGGGATAGAAGAGCTCACATCTGTTAGCAAAATTACGCGACATATTTTTTCCCCAACACCGGACACTCGACCAACGAGACCTAATCCGCCCATTGCAGCTGATCCATCTTTGACGCCTTCTCTAGAGCCAATATTCAGAAGTGCTGATTGATTGAATGGGCTGCCACTATCAGCAACTACCTGGCCCGTAATCCAATTGATAGTAGAATTTAATTTTAGTTTGTTTAATATACTCAGTTGAGCATTCTTTTGCTCTAATTGGAGGGCTGCTTCTTTCCATCCAGTCATTTTTTGTAGCTCTCGTTTAATATCCTGATTTTGCGAGTATAACTTCGTATAGGAGTTAAAATCTGCTATCATTTGATATGCTATGGTAACCGGTCTTAAAAGAAAATTTGTACTTGGGACGATTTCGTCAACTATTGCATAGCGGAATCTCTCTAACCTTTGGTTATCTGTTCGCCAAAGGGCAAATAAAAGAGCTAAAGAAAGCACTATTACAATTAAAAAAAATCTTCTTACAGCCTTCCAAGCGGCATCTTGTTCGAGGGCCATCAATAAATCCTTTTGAAATTAATCCTTTCTCGTCTTACTACTTTTATATCTAGCCATAATCTATTACGTGTGCCAGCTGCTTTTCAAATTCGAGTGATTTTCCAGTTCCAAGTGCGACGCAATTTAACGACTCGTCTGCTATGGATATTGCTAGTCCAGTTTGCTCACGCAATGCTAAGTCTAGATCGCCTAACAATGCGCCACCGCCTGTAAGCATTACACCTCTATCGACTATATCTGCAGCAAGATCAGGAGGAGTACTTTCAAGGGCTGTCATCACAGCCTCACAAATTTGTTGAACTGGTTCGGATAAAGCCTCAGCAACCTGAGCCTGCGTTACTTCTGTCTCTTTGGGAACACCGTTTAAAAGGTCCCGGCCTCGTATGTCCATCGACGCGCCTCGTCCATCCTCAGGCATCCGTGCCGTTCCAATCTGAGTTTTTATTCTTTCTGAGGTAGCTTCACCAACCAATAAGTTATGTTGTCGTCTGAGGTAAGATATTATACCTTCATCCATTCTATCTCCCCCAACCCTTACAGAACGTGCATATACTATGTCGCCAAGGCTCAATACTGCAACTTCAGTGGTTCCTCCTCCAATATCTACCACCATTGACCCAGTTGGATCTGTTATGGGCATCCCAGCTCCAATTGCGGCTGCAATTGGCTCAGCTATCAGGCCAGCTTTTCGTGCACCAGCTGATAACACAGATTCCCTAATAGCCCGTTTTTCAACTGGTGTAGCACCATGCGGCACGCAAACAATTATCTTAGGTTTAGCAATATTTCCTCGTTTATGCACCTTTCTAATAAAATACTTTATCATTTCTTCAGCTACGTCAAAATCGGCAATTACACCGTCTCTCATCGGTCTTATTGCCTCTATTGAACCTGGCGTTCGGCCTAACATAAGCTTTGCATCTTCACCTACTGCTAATACTTGTTTTTTCCCATCTCTGATGTGATAAGCAACTACAGACGGTTCATTTAGCACAATACCTTTTCCACGGACATATACCAGAGTATTAGCAGTTCCTAAATCAATAGCCATATCAGGTGAAAAAAAGCTACTTATGGTTCCAAACATTTTTTCTAATTTCCTTATTGTTTTTTTATTGCCTGCTATTACAGCTTATCAAGCTAAAAGCAATCCTTGCTTTGAAATTTTAATAAATTTTGCTTAGTAAAAATTTAACTCGTTAATGAGTTTGGTGCCTGTTTTCCGCGTCGATGAAGTAGTTTGTTAAGGGCATTAATATATGCTTTGGCACTAGCAACGACTGTATCTGTGTCAGATGATTGTCCTGTTGTTATTTTACCATTCTCTTCCATTCTTACTGATACAGTTGCTTGGGCATCTGTTCCTTCAGTGACGGCATGAACTTGGAAAAGTTGAAGATGGCCCTCATGTGGGAAGAGCTCTTTAATAGCTTTGAACACCGCATCAACAGGACCATCTCCCGTTGAAGAAAAGTTTGAAATTGTCTCATTAATTTGAAGCACAATTTTCGCTTCTTGAGGAGTCTCAGTGCCACAACTGACCTCAAGTTTTACAAGCTTGATAAAATCATTAGCTTCATGTGTTGCGGTGTCCGACATAAGAGCTATCAAATCATCGTCAAATATTTCTTTCTTGCGATCTGCAAGCTCCTTAAATCTTATAAATAAATCTTTAAGTTTATTGTCACCTATTGCATATCCGAGATCTTCAAGTTTTTTTCTGAGGGCTGCCCGCCCAGAGTGTTTACCCATTACTAAATTTGAATCGTTTAAACCAATGTCTTCAGGGCTCATAATTTCAAATGAACCTGCATGCTTAAGCATTCCATCTTGATGAATACCACTTTCGTGAGCAAATGCGTTCTTACCGACTATAGCTTTATTAAACTGGACTGGAAAGCCTGACACAGTAGCTACAAGCCGACTTGCCGTCATTAACTTTTTTGTGTCAATCTCAGAGTAAAATGGCAATATATCATTTCGCACTTTCATTGCCATTACTATTTCCTCAAGGGCTGTATTTCCTGCACGCTCTCCAAGGCCATTGATTGTACACTCTATTTGTCTTGCACCAGCCTCTACAGCTGACAATGCATTTGCTGTGGCCATTCCCAAATCGTTATGACAGTGGGTTGCAATAATCACCTTATTGATATTGGGCACTTTATTTCTTAGCATAGTAATTAGTTTTGAACTTTCTTTTGGTGCCGTATAACCAACGGTATCAGGAATATTGATGGTCGTCGCACCCGCTTTTATTGCCGTTTCCACTACACGACAAAGAAAGTCCTCCTCTGTTCGGGTGGCATCCATTGGTGACCATTGAACGTCCTCACACAGGTTTTTTGCATGTGAGACGGTCGTATGTATCTTTTCAAGGATTTCATCCTTATTTAACCTTACTTGAAACTCTCTATGAATTGGGGAAGTTCCTATAAACGTATGAATTCGTGGATTTTTTGCATTTTTTATAGCTTCCCAGCATCTATCAATATCATTTGTATTTGCTCGGGCCAGGCCACATATAATCGCACTCTTCGTATTACGCGAAATTTCAGTAACTGCTTCAAAGTCTCCTTCAGATGCGATTGGGAATCCTGCCTCGATTATGTCTACCCTCATTTCATCTAGAAGGAGGGCAATTTCCACCTTCTCAGAAAGAGACATAGTGGCTCCAGGGCTCTGTTCCCCATCCCTTAAAGTAGTATCAAAAATTAGTACTCTTTCATTTTTGTTTGTCATTTTATCTTCTCTCGATTAATCATTAAATTTAATCAGAACTGTAGTGCTGCAATTTAAAGTGTTTTGAACTTGATCCGCTTTATTCCGTCGCCCAGAAGCTAATTAAAAATTTATATGTTACAGTATTCTTTCAATGGCAGTTTCTTTACAACAAACTATTCCTTAGCCTATATCAAAAAAATAAAAAGTAAAATACTTCGCACCTTGCACTTTATAAAGTTAGAGACATCTTATGAATAAAAACGATTTATTTTTCAACTCAAATTGTCGAGCATTAATTATAGGTTCGACAGGTTCAATTGGTCGAACACTGGTCACAATGCTTAAAGAAAAAATTGGAGTTGATAATGTTGAAACTATCAATAGGTTTGATAACGGCTTTAATTTCCTAAAACCAGAAACTATCGCCACAACAGCAGAAAAACAATCTGGCGAATTTCAGTTGATTTTAGATGCAACGGGTGCACTAGAGATTAATGGAACTAGGCCAGAAAAAACTTTTAAATCTCTTGAATATACAAATATGGTGAACCATTTTACGATTAATGCTATCGGTCCTGCATTAATAATTAAACACTTCATGAATTTTCTTCCTAGGACGGGCAAATCAGTATTTGTAACATTATCAGCCAGAGTAGGGTCCATTGGAGATAATAAATTGGGAGGCTGGGTTTCCTACCGATCTTCTAAAGCTGCACTGAACCAAATAGTAAAAACAGCCTCCATTGAGTTAACGCGAACAAATCCCCATTCAGTCTGCATTGCTATTCACCCTGGTACGGTGAAGAGTAAACTTACTGAACGATACTTGAAGGGACATCCTTATGTTGAGCCTGAGTTAGCTGTCAAAAATATACTTCGGGTCATTGAGGAAAAGTCGTCAAAAGATAGTGGAGGTTTTTATGATTATCGTGGAGATGTAATCCCATGGTGAATTGCATGTTTATCTAATTTTCTATTTGGCGATCCTGTGTTTCGCCTTCGATCCAATTTCCATTAAACTCTTCTCCGTTCGCATATTTCATTCTACCTTTTCCATCTCGTTGCCCTTTTTTAAATGACCCCACGTACTCATCACCGTTTGGGTAGACCGCTTTCCCTTCTCCATCAATTTCGCCGTTATCCCACTGACCACTATAATTAAAACCATCTGGCATAATAATTTTTCCTTGTCCATGCCGTTCACCATTTCGAAAGCTGCCTTTATAACTTGTACCATCGGGGTAAGTTGAAATACCAATTCCATTGGGGTTGCCATCTTTCCAATTACCAGAGTATGAGTAACCGTCAGTGTAAGTCATGGTTCCTTGCCCATGATTTTGTGCATTTTTGAAAGTTCCTATGTAAATTAAACCGTTTGCATAATGAGCTTCCCCCGAACCTTCAATTACGCCTTTATCCCAGTCTCCGTAATAGAACCCTCCATCAGGATAATCTATGCGCCCCAAGCCGTGTGCCTTGTCATTCAAAAACTCACCAGTATAAATGGACATGTCGGCAAATGACAGAGTGCCTTTTCCAGACATTTTCCCATTTTTCCACTCGCCCTTATAAGAGTGGCCTTTTTCACTCGAGAATGAACCGAAGCCGTTCCTTTGATCGTTTTTAAAGTCACCATTATAGATGTCTCCAGACGCATATCTAGTTATGCCCTTTCCATTTCTTTTCCCTGAAATCATATTACCTTCGTAACTATCTCCATTTGTCTGTCGAAGAGTTACAAATCCACCAATTTCGCCGTTGTCCCAATCACCCGTTATGACTAGCCCATCTTTGAAAGTGAGGCTTCCTTTACCGTCTTGGAGGCCATCTTTAATTTGTCCTTCATATACCGAGCCGTCTGGGTAAATTAGCCGGCCCTTTCCATTTTTTTCATCTGATTCCCACTCTCCTGAATATGAGTAACTATCTTTACTTTTTAGTTCGCCAAACCCAGACCTTTTTCCATCAATGAAATTACCAGTATATGTGTCACCATTAGAATAAGATATTGTTCCTACTCCATTGAAATTTCCATTTCTCCATTGGCCGTCATACGAGCCACCGTCTAGAAAAACAAGTTTTCCGGTTCCATCAGGCTTACTATTTTTGAAGCTTCCTTTATAAACTGAGCCATCAGTATATCGTGCAGTCCCAGATCCTTCTATATTTCCCTCCAGCCATTGACCAATATATTCATACCCGTCTGCACTGGTATATTTACCCTTTCCATGCTGTTTACCATTTAGAAATTCACCTTCATAAATTCCGCCATTACTATATTGTTTGATCTGTATATCTGATGCCTGTACGATTTGAATCGTAAATAGACTAACAATCACTATGGTTGAAGAAAATACTATCTTTAAACTCAGCATGCTAATGTCGCCTTTTTCGAATTTATCTTTCTGTCAAATAGTAATCAAATAATCAGTTGAGATCTACTAAATTGTCTAATTAAATTTTAACATCTATCAATATCGCTAAAAAGCTATCGAGAGATAGTAAATAAAATAATGCTATGCCTATTGATTTTAAATTTGTAACACACAAAATTGTGCTAAACTCGTTTGCTATTTCACAAACGGTCTTATAGAAATTGATCAATAATGATTTTGGTTCTAATTTAGAGATAGTAATAATGAAACAAAGCTTCTCAGTAATGGTCGCTCAATTGAACCCAACATTGGGTGATATGGATGGTAATTTTGAAAAAATTAAGAATCTTTATAAAGAAGCGATCTTAAAAAGAGTTGATTTACTCGCGTTCCCCGAAATGTTTTTAACTGGTTACCAAACTCAAGATCTTATACTTAAAAAAGCTTTTATGATAGACGTATTACAAAATATTGAGAGACTGACCAATGAGTTGAATGGAAGTCCGTCAGTACTTGTAGGTGCTCCACTTTGTGAGAACAATAAAATATACAATGCCTATTATTTAATTGCAGGCGGACGTTATAAAATTGTATCCAGGAAGCATCATTTACCAAATACAAATGTTTTTGATGAACAACGCACTTTTTCTTCAGGACTAGTATCTGAACCTTTTGAAATCTCTGGTATTAAAATAGGTTGTCCAATTTGTGAAGACATTTGGTTTGAGGATGTTGCAGAGAAAATGGTTAAGGCAGGTGCTGATTTATTGATTACCCCGAATGGTTCTCCATACGCCAGACAAAAACTCAATATTCGAAACAATTTAGTAGCTAAACGAGCTGAGGAAAATCGCGTTCCAATAGTATATTTAAATATGGTTGGAGCCCAAGATGACTTAGTTTTTGACGGAGCAAGTTTTGTTGTGAATCCGGACGGTAAGCTTGTAGTGAGCCTTCCACAATTTGAAGAAGCTGAGGAAATTTTGAGATTCACACAAGTGAATAATGGTTGGTCCGTGGAATTAGGCACTCTCAATTTTTATGGGAGTGCAATTGAACAAGATTACCATGCTATGGTGATTTCAGTGAGAGATTACACAAAAAAAAGTGGATTTTCAAAAGCTCTAATTGGTCTCTCAGGTGGCATTGATAGTGCTTTGGTTGCGGCTATTGCGACTGATGCACTCGGTCGAAAAAATGTTTTGTGTGTTAGACTTCCGTCAAAATTTAGTTCACAAGGTTCGCTCGATGATGCAAAGGATATGATAGATAATTTAGGATGCTTGGAGGAAATGATACCTATCACTCCGATAGTTACCGCAGTGAATAAGAGCTTAGAAAAAGTTTTCGAAGATTTTGATGATGATTTAACTGAAGAAAATATTCAGTCAAGACTTAGAGGTCTCATACTAATGGCATTGTCAAATAAATTTAATATGATGCTCTTAACAACTGGAAATAAGTCAGAGGTAGCAGTTGGCTATTCAACTATATATGGAGATATGGCGGGAGGTTATAACCCAATCAAGGATTTATATAAAACTCGAGTTTTTGAGACGTGCTTATGGAGAAATAAGAATTATGCAAGTTGGATGATGGGTAGAGATGGCCAGGTGATTCCTGACTCAATAATTACAAAACCACCTTCAGCTGAACTTAGGTTTAATCAGAGAGATGATGATAGCCTTCCACCTTATGAAGTGTTAGACGACATACTTGAGGGGTTAATAGATCGTGATTTGTCTGTTAATGATATTGTGGATATAGGTTATGATAAAGAACTTGTGAAAAAAATAGAGAACCTTATTTATTTGTCCGAATATAAACGATTTCAGGCAGCACCTGGACCAAATTTAACAGATCGTCTTTTGGGGTCCAGCCGGCGTTACCCTCTGGTTCAAAAGTGGCGCAATAAATCATGAAAATCATTACGCGTTTTGCACCCTCTCCGACAGGGCATTTACATGTAGGTAATTTACGGACAGCAATTTTTAATTATATTTTGGCGAAACGATCTGGTGGGGAATTTATACTCCGCCTTGATGATACTGACCAGCTGCGGTCAACGCAGAAATTTTCAGATCAAATAAAAAGAGATTTGGAGTGGTTGGGCTTTGAATGGGATAGATGTGAAAAACAGTCCGAGAGAATACCATTATTTGAAAGTGCAGCTAAGCACCTACTTGAGACTGGTTACCTTTATGAATGTTTTGAAACACCAGAAGAACTCGAACTTAAGCGACGGAAGCAGCTAAACATGGGGCGACCTCCTGTTTATGACAGGGCTGCTTTAAGACTATCTCCGTCTGATAAAGAGAGCCTTAGAAGCAAAAGACAGGGGCATTGGCGATTTAAATTGAACCAGTCCCGGGTTGAGTGGGAGGACGGAGTTCTAGGACCACTTTCTATCGATGCTGGCTCAGTTTCAGACCCTATCCTAATTCGTGGAGATGGCCAATATCTTTATACCTTAGCTTCTGTGGTAGACGACGCGGATTTCAATATTAATTATGTGGTACGTGGAAGCGATCATGTTACTAACACGGCAACGCAAATACAACTGTTTAAGGCGTTAGGTTATACCCCTCCAAGGTTCGCACATCACTCGCTTCTTGTTGGCCCATCGGGAGAACCATTGTCCAAGCGTATGAATAACTTATCCTTGCTAGAACTCAAAAATATAGGTTTTGAACCCCAAGCAATATTTATTTTCATGGCTTGTTTAGGTGGTTTAAAACATGCTGGTGTAGTCTCCACTCTAGAAGAAGTTTCTGAAGGCTTCGTTCTTTCAAGTTTTGGGTCAGCACCAACTAAGTTTGATCCTGATGTTTTAAGATCCTTTTCTCAGAAATCCTTATCAAGACTTTCATTGAATGAACTTGAAAAACAGTTAGATGAGATGGAAGTGCCAAGGCTTCTACAGCTCGACTTCTGGAACATGGCAAAGGAAAATATAACTAAGAGATCTGATCTAGGCACTTTGTGGCGACTTTGTGTTGATGGTGCAGAGCCAGTGATAGCGCCTGAAGACAAAGATTTTTTGATACTATGTAAAAAGTTATTACCAGATCCTCCCCGTGACCAAAAAAGTTGGTCAGTCTGGACAACATCTATTAAGACAGAAACTGGCAGATCAGGAAAGGATTTATTCCTGCCTTTGAGAAAAGCTTTAACTGGTAAGGAAAATGGGCCTGATATGAACAAATTATTTCCATTACTTCAGCAGATACGCTTTTAACGACTAAATTTCTTATATTTTATTCTTTTTGGCTCGAGTGAGTCAGCACCTAGCCGTCGAAATTTATCTTCTTCGTATTCTGCAAAGTTACCTTCAAACCATTCGACATGGCTATCTCCTTCAAAGGACAGAATATGAGTGCACAATCTATCAAGAAAAAATCGATCGTGACTAATAATAATAGCGCAGCCAGCATAGTTTAATAGGGCCTCTTCTAACGCACGTAATGTTTCTACGTCGAGATCATTTGTAGGCTCGTCCAGTAATAATACGTTGCCACCAGATTTTAAAAGTTTAGCCATATGTACTCTATTTCTTTCTCCCCCAGATAGCAGTTTCACTTTCTTTTGTTGGTCGCCACCTCTAAAGTTAAATGATCCGCAATAAGCTCTCGAATTAACTTCCGCATCGCCTAACTTAATTATATCCAAACCGTCAGAGATCTCCTCCCAAGCCGTCTTATCACCCGAAAGGCTATCTCTTGATTGATCAACATATGACAGTTGAACTGTCTCACCGAAAGAAATGACTCCACTGTCAGGTTCTTCCTGTTTTGTAAGCATTTTAAATAATGTAGATTTTCCTGACCCGTTAGGACCTATCACGCCGACAATCCCACCTGGAGGCAAGGAGAAGGATAGATTATCTATTAACAGGTTATCATCGTAAGCCTTTGTTAATTTTTTTATTTCGATTACTTTTGAACCTAATCTTTGACCATTGGGAATAACAATTTGAGCGGTAGCGATTCTCTCACGTTCTGATCGAGAAACCATTTCGTTATAAGAGTTAATTCGAGCTTTTTGTTTAGTCTGGCGAGCTTTTGCTCCCTGACGAATCCACTGAAGCTCATTTTCCAATATTTTCTGGCGTGATTTATCGTCACGAGACTCCTGTTGCATTCTTACAGCCTTTTTTTCGAGCCAATTTGAGTAATTACCCTCGTGTGGTATGCCTTGACCTCTGTCTAATTCAAGTATCCAGCTTGTGATATCATCTAAAAAGTATCGATCGTGAGTAACTATTAAAATAGTGCCTTTATAATCAATAAGGTGCCTTTGCAACCAAGATATTGTTTCTGCATCCAGATGGTTCGTAGGTTCATCTAGAAGGAGCATATCAGGTGCTTGTAATAGTAATTTACAGAGCGCTATGCGTCGTTTTTCTCCACCAGAAAGTTCGCTGATAGAGGCCTCGTCGGGTGGACAACGTAGGGCTTCCATCGCGATATCTATTTTACTATCTAAATCCCATAAGTCGTCTGCGTCAATTTTATCTTGAAGCAAGGTCATTTCTTCCATGAGATCGTCAGAGTAATTTTCACCAATTTTAATTGCTGTTGAATTAAACTTTTCAAGAAGCGATTTTTTTTCTGAAACGCCATCCAGAATATTTTCTCTTACTGACTTTTGATTATCTAACTCAGGTTCTTGTGGTAAATAACCTACTGTGCTGCCCTTGGCTGACCAAGCATCCCCAATGAAATCCTTATCAAGGCCTGCCATAATCTTCATTAGGGTTGATTTTCCAGCACCATTAGCTCCAACAACACCGATCTTTACCCCTGGTAAGAAAGAAAGGTGAATATTCTCAAAACACTTTTTGCCGCCAGGGTAACTTTTTGCGACACCTTCCATGTGGAAGATATATTTATTTGAAGCCATTTTTTACTCACAATCGTTATTACACAAATTTATTTACTTCTATAGTGAACTTAGTGCAATAAAGATCTTTGGTATCCTGACTACGATTATGATATTGACAGTTTATTTAAGAAACGCAAACTGTCAGTGCAAGGGTCTAGGTTTTAGCAAAGTTGTAATACGAATATAATTAGAACAGGAAAAAAACAAAGAATGTTGAAAGGAATTACTGTTGGTTTGTTAGGAGGTTCGTTTGATCCACCACATTCAGGCCACGTGCACATTACCAATCAGGCATTCCAAGCGTTTGGCCTAAACAAGATCTGGTGGCTTGTTAGCCCTGGGAATCCGTTAAAGGCACAAGAACCTTTATCTTTAGAAAAGAGAGTTAAAGAATGTAAAAAAATTATTCAACACCCCAAGGTTTTGGTTTCGGATATTGAAGCCCAGTTCAATTCTCATTGTACGGCAAAAACTATACGGAAACTATATATTTTGTATCCAGGCATTCGTTTTGTTTGGTTAATGGGGGCTGATAATCTTTTGAATTTTCATAATTGGAAAGAATGGGCATGGATTATGGAGAATATTCCTGTCGGAATAATGGCTCGGCCGGATAATAAAGTGAAGGCAGCTTTATCGCCTGCTGCCTTGAGGTATCGAAGGTTTCGAGTGAAGCCAAATAATGCATTAGCAATTCCGTTCATGAGGGCACCTGCATGGTCTCTTTTGGGAGGGCCTATGTGTAATATTTCTTCAACAGAAATTCGATCAAGTGGTCTGTGGCAGTGAAGTTTTTAAAAAAATTTTCGCGTCGCAAACTGCTTAAGCACGCAGCTTCACTGGTCCCAAGCGCTCTGTTTGTATCCCAGGCTCTTGGCAACTCTCAAATATCCTTAAATAATATTCTGACTAAAAGTGGGTTTGAGAGCAGAACTACTGCTACCCTGTATGATCTTGAAACCAATAAAATAATAGATAGCTATAATGAAGAGTTACAATTACCATTAGCCTCCGTAGCAAAGGCTGTAACGGCTGTATATGGAATGGAGGCTATTGGTCAGGATTATACCTTCGGCACAGAATTATTTACTGACGGTCTGATCAAGAAGGATATACTTGAGGGTAATATTTATTTAGTAGGAGGAGCAGATCCTTCCTTAACAACTGATGATCTTAACCTATTTGTAAAGGCACTAAAATCTAGGGGTATTAGGAGCATTTCAGGAGATTTTTTTTATGATGACTTTGCCTTACCACAGTTCCTGTATATTGATCCATCCCAGTTACCCGAAGAAAGTTTTAATCCAGGTTTTTCTGGTTTGAACCTAAACAATAACAAGGTACTTTTCTCGTGGAGAAAGGACAGGGGCACTCATAAACTGAGCTTAGAAGCGAGAGGCCCTAATTCGAAAGCTTTTGTAGAGTCCATAACTATAGTTGGAAAGGCCCAAGCTAGGGTAGTTTTTGAGTACATTCTTGAAAAAACAGAACGTATTGAAAGATGGTATGTATCGAGAAAAGTTTTAGGAAAAAGTGGAGTTCGTTGGCTTCCGGTTAGATTATCGAGTACCTATACTTGTACAGCATTAAAATACTTACTACTTCAAAACGGTATTAAGGTTGGTGATCCCAAGCGACTTAAAAAGCCAAAAAATAATTTAATTCTGTTATATCGTCATAAATCAAAAAAGCTTATAGAACTATCAAAAAAGATGCTAGACCGTTCTACAAATGTGACTGCAGAAATTATAGGTTTATCTGCAGCAAATTTTTGGGAATTAGATACCCCAATAATTAGTACTTCTGGTAAAATAATGACCAATTGGTTTAATTTTGTAACAGGGTCCTTCGATAGTAAATTTGATAATCATTCAGGTTTATCTGTAAATAGTCGGGTTTCAAGCTCTGCTTTTGTTAGATTTTTGAGGCGACCTGAGACAAGAGAAATACTTCCTTTAATTTTAAAAACTAGAAAAATTTATGGTTCAGCAAAACAAAGGATAAAAAGTGCCAATATTGAGATTATTGCAAAAACGGGAACAATGCACTTTAATAGAGGTCTTGCAGGTTATATTCTAAAAAATGGAATTCCTTGTGCAGTATTTGCAATTTTCTCTGCTGATATTAAAAAAAAGATGGCAATAAAGGATCACCAACTTTCGAATCCACCCGGTAGCAAAATTTGGTTATCCCAGGCCAAGAGTATAGAAAACACTGTCTTGTCAACCTGGGCCCAAGGTTATATTTGATCTTCTAAATTTTTTGGTGACGTGCTCTGGCTCCACGTTCTATAGCAGCTGCGTTCAAACGATCGATATTTAATTCATATCGTATTTCCTTTAACATTTGAAGCTCTACCTCGAGAAGACGGCCATCACATGCTGCTACGTCACAGGCCAATGCATACGCTGTTTCAAATAAATTCTTCGGAAGGGAATCTCTCACAAGTCCAAAAAGTGCATCTAACCCATCTTCTTCTTCGAAAAGATCAAAAACAGTTTGGGCGACTGTTTGAACTCTACTTTGGTCATAATTTTGAAATATCGGTAAGTGATCTACAATTCGACATATCGACAATAATTCGCGCCCTGAAATCGTCTCATCAGATAGGCCTTCTGCGATCATAATAGCCACTAGTGCATCTTGTGCATTTAAAAGTGGTGCTCGTAGCGTTTTATCTGACATATTCGTTCCCTAAATAGATAAATTTTAAGCTAAGGCTTATTCGTGATTGACATTGGAGAGAATAATTAGGATGAAATATCATACCATAGGATCTCAGAAATTGGAATTAAAAAATGTCAGTATCAAAAAATGAGTCAGTAATTTCAAAAGCTTGGCCATTTGAAGAAGCAAGAAGAATCCTTAGGCGGGTTAAGGCAGCACCTCCTCAAAAAGGTTATGTTCTATTTGAAACTGGTTATGGTCCATCTGGCTTACCTCACATAGGCACGTTTGGTGAAGTAATGAGGACGTCTATGGTAAAACGTGCGTTTGAAGAAATTTCTGATATTCCAACAAAATTAATTTGCTTTTCTGATGACATGGATGGGTTGCGAAAAGTTCCAAGCAATATTCCAAACCCAGAATTACTACAAGCTGATCTAAATTTGCCATTGACCAAAGTAAAGGATCCTTTTGGTCAATATGATAGCTTTGCAGATTATAATAATGCAAAATTGCGAGAATTTCTGGATCAGTTTAAGTTCTCTTATGAGTTCGTATCATCGACCGATTACTACAAGTCCGGATTTTTTGATGAGACATTAATGAAGATACTAACTTCTTATAAAAAAGTAATGGAGATAATGCTACCTTCACTGGGAACGGAGCGGCAGCTGTCATATTCACCATTTATGCCTATTAGCAAAAAGACTGGGCATGTGTTGCAGGTACCAACCGAGCACATTGACTTAAAAAAGGGTACCTTGGTTTATAAAGAGATTGATGGTGAGGCGGTAGAAACAGAAATTACAGGTGGGAATGTTAAGTTGCAGTGGAAACCTGATTGGGCGATGAGATGGTGTGCTCTAGGAGTGGATTATGAGATGCATGGTAAGGATTTGATACCGTCAGCGGAGTTGGGAGTAAAAATTTGCTCTATGTTGAAGATGTCCTCTCCTGAACTCTACACTTACGAATTATTCTTAGATGAAACAGGTCAAAAAATATCCAAATCAAAAGGTAATGGTCTGTCGATGGAGGAATGGCTGAAATATGCTGAACCAGACTCACTTGGTTTGTTCATGTTTCAAAAACCTAAAACCGCCAAACGTTTATTTTTTGATATCATTCCAAAAACAGTTGATGAGTACCATCACCACCTTAACAGTTTTTTGAGCCAGTCAAGTGATGAAAAGTTCAGCAACCCTGTTTGGCATATACATGGCGGAAGGCCACCTCAGACTGATCTCGCTATTTCTTTCTCAATGCTACTTAATTTAGTTTCAGCCTCTGGAGCTAGTAGTAAGGAAATACTATGGGGCTTTATCGATAAATACATTCAAAATATTAGTCCAGTTACAAACCCTGGTTTAGATCGTGCTGCAGAGTATGCTATCGCGTATTACAAGGATTTTGTAGAGCCAAAGAAGGCATTTCGTGCAGCAGACCCAAAAGAAGCTCAAGCATTGATTGATTTAAGTAAGGCCCTCGGGGAGTGTGATAAGGATTCGTCTGCTGAAGAACTACAAAAGATTATTTATTCAGTAGGTATTCGAAATAACTTTGAACCAATGAAGAATTGGTTTAGGGCTATTTATGAAGTATTGCTAGGCGAACAGCAAGGACCACGCTTTGGGGGGTTCGTAGCTCTTTATGGAGTCGAAAAAACAGTCGAATTAATTCAAAAAGCACTTGCCGGTTCGTTAGTTAAGTAATCTAACAAATAAAAAAAACACATCTGGTTTTTTAAAGAGTAATTTTTTTAAAAAATTGGGGGCAGTAAAACCCAATAATCATAAACAAAAAAAATATTGTGCTCTGCGAATGGCCAAAGGCTAAGTTTACTGTTGCAGTACTCACGCAAAGCCCACTGATGCTCCAGCCTATTCCAAACAGTATTGCACCAATGATAACTTCAGCATTTAAATCAATCTGTTTATCTTTTGTTATGAAAAATCCATCAGTCAGATTAAATTTTTTTTCGAAAAAAAAGAATATCCCACTGACTAGCATCATTCCTATAATTGTATATAAAAGGGATGGATTCCAATTCTCAGTCCAATTTAAAAAGGCGATTATAGTGGTCGGTTCAAAACTTTTNGAAAGTATCAGACCTGAACCAAAAGTTATACCAAGGAGTAAATTATATATAGAATTCATCTTATCTTCTTTAATAGCTTACAATAATTTGGGTTAAGAGGGCAAATGTTAAAATGAGAGTTATTAGAGCGACAGCAGTTTTTGGATCACTAATGAACCCTACGGTAGCTTTAGTAATGATTCCACCCTTACATAATTGAAAACCTGTTCCTACTAATAGTGCTGAAAAAATTACAGTAAGCGGCTCATTATTTAGAGATGTTGTCTTAGTTGGATAAAATAATAGCGTAAAAATGATAGGTGAAATTAGAACTCCAATTAGGAACAATACTTGATTGCTCCATGATACTGATGGTTTTCTTTCCAGTGTATTTTTTAGCATATCACCTAGGCTGCAGATCGCACTATTTAAAACAAAAAATGCCCCAAGCGATAGACTTATCAAAACACCGCCGATCATAGGATTTATCCATTCAACAGACATTGAATATAACATTCCCCAGTTACTAATAATTAATCCTAACATCACCCTCGTCTTATGCAAGTAAATTTGACTAAAGAGTATTTTACAATAAGTCGTAGGGTGTCAATAAAATATAGGACCGTTTATGAAAAGAGTAATCACTGC
>JGI20156J14371_10000873_pt1 | contig 25665 bp, 24 predicted proteins | sample COG_06_FD_14371 | JGI IMG/M metagenome (IMG submission 14371)
CCTCCAGAAATATCCGCGGCAGTTATAAGTTCAGCTCTGAAACCTCTATTGTTAAATCAATCTCCCTTAGATATAGAAGTGCTATGGCATAAAATGTATAATGCTACTAGAGACTTTGGAAGAAAAGGGTCAGTGATTTCTGGGATAAGCGCAATTGATATTGCGCTATGGGACATTGCTGGTCAGTTTTACAACCAACCGATTTATCAATTGCTTGGAGGAGCATTCAGAAAAGAAATCAAACCTTATGCAACAGGTTTTTATAGAATTAAAGGTCAAGGAGAAGCTAAAAGATTAGCAGAAGAAGCTGTTACACATTTTGAAAATGGATTTGACCATATGAAAGTTAAATTAGGCTTTGGTTTAAAAGATGATGTTGAATGCATGCAAGCTATTAAAAATGTATTAGCTGGTAAAGACGTAACTCTAATGATTGATACAAATCATGCCTATGGAACCTCAGAAGCTTTACAATTGGGACAAGCCCTTAAAGACTACGAACTTAGATGGTACGAAGAACCAGTAGTACCAGAAAATGTTAATGGCTATGTTGAGTTAAGATCTAAATTACATACGCCTATTGCAGGAGGAGAGAACGAACATACCCTTTTTGGGTTTAGGAATTTATTTGAAAATGGCGCAGTTGATATTGCTCAACCTGATATTGGTTCGTGTGGAGGCATAACTGCTACAAAGCAAATAATTAATCTAGCTCATAGCTTTGGAATAGAAGTCAACCCACATGTATGGGGATCTGCTATTGCTCAAGCAGCCTCTATTCAAGTTATTGCATCAATTCCTACAACTCACCACTCTATTTTTGCTCGTTCACCTATTTTAGAGTATGATCAATCTAGTCATCCCTTTAGAAGAGAGTTGTTGAATAATCCGTTTAATTTAAAAGACGGCATGATCAATGTTTCTTCACAACCTGGCTTAGGCATAGATGTCAATATGGACACTATAGAAAATATAAAACTAATTAAAAAGTTTATAGGGGTCTAAATTTTAATATGATTGAACTTCTTGATCCAATAATTAAATCACACAAAATAAATATTTCAACGGGACTAAATGTTCATTATTTAGAAGCATCCTTAGAAAAATATAATAATAAAAATCAACCTGTAATACTTCTACTGCATGGATTTCCGGAGTTAAGTTTTAGTTGGCGAAAAATTATGCCTACACTTGCAAAAGAAGGTTTTAAGGTTTTTGCTCCTGATATGAGAGGTTACGGATTAACGTCAGGTGGAGCAAAAAATTATAACAGCAATATTTCTGAGTATAGGTTAATGAGCCTTAGTACAGATATTATTAGTTTTCTTAGTTCTCTGGAAATCAATAGAATAGACTTGTTAGTTGGACATGATGCAGGTTCTTCTGTTGCAGGAGTTTCAGCTATGATAAGGCCTGACATATTTAGATCTGTTGTTATGATGAGTGCTCCATACACAGGTGCACCTGATATTAAAACAGATTTGTTTGTTGAGGATTCAATTCATCATGATTTAGAAAATTTACAAACGCCCAGAAAACATTACCAGTGGTACTACTCAACGCCCGAAGCAAATAAAGACATGCATCTAGAACAAAAAGAATTACATAAATTTCTTAGAGCTTATTATCACATGAAAAGTGCTGACTGGGTAGATAACAATCCTTATGAATTAGGATCTTGGACTGCAGAAAATTTAGCTAAAATGCCTGAGTATTATATCATGAAATCTAATGAAAATATGGTTCAAGCTGTTATGCCACATTTCCCCAAAAACCGTGATTTTGATAATTGGTTAAGTGATGAGGAGTTAGATGTTTACGCGAGCAGCTTTTTTAAAAATTCTTTTCAACCTGCCCTGAACTGGTATAGATGCATGACTTCACCAATTCAAAATAATGATTTAAAGATTTTTTCTAATAAAAAAATTGAAGTGCCTTCTTGTTTTATTGCCGGAGAGAAAGACTGGGGAATATTCCAAAAGCCTGGAGCTATAGAAAAAATGGAAAATAGTTTATGCATAAATTATTGTGGTAGACATATACTTAAAAATGCAGGACATTGGGTCCAACAAGAAAACCCTAATGATGTTTTAAAAATATTATTAGATTTTTACAAAAATAAATAATTATATTTAGGAAATATTTTGAACTTTTCTTTATCTGGAAACCTTTTCAAGGGTATAGGAATTGCCAGTATTGGTGCATTAATTTTATCACCTGATGTTCTTTTCATGAGATGGTCTGAAATGGATGTATGGTCAATGTTAACTTGGAGAGGAATTGAGATGGGTATCATCTTAATTTTATTTTCAAGTTGTTTTAAGATTTTTAGAGAAAATTTTAAAAATATTTTTTCCCCTGTTGGTTTTGGTATAATTTGTTGCCAAATAATCAGTTCATTCTTTTTTACTTATGGTATTGCTGAAACTTCTGCTTCTTTAATATTATTCACTTTAGCTACGTCACCTATTTTTGCCTCTATATTCTCCATATTTATACTTGGTGAGAAAACAAATAACTCTACTTGGATCACAGCTTGTCTNGCTCTAATAGGTGTTGGTATTTCTGTAGCCAATGGAGATAACGTTCTCAATGCACCAGAAGGAAGCGTTCTAATAGGAACTATATGTGGAATAGGAGCAGCAGCTTCATTGGGCTTAAGCTTAGTTTTATTAAGATACCAACCAAATATTCCAGCAATGACAGTTACAGGAATAAGCGCTTTGGGTAATGGTTTTATTGGCTTGCTAATAGTATCGCCTGGTTTGCTTTTCCAGGGTGATATATTATCTATTTCATTATCTGGATTAATTATATTACCAATATCATTTGCTTGCTTAACTTTTGCAACACGTTATACACAAGCTTCAAATATTGGCCTTTTAATGTTGTTAGAAACTGCTCTTGGACCATTTTGGGTTTGGTTAGGAACAAATGAAACACCTAATCTATTTATGATTTCTGGAGGAGTTATTGTTATTTTAAGTCTTGCTTGGTATATTTTAGTTGATCAAATTAAAATTTCTTTACCTAAATGATTTTATTTTAAATATTGAAAAATTAAGTTTGATCTGATTTGTTTTGTTCCCTTTTCAAGATTACTAGTTGATTTCCACCCCCATACAGGTCCAGGCCATGCCGGATCATCTTTGTTTCTTAGGACTATATGTAAATGTAATTGTGAAACAATATTTCCTAACATGCCAATATTAACCTTATCAAAATTTTGGACTGACTTTATATAGTTACCAAGATCAACTGCAAAATTTAATAATTCATTTCTTTCGTCAACTTCTAAGTCACTTAATTCAATTAAATTTGACTTGATAGGAATAAGAAGTACCCAAAAGAATTCTTGAACATTCATCAATCTAATTTGAAAGTTTTTTATTTCTTGCATAAAAAAACTATCGTTCTCTAATCTGTTATCTAATTTAAACACTTCAAATTCCTTTTTAATTCATCTAACTTTATATTGTCATACATCATGTTAATAAGTAACGATTTTTATAAGAAGGATATTCCAATGGCAACTGAAACAAATATTTCAATTAATCAAGACAGACTCTGGGATAGTTTAATGACGATGGCAAAAATTGGACCTGGTATAGCAGGAGGTAATAACAGACAAACTGTTACATTAGAAGATGGCGATGCAAGGAAATTATTACAAAAATGGTCTGAAGAAGCTGGAATGACCATGAAAGTTGATGAATTAGGGTCAATGTTTTTAAAAAGGGAAGGAACTGACAAGAATGCTCTTCCAGTTGTTATTGGAAGCCATTTAGATACTCAACCTACTGGTGGCAAATATGACGGTGTACTTGGCGTTCTAGCTGGATTAGAAATAGTAAGAACTCTTAATGACTTAAATATTCAAACAAAACATCCAATAATGATAGTTAATTGGACAAATGAGGAAGGTTCTCGATTTCCACCAGCAATGATGGCATCAGCTGGTTATGCAGGCATATACGACGTAAAAACTCTTTTATCTGCCGAAGATGCAGAAGGAAATATTTTTGGAGAAGAACTGAATAAAATTGGCTGGAAAGGATCTGAAAAGGTAGGAGAGCAAAAAATTCATTGTTATTATGAATTACATATTGAACAAGGACCTATCCTGGAAACTGAAGAAATAGATATTGGTGTTGTAACACATGGACAAGGTTTAAAATGGCTAGAAGTAGAACTTTCAGGAACTGAACAACACACAGGAACCACTCCTATGCACGTTAGAAAAGACACATCATTAGCAATGTCTGAAATAATTTTAGCTGTTAATAATATTGCTAATAAAAACCAACCTAATGCGCTTGGAAGTGTTGGTCATATTGAGGTCTCACCAAACTCAAGAAACGTTATTGCTGGTCAGTCAATCTTTACTATCGATTTTAGATCTCCTGATATTGAAAAACTTAATAAAATGGAAAGTGAATTAAAATTACTAGCGATAGACATATGTAAAAAATATAAAGTTAATTTTAATATGAAACAAATAGGAGGATTTGACCCTGTTACGTTTGATAAAGATTGTTTAACCAATATTAGAAAAAGTGCTGAAAAATTTGGTTATACATATAAAGACATAGTTTCTGGAGCAGGTCATGATGCTTGTTGGATAAATAGTGTTGCTCCATCTGCTATGATAATGTGTCCATGTGTTGATGGGTTAAGTCATAATGAAGCTGAAGAAATTAAGCCTCATTGGGCAGGATCAAGTACTAATGTATTACTGCACGCAGCTATAGCTTCAGCAAGTTAAGTTTCAAGAGGTATTAATTAGTGGGTATCGATTAAGTTTAAACCTGCACCATTTTCAGCATTGGTTGCATTTTGTCTAAGTAGAGAAAATAAATTTCTACCAAAACTTCTTTGATCATTTCTATCATTAGGAAATTTTGACGCTCTATCTTCATAATTTTCATTTAAATTTATATNACCAGAAACAGCGTCAATTTCTATTTCATCTCCATCTTTTATTTTTCCAATTACTCCATTATCCATTGCCTCAGGAGTTATATGAATGGCAGCAGGTACTTTCCCCGAAGCTCCAGACATTCTGCCGTCTGTTAATAATGCTACTTTAAAACCCAAATCCTGAATATTTGATAGTATTGGAGTAAGAGCATGTAATTCCGGCATACCATTAGCCTTTGGACCTTGAAAACGAACTACAATTACCACATCTCTATTCAACAAACCTTTATCATAAGCCTCCTTAACATCTATTTGATTGTCAAAAACCATTGCTGGAGCTTTTATTTTTTGTTGATCCATGTTTACTGCTGAAATTTTAATTACGCCTCTACCAATATTTCCTTTTAACATTTTTAATCCGCCATTTTTTTGATGAGGGTCTTTAGTGCTTTTTAAAATATTACTGTCAAATGATTTAGATTTAGATTTATTCCAAACTAATTTAGAGTTCTTTAATGTTGGTTCTGAAATATAATCAAATAGATTATCTCCCCATACAGTTCTAGCTGTTCCATCTAACAAGCCTGCATCCAGCAATTCTCCAATGACAAAGCTCATACCACCAGCAGCATGAAATTGATTAACGTCAGCATTGCCATTTGGATACACTCTAGCTAATAAAGGTGTAATTTCAGAAAGATCTGAAAAATCTTCCCATAATAACTTTATTCCTGCTGCTGCAGCCATAGCTGGTAAGTGCAGAGTATGATTTGTAGATCCTCCAGTTGCATGTAATCCAACAATGGCATTAACAAAACTTCTTTCATCTATAATTTTACCTATTGGCCTTATGTCTTTGCCTTTTCTAGAAATTGATATAGCTTGCTCCGTGGCAACAACGTTATATGCGTTTCTTAAATCACTATGAGGATGAACGAATGCAGAACCTGGTATGTGTAGCCCCATAATTTCCATTAACATTTGGTTTGAATTTGCCGTTCCAAAAAACGTACAGGTACCTTCTCCATGATAAGCAGAAATTTCAGCTTTAAGTAATTCTTCCCTTGTAGCATCACCTTTTGCAAAAGCTTTTCTAACAAGGTTTTTTTCTTCATTAGTAATTCCAGTTGACATTGGTCCTGCTGGAACAAATATCACAGGTAAATGCCCAAACGATAAAGCACCTATTAAAAGTCCAGGTACTATTTTATCGCACACACCAAGACATAACGCAGCGTCATAAACCCCATGGCTTAAAGACACAGCAGTAGACATTGCGATAACGTCTCGAGACATTAATGACAATTCCATTCCAGGTCTACCTTGCGTTACCCCGTCACACATGGCAGGAACCATCCCAGCGATTTGAGCTGTTGCACCAAATTGAGTGGCTGCAGCTTTTATTACTTTTGGAAAATGTTCGAATGGTTTGTGGGCTGAAAGCATATCATTATAAGATGAAACAATACCTATATTTGGTTTAGTATTCATCAAAATAGAATTTTTTTCATCTGATGGTGCTGCTGCGGCAGCATGCGCCATATTTGAACAGGAAACAAAATTTCTATCTGTATCATTATCATGTTCCATGGAAGTTATATTATTTAAATACTTTTGTCTTGAACTCAAACTTCGCTTGGCTATTCTTTTAGTCACTTCAATAATTTTTGGATGAAGATTACTCATCTATTTTCTCAATCAAAAAATTTTCATTTCTATTTTTTAAAAGATAGTGAATTGGTAATTTATTATTATTAATGGCTTCATCAAGAACCTTAAGTTTTGATTTTCCTTTGACTAATAAAACAATCATTTCACTGTTTAAAATTAATGATAAATTCATCGTTATTCTGGGAAGAAACGGGTTTCCTTGAGATCCTGTTTTAAAAATTTTGAATTTTGCATCAGTATTAAATGCATCAAAATCGTCAATCATGTCAGGAAACAATGATGCAAAATGACCATCTTCTCCCATTCCAAGTAGAGATACATCAAATGGCATTTTAAAAAAATTTGACTTTGTAATTAAATCTTCTGTTAAAGGAAAAAATTGAGCTGCTTTTGCATTATTTTTCAAAAAATAATTTAATATTAAATTTTGATTACTATCTCTATTGTTAGCCTCTACCAATCTATCGTCTACTAAAGTAACTTGAACTTTTGACCAAGGAAGATCAATGTTTGAAAGTTCATCAAATATTTTTATTGGGCTACTTCCACCTGACAATACTAAACTTGCTATTCCTAAACTTTTTATAGAAGAGTTTAATCTATCAGAAATTGATTTAACGGCACTCATTTCTCTTCTTCTTGTGGATCAATCCATTGATGACCATTTGTTGATAAAATATTATCTTCAGGCCCCATAGTGCCTTCTCTGTATAATTGTGGTCTATCTAAGGTAGCTTTTTCTAAAATTGGATCTATGTAATCCCAAGCGGCTAAAACCTCATCTAACCTCATAAATAATGTTTGATTACCTCTAGCAACATCCATTAATAATCGTTCATAAGCGTCAGGTAATCTATCAGAAAAAGTTTCTCCGAATGATAAATTTAATTCGGAGGGAAAAAATCTCATTCCACCGGGGCCTGGTGCTTTTGATGTAAGTTTTAGCTTAAGACCTTCTTGGGGTTGCACTCTAATTATTAGCCTATTGGGGGTATCTTCTTCTTTACCTTCTTTTATTTTAGAAAATATATCATGTGGCTTTTTCTTAAAGGTAATAACAATTTCACTAGCCCTAGTAGATAATTTTTTTCCTGTTCTTACATAAAAAGGAACACCAGCCCAACGCCAATTATCAATATCAACTTTAAGTGATATAAATGTCTCAGTACTTGAGACTTTGCCAAGCTCATTTTCATAACTTTGATATTGTCCAGTTTGCATATCTTTGTTATCTAATACTCTTAGAGACTTTAATACTCTTAACTTTTCGTCTCTTACCTGATCTGCTTCAAAATATGATGGTGGCTCCATTGCAACTAGGCAAATTAATTGTAATAAATGATTTTGAAGCATATCTCTAATTGCACCATATTCATTATAGTATGAAATTCTATCTGCTACCCCAATAGATTCTGCAACAGTGATTTGCACATTATCAATATTTTTATTATTCCACTGATTTTCAAAAAAAGTATTTGCAAATCTGAGAGCCATTAAATTTTGAACAGTCTCTTTTCCTAAATAATGGTCAATCCTATAAATTTGATGTTCTTCGAAATATTGAGCAAATTGATTATTTATCTCAATCGCAGATGATTTGTTATGTCCTATTGGTTTTTCAACTACAAGCCTGCTTTGTGGTAAATTTAGACCTTCTTTATTTATTAAATTACAGGCTTTTCCGAATAAACTAGAAGATATAGCTAAATAAAATATAAATGGCCTGGTTGTACCAATTTTGTTTGTTAAAATTGAAGATAACTCAGAAGAACCTTGTCCTGAAACTACATCTAAATTAACGATAGTTAATAAATTTAAAAAATTTTTCCAATGTATTTTGTTCTCAGGTTTGTCTTCAATAGCTTCTTGGCAATGAGGTATAAGTTTAGACTCAAGTTCGTCAATATTAATTTTAGAACGAACACATACAATAATTCCAGATTTGTTATTTATTTGATTATCTAAAAATCTCCAAAACAACGCTGGTATTATTTTTCTTACAGAAAGATCTCCTGAACCTCCAATTATTACAAAGTCGCTTGGAATTAATTGAGCTGTTTCTGGTATATTTGTTTTCATAATATTAGTTTTGCTTTGTTTTTAATTAAATCTCGATTTAGGGATTTTGTATTTTTTCATTTAATTCTTTGACCAGTTTTAGGATCAAAGTATGTCACTTTTTGTAAGTTGAAAGAAAATTTAACTTTAGAACCAATTTTTACGTCTGTTTCAGAATGAAAGCGTGCAGTAACTTCTTTATTCCCCAACTTTGTAACAACAAACGTGTCTGAACCTGCTGGCTCAATTATATCAACTTTAGAAGAGATATATTGAAAATTAGAATCTTTTTTTGAACCGTTTTCAGTAATATTTTCTGGCCTTACCCCTATAATAATATCTTTTGGCAATTTTAATTTACTTTTTTCTATTAGAGTTGCAGTTGAACCGTCTTCCAATTTAATTTCTATTTTAATATGATCTTTTTCTTTTTTTGTTGTTGCTCCAATAAGGTTCATTGCCGGGGATCCCATAAAATCTGCAACAAATATATTTTCTGGATAGTTATAAATTTCAAAAGGTGTTCCAATTTGTTGAATAAATCCATCTTTCATAACAACTATCTTAGTTGCTAATGTCATTGCCTCAATTTGATCATGCGTTACATAAACCATTGAAGCACCAAGGTCATAATGGAGTCTTTTAATTTCAGTTCTCATTTCAACTCTTAATTTTGCATCAAGATTAGATAGGGGTTCATCGAACAAGAATAATTTTGGGTTTCTTACTAACGCCCTACCCATAGCAACCCTTTGTCTTTGTCCACCCGATAGTTGACTCGGTTTTCTTTTAAGAAGATTTTCTATTTGTAATTGTTTAGCAACCTCGTTTAATTTCTTCTTTTGTATTTCTTCAGAAATACCTCTTACTTTCATTCCAAAAGTGATATTTTTTTCAACTGTCATAGTTGGATAAAGAGCATAAGACTGAAATACCATGGCAATATCTCTATCTTTAGGGGCCACTTCTGACATGTCCTTATTATTGATAGAGATTTCTCCACCATTAATTTTTTCTAAACCTGCTATACAGTTTAATAGAGTTGACTTCCCACACCCAGAAGGGCCAACTAAAACTAGAAAGTCTCCTTTATCTATATTAATATTTATGTCATTTAAGACAGAAATTTTTCCAAAATTTTTGTTAACATCTTTTATTTTTAAAATAGATGACATTATTTTATCCCTTTACAGATCCTGCAGTTAAACCACGTATAAAATATTTTCCAGCAAATATATAAACTAACAAGGTAGGCATAGCTGCAATAATTGCTGCAGCCATATCAACATTATATTCCTTAACTCCGGTCGTTGAGTTAACTATATTATTTAAAGCAACTGTTATAGGTTGTGTACCAGCTTCACTAAAAGAAACTCCAAATAAAAAATCATTCCAAATTTGCGTGAATTGCCAAATAACAGTTACCACTATAATTGGTAGAGATAATGGAAGAAAAATAGACCAAAATATCCTTAAGAAAGTAGCTCCATCCATTTTAGCGGCTTTAACTAATTCGCTTGGAATATTTACATAATAATTTCTAAAAAATAGCGTTGTAAAACCAATACCATATATTACGTGAACAAAAATTAAACCTGAGATACTTCCTGCTAAATCCATTAAACCTAACACTCTAGCCATTGGCAGAAGAACAACTTGAAAAGGAATAAAACAACCAAACAGCATTAATGCAAAAATCATGTTTGCTCCTTTAAATCGCCATTGCGCAACAACATAACCATTTAATGCACCTATCAAGGTTGAAATAAAAACAGCTGGTATGGCTATAAAAATAGAGTTCCAAAAATAAGGCTTTAACCCCTCACACTGAATGCCAGTGCATGCAGAAGACCAAGCTGTACCCCAAGCCTCAAAAGTAATATTTCTGGGTAAAGCTACCAAACTTCCAGTTCTTATTTCTTCTAAACTTTTTAAAGACGTTGTTATCATTACAAATAATGGAAGGAGATAATACAACACAAAAACAGATAAGAAAAAATACAACAATATCCTTAATATTAAATTGGTATAGTTAATCCCATTAGTATTATTGATCATTTTTATTCCTTAATTCTGAGTATAAATAAGGAACAACTACTGCAAAAACCACCAACATCATTATAATTGCTGAGCTCGCTGCTTGACCTATATCTCCCCGAGAAAAGGCCATTGTATACATATAAGTAGCTGGAAGATCTGTTGCATAGCCAGGTCCCCCTCCCGTTAAAGCAATTACAAGATCAAAGCTTTTTATCGCTAAATGAGCTAACACTATGAAAGCTGAAAGAAAAATTGGCGCCATAGACGGAATTATTATTGCAGAATAAATTTTAAAAGTAGGTACACCATCAACTTGAGCAGCCTTAATTATCTCTTGATCAACAGATCTTAACCCTGCTAGGAAGAGAGCCATAACAAATCCTGAGGCTTGCCAAACTCCAGCAATAACGACAGTATAAATTGCAAAATCCGGATTTATCACCCAATCAAACGTAAAGTTTGTAAAACCCCAACTTTTAACGACTGCCTCCAAACCCAAACCCGGATTTAAAATCCATTTCCAAGCTGTACCAGTTACAATCAAAGATAAAGCCATTGGATATAAATAAATGGTTCTTAACGCACCTTCGATACGTATTTTTTGGTCAAGAAATATTGCAATCAGCAGTCCCAAAAACATTGATATTAGAATAAATAAAAATCCAAAAATAAATAAATTATCAATGGCTACATCCCATCTTGGGGAGTCGAATAACCTGTCATATTGAATAAAACCAACAATATCATATTTTGGCATAAGTCTTGACTTGGTAAATGATATCCAAGCAGTCCATGCAATAAAACCATATACAAATAAAATTATTGCAAGGAATGAAGGTCCTAAGACAATCTTAGGTAAGTGTTTTTCAAGCCAATTTGACATTGTCAATTCCAAAAAAAATAACTGTTCCCAAAGTTAATTGGAAACAGTTATTTAACTTTTATTTATTTACTGTTGTCAATTGCCTTTACAAGCATTGCTACAGCATCTTTTGAAGACATTTTAGAATTAAAATGTGCTGTTACTGTATCTGTAATAGCTCCGGCTTGTGCACCTCTTAAAGCCATTCCATGAGCATAACTTGGTAACAAGGTACCCCCAACTGAACTTGCATTCATGTCAGCAGCAGATACGTGTGCACAATGATCAAACTCATTAAGACTTACATCTGTTCTCGCAGGAATTGATCCTTTGTTAAGATTAAAAACTTTTTGAAAGTTTTTTCCAACAATTAATTTTGCAAGAAGTTTTTGACCGTCTTGACGCTCAGAACCTTTTACCTTGAACATAGCAAAGCTATCTACATTGTATAAAAATCCTTCACCAGGTGTAGATGCACATAAAAAATCTTTACCAGGAACTTTACCGGCAGCTAAAAACTCACCTTTAGCCCAGTCTCCCATGATTTGGAAAGCTGCTTCACCATTCATGACCATTGCAGTTGCAAGGTTCCAATCTCTTCCAGAAAAGTTCTTGTCAACAAAGCCACGCATAATTCTCATTTGATCAAAAACTTTAACCATAGTGTCTGATTGTAAAGCTTTTTTATCTAGTTTTACAAAAGCATCGTGAAAGAAATTTGCTCCACCTATTCCAAGTGCAACTGCTTCAAAAACAGTAGCATCTTGCCATGCTTGACCACCATGAGCTAAAGGAATAATTCCTTTTGCTTGTAATGCTCTAGCTGTAGCATTAAATTCGTCCCATGTTTTTGGCATACCAAAACCGTTTGAAGAAAGTACAGATGCGTTAGCCCATATCCAATCAATTCTATGAACATTAACAGGTGCAGCACACCACTTTCCTTCACATTTCATATGACCTGCTATTGATGCAGGAAGCACTTTGGACCAGTTATTCTTTTTTGCAACAGCACTTATATCAGCTAATGCACCTTCTTCATACCATTCTTGTATAGAGGGTCCTTTTAATTGAACTGCAGCAGGAGCATTGCCAGATAAAACTCGCGCTCTCAAAGCTGTCATAGCAGCATCACCACCACCACCAGCAACTGGCATATCAGTCCATGAACCACCATTTTCTGAAAATTCTTTTTGTAAAACCGCGACAGACTTAGCTTCACCACCAGATGTCCACCAGTGAAGTACCTCTGCCTTTGGACCAGCATAAGATACAGATGCTGTTAACGTAAATGAAGTTGCAACCGCTGCAACTACTAATTTTTTAAACATATGATTTCCCCATTTAAATTTAAAAGTTGAATTAACACTATTCATTTATTTTTTTTTTTAAACTTACAAATTAATCAAATCATTAAATTGTCTGTTTTTTTTTGTTCATTTGTTACATTGTGTTACTAAAAGATAGTGATAAGACAATTTTAATTTAGCAGAAACTTGATGACTATTTATAGAATATTAATTGTTGAAGACGATTTAGACATGCAAGAAATGATGGTAAGTTTTTTGCAAAAAAGTGGTTTTATGGTTTCAGCAGTAAAAAATGCTGTAGAGTTATCAGATCAATTAAAATCACAAAGAATTGATTTAGTTTTATTAGATGTAATGCTTGGTGATGATAATGGAATCAAATTATGCAAAAATATAAGAGAAAACAATAACATACCTATTATTATTGTTTCTGCTTTATCAGCAGATCAAGACCGTCTTTTGGGTTTTGAGGTTGGTGCTGATGATTACATTGCTAAACCATTTAATCCACAGATTTTATTAGCTAAAATTAAAGCTGTACTCAAACGAGGAACAAAAATTGCCTCTTTGGCCTACAGAAGAAACACCAATGTTTATCACTTCAATGACTGGATCTATAATGGGAAAAAAGACATAATAATATCTCCAACTGGATTTCAAATATCTTTATCAAAAAAAGAAACTACCATTCTTAAGGTATTTCTTGCTAATAGCCATGTAGCTCTAACTAGAGAAGAAATTGCCAATTCTATTGACGACACTAGAACTCAAGATTCATTGTTAAACAATGCAGAAAGTAGAGCTATAGATGTGTTAGTAGGCAGATTAAGATCTAAAATTGAAAAAGACAGCAAAAACCCTAGTCTTATAAAAACCGAAAGAGGTGTTGGATACATTTTTTCTACAGAAGTAATCATTAAAAATGAATAATTTCTTTAAACTCAATTCACTCATAAACCAAGCTTATCTTTTAGTTTTTATATCAATTCTTATTGGCGCAGCAACAACATTTATATGGGTAACATCAAATAACCAATGGAATACATTTTTGAATAACGCCCATAATTCTGGTGTCTCAATATATAACACAATAAAATATAATAATGATTTAAATGCCGAGATTGTAATAAAAAAGCTAAATACTAAAAATGATATTACCAACAGAAAAGAACTAGCACAATATTATAAAAGTACTTTACCTTTTAAAATTACTACCCTTTCAATATCAAATGATAAAAAAAGGAACAAGGATCAAGGAAAAATTTCCTTACACATACTTTCATCAAAATTAAAGTACCCTCTTGCAAAAATTAAAAATTTTAAGAATTTAACAAGAGAACAACAACTTGGCAAAGTCATCCAACTGGTTGCTAATTATTGCTCAACAACAATATTATTGATTAGAATTGATGAAGGTTTTTGGCATCGTATTGACGGTAATAAAGCCTGGAGTTGTAAGGCAGCACCGAATGATCAAAGACTTTTTTCAATTTTAGTATTTATTATTTCTATAATATTTATGTATTTCCTAATTAGAGAAAATGACCTTCAATTTAATAATTTTATATTAAATTTAAAGAATAATCTAAAAAGTCCTCTAGATAAAATGGAAGTTTTAAAAGGCCCCTCTGAACTTATACAAATCAAAAATACATTAGATCTATTTTTAAAAGTACAAAAAGAAAAATTAGAGAAAAGACTAATGGTTCTATCTTCAATTAGTCATGATATTGGTACTCCAGCGACTAAGTTAAAATTAAGAAGCTCACTTATAGAAGATGATCAACTACGAGAAAAGTTGGAGACAGATATTGATCAAATGATTGATATGATGAACGGAGTATTGTCCTACACAAGATCAGAGATGGATTTAGAGGAAGAAACAGAAATATCTTATATTTCATTGATAGAGTCTATTGTGTTCGACTATCAAGATTTAGGAAAAAGTGTTTCATTTAAAAAACCAAAAGAAAAAAATATAGGACTTGTTTCATCTATTTTTTCTGGACATCAAAATAAAATGTCTTTTCATCTTAACCAAAATCACCCTTTATTGGTTAATGCAAAGCCATTGTCATTACAAAGAGCAATTAATAATTTAATAGAAAACGCATTAAAATATGGAAGAACAGCTACACTATCTCTAAAAACAACTTCTCAAACAATAACTTTAATTATCGAAGATGAAAGTAAAAATATTACTGAAGAATTATTAGAAAACCTTAAACAACCTTTCATAAGAGGTAAAAACGTAGGGTTAACCAAAGGTACTGGATTAGGTTTAACAATTGTGTCTACTATTGCTGAACAACATGGGGGCAATTTAACATTTGAAAAATCTAAAACAGGTATCAAAGCAAAGTTAATGATTAAAAGATAATAAATTGATGTTGGTTCTTACAACTAAATTATGTAACTTTTAATCAAATTACAAACTATACCAACAAGGAGAATATTATGGGAGAAAAAGTTGCCTTTATAGGTCTTGGCGCTATGGGTGGACCAATGGCTTTAAATATAATTAAAAAAGGTACAAGTGTTTCCGTATTTGACATAGAAACTGAAAAAATGGAGCCTCATATCAAGGTTGGTGGAATTCCAGGTAAATCAATTCAAGATACTATTGAAGATGCCGAAATTATTGTGACAATGTTACCATCAACTGAAAATGTTAAATCCGTAATTACAGATAAAGATGGTGTTTTGTCATTTGCAAAACCAAATACAGTTATTTTAGATATGAGCACTATTGCTCCTACTGGTACAGACGAAGTTTACGCACTATGTAAACAAAAAAATATTAAATTTATAGATGCTCCTGTAGGTAGATTAGTAAGCCATGCAATTTCAGGAGATTCATTATTTATGGTGGGTTGTGACGAAGAAGATGCTTTTAAAAAAGTTGAACCTCTTTTAAACGCTATGGGCACAACAATAATAAGATGTGGTCAAGTCGGGTCAGGAATAAGAGCAAAAGTGGTGAATAATTTTCAAATATTGAGTATTGCACAAATTACTGCTGAAGCTTTGACACTTGCTCAAAAGATTGGTTTGGATCTTGAAACATTCAAGGAAGTTAATGCCGGAACAACAGCTAACAATGGTCAATTTCATATTAATTTTTTATCAAAAGTATTGCAAAATGATATTGAACCAGGATTTACAATAGACTTAGCTCATAAGGACATGGGATTAGCAATTGAAACTGCCAATAGCTTTCGAGTAGGTCTACCTGTGGGATCATCTGTGCAAGCAGTATATGGTCAAGCAAGATCAGGTAAATTTGCCAAGAAAGATTTCAGCGCATTACTAGATTACGCATGCGAATTAGCTGAGGTAAGTCCTCCGAGAATAAAGAAATAATTATAATAATTTATTATTTACTTAACTACACAACTGGACATAGGCCGCCATCTAAATTTATGGCGGTACCAGTTATGTAAGCACTTCTTTTTGACGATAAGAAAGCCACTAGATTTGCGTAATCCATTTCTTCACCTACTTTTCCCATAGGAACCTTTTTTGCCATTTCTAAGTACAATTCATCAACACTACCAGTACCTGATTTGCGATCCCATTGAGCACTTTTTATTAGGCCAATACATATTGTATTAACTCTTATATTATTTTTTGCGTATTCATTAGCTAAGGATTTAGTCAAATTAATACCCGCAGCTCTAGTTACTGTTGTGGGAAGAGAACCTGCATTAGGCGCTTTTCCTCCTCCAATTGTAGCATTAATGATAACACCTTCTTCATTTGACTTCATATAAGGAATAACTAACCGACACATTCTAACAGTTGACATTAATTTCAAATTAATATCGTCTTCCCAGTTTTTATCGGTTACATCTTCAAACAACCCAGCAGCTGAAGCCCCTGCGTTATTAACTAGAACATTAATTTTTTTAAAATTTGATATTGTTTCTTCTACTAATTTTTTACAGTCATCTGCCTTGCTTACATCTGCTTGAATGGCTAAGACATGGTTTTTTGTTTTTTCAGTTATTATATCTGCTTTTTCTTTTAAATAATCTCCTCTTCTGCCGCATATAACAACATTTGCTCCTTGAGATGATAAAAGTTCTGCTGATGCGTAGCCCAATCCATCACTACCACCCGTAATTAGAATAACCTTATCTTTTAAACCTAAATCAAACATATTTTTTCCAATCAATTATAAAAATGATAATTATTTCAAATAACAACAGTCTTATTATTATTCGCTGACTCTAATATAGATAACGCAACTTTTAAAGTTTGTTCTGCGTCCTTGGCTCCAGTAATCGGTTCAACCTTTCTGTTAATAACATCCTTAAAATGGTTAATTTGTGAAATGTATGGATCTATATCTGGCGTATCAATAATTGTCTGTATTATTTCATCTTTCCAATTATTTGAATTATTTTTATTTTTATATTCCCATAATTTTAGGTTTGGAAACTCCAAAGATCCTTCTGTACCAATAATCTTTAAATTATTCACTTGATAATTAGGAAGGTGGATATTTTCTCCAATACCTGTTTCCCAGGACCAAGGTGAAGTTCCTACATCTGTAATTAGAAAATTTCCTATTACTCCATTTTTAAATTGGATGTTAGTACTTACAACATCTTCTTTTTCAAAATTATTTATCATATTCGAAGAAAATGACGAAACAGAGTGTATTTCACCAAAAATAAACCTCAGATAGTCAATGTCATGTATTAAATTAGTAATAATTGGACCTGCACTTACCTTTTTTCTCCATTCAGGTTCAAAGTAATCTTTATCTTTTCTTAAACCCCATACACCTGACAGCCCAATTACCTTTCCAATTTTTTTATCAGAAATAATTTTTTTGGTTTTTAAAACTAATGGATAAAATCTTCTTTGGTGACCAACTAATACCTTACAATTATTGTCTTTAGCAATTTTATCTATTTCTTTTGCCTCATTTACAGTTGCTGATATTGGCTTTTCAATCAGTACATCTAAACCTAATTTTAAAGCTGCAATTGAATTTTCATGATGCAAGATAGTTGGTGTTGAAATAATAACGCCATCTATATTGTGGTCTATTTTAAGATTATTTATGTTTTCATATAATGGTATCTTTTTTATCATCACAATAAATTTTAGCATGCTTACTTAAATCAACTATGCCAGCAAGGTTGACGTTGTCTATTTGCTCAATCGCCATATGATGACGTTTTCCAATACTGCCAATTCCNACAAGAGCAATGTTAGTTATTTGCGAGGCGCACATTATATTTTCATTGTTTCCTTGAATCGATTCATAGAAACTGAACCATCAAATGAATGAGGAAAAACTAAAGGCGTGGCTTTGGCTTGACACTTAATCACTATCAAAGAGGGGCCTTCCTCTTTGTAAATTGTATTCATGATTTTTTCATAGTCTTCTTCACTTGTAACTGTGTAAGAATTACTTATACCCGATCCTTCAGCTATTAATTGTAAATCTGTTTTTCCAGCAGTTGCTGTTGGCTGACTTCCAGTTTCTACATAAGATTCATTATCAAGAACAACAATAGTTAAGTTAGAAACTGGATGATTGGCTATAGTGGCTATAGATCCTAAGCTCATTAATGTATCCCCATCACCAGTAAACAATAATACCCTCATGTCAGGCTGAGCTTTAGCAAGTCCCAAGGCAAATGGAATTGACTGGCCCATAGCACCAATAAAACCAAAATTACCTTTATTATCCCCAGCTGACATTAGATCCCAAGTTGAGGTTCCAATACCGCTAACAACTCTTAGGTTATCTTTTCTATCTTTTAAAATTTTTTGTACAAAAGGTCTTCTATCAATCATTTTTATTATCCATTTTTAAATTGTTTAGCGCCTATCATTTTTTGTGACAATAATACGGCAGCAGAACGATTAGTATTAAATGCAAACTTTGCAGCAGCATCAACTGTTGGCCCCACCTCTTCTACATAATCAGCTCTAAATACTTTTATATCCATTGCTTCAAGTACCTTTGGGGTTCCAAGTCCCATAGGAACTTGCCAAGGAACAAACTCTCCCCATTCACCTCTCATTGAAACTAATGTAAGAAAGGGTATTCTACAAATGTTGGGTAATGCTAAAGCATTGATACAATTTCCAACTCCACTTGATTGCATAAGTAAAGCGCTCTTTCTTCCACCTGCATAAGCCCCACACGATAAACCTACACCATCTTGTTCTGTCGTAAGGGTCACAACATCAATTTCATTATCTTTTTCACACAAGTTAATTAAAGGTGTGTGTCCTGCATCTGGTACATGAGAAACCATTGTAATATCTAGGTCTTTAAAGACCGCATAGATATCGTTACGCCAATCTTTGATTAATTCTGCCATCTTAAAACCTTTACTATTTTGGTATTTAACATGTTAGATGGTAATTTAAATAATTCAAGGATGATAAATTAATTTAAATACAAATTACATACAAAAGTATGATATCATAAAGACTTCATTATTAAGTATATAGGACTAGTCAAAATGAACAATGAGATGGCAAAAGTTGCAATAGTCACAGGTGCAGCTAAGAATATTGGAAGAGCTACTTGTGAAAGTTTATCAAAGTTAGGTTATAACATTTTAGTTCATGCCAATACTGACAAAGATGGAGCTGATGAAACAGTAAAATTAGTTAAAGAGAATGGAGTTCAATCTGAACGTATTATTGGTGATTTAACTAAGCCAGAAACATCTCAGGAACTTGTACAAGAAGCATCTAAACTTGGAAATATATCAGCATTAGTGAACAATGCTTCGCAAAGAGAGTTTAATAAATTTGATGACATGACATTCGATGATTGGAGATTTGTTATGTCAATAAATTTAGACTCATTATTTCATACTTGTAAAGCCGTAATACCTGAAATGAAAAAAAATAAATGGGGAAGAATAGTAAATTTAGGCGGTCTCTCAGCTCATATAAGCGCGATAGGAAGGGCTCATGTTATCACATCTAAGTCAGCTGTAGTTGGTTTTACACGTGCTTTAGCAATGGAATATGCAGAAACAGGAATTACAATTAATACTGTAGTTCCAGGTTTAATTGATACTGTAAGAGGCGCATCAGCTGGAAGTAGCTTAGTACATCCATCTCATTCAAATCCTCCTATTGGCAGAAAAGGCCATCCAATAGAAGTAGCCACTATGATAACTAACTTATGTGGAGCGCACTCAGATTTTATAACTGGGCAAACTATTCACGTTAATGGTGGTAGCTATTACCCATAAAGTACTATTTATATGACTAATAAATCAATTGATGGATTAGCTGCCTCTTTTTTAATTATTTTTTCAATATTACTCGGTTTAAACCAAGTTCTTGTGAAATTAGTTAATGTAGGCATGCATCCTGTTTTTCAAGTAGCATTGAGGTCTACATTAGCGATATTTCCTATTTTGATTTATTGTTATTTAACTAAAAAGAAAATTAATTTTTTTGACGGTAGTCTTGTTGCTGGAATTATAGCAGGTGTGTTATTCGCCGTTGAATTTATTTTTTTGTTTACTGCTTTAGATTATTCAACTGTAACTCGTGTTTCATTAATTTTTTATACGATGCCAGTGTGGCTATCCCTGTCAGCTCACTTTCTAATAAAAAATGATAAACTTAACTTTAATAAAATTGTAGGATTAGCAATTGCTTTATTAGGACTTGTCTTAGCTATTTATGAACCAATCTCATCATATACCAGCAAACAATTTTATGGTGATTTATATTCTTTATTAGCTAGCTTTTGTTGGGCTGCTATAGCAATAATGCTTAAGAGCAGCCGTCTTGCAAGAGCGGCTCCTGAAACTCAATTGTTATACAAATTAATAGTTTCGGGTATTATCTTATTACCTATATCTTTATTGTTTGACGATTTTATTAGAGATATTAATACTAATCTTATATTAATTTTTTCATTTCAAGTCATTGTAATTATGTGTCTTGGGTTTATAGGTTGGCTATGGGTAATGTCAAAATACTCAGCAAGCAGCACAAGCTCTTTTGCATTTCTTACGCCAATTTTTGGGGTTTTATTCGGATGGCTAATAATGGGAGATATAATAAATTTACAGATCTATTTATCACTTTTTTTAACATGCCTAGGGATATATCTTATAAACAAAAAATATAGTTAATATTTCAAAAAAGAGAATCTAACTTTTACTTTTCTTCGCTTTTTTTACTTTATTCTCTGATTTTGGTTTACCGGTTCTATCTTTTGTAGGTATCGACAAGGTATCTGTTTTGACTGCCTTGCCTTGAGTTTTTTTCTTATCGTCTTTATTAAATCTACCTTCTAAATTAGGTTTTTTTTCTTTTTTTGAATTTGATGGATTTCTTTTATTTTTATCCCTACTTCTAAAGTCATCTTTATTATGGTTTCTATCCGATCGTCCAAAATCTTGTTTTTGTTTTCCTCTTCTACTAGAAGGCTTAGTGTTTCCTTGATCAGCATTCTCAACCACATCTTTTTCAATATAATTATCAGCAAAAGGAGAAAATTTTGGTTTTTTTCTATCTGAACTTCGCCATCTTTCAGATTTACCTTTACCTTTAAAGTCACCTTTCTTGAAGTCTCGTGATCTTCCTTCACCAGATCTCTTGAAATCTGACCTTCCACGATTTGGTCTATTTCTGTCAGATCGACCTCTATCAGAACCTGCTCCCTCAGGAGGTTTATCTAATAGTCTAATCATTATGTGTCGTTCAATAGGCTTTTTATTAGAAGCTAACTCTTTAAGAGTTGCAGCTGTTTCTTCTGAAATTTCAATGTTTGTTACTTTAGGCTGTATTTTAATAGAACCAATATCTCTTTTTGATAAATTACCTGCTTTGCAAAGCATAGCAACCAACCACCTCGGTTCTGCTGTATCATCTCTTCCAACAGAAAGTTCAAACCAAATACTATTTTTAAAACCATTATCCCTACCACGACCTTCATCTCTGTCAGAGGGATTTCTCAAATCTTCAGGAGCTGACAAATCTTTTCCAAGAAGTCTATAATAAGCAGCAGCTAATTGTTCAATTGAGTTCTTAGATATCAATTCATCTATTAAATCTTTTTCATCTTCTGTAATAGGATCTTTTAAAATTTGATTTTCTACAATTCTTTTTTTATCTTCCTTAAGAATTTCTTCTCTAGATGGAGTAGATGCCCAAATAGGCTTAATATTAGCCTGGCTAAATAAACGTTCCGCAATTCTAGATCTGTTTTGAGGAACAAGGACAGCACAAACACCCTTTCTACCTGCCCTTCCCGTTCTTCCACTTCGATGGAGGAGGGTATCAGAAGTTCTTGGAATATCTGCATGAATAACTAAATCCAAATTTGGAAGATCAAGACCTCTTGCAGCCACATCAGTCGCCACACAAACCCTTGCCTTAGAGGTTCTCATTGCTTGAAGAGCCATGTTTCTTTCATTTTGGCTTAACTCACCAGACAGAGCTACTGCTGATATTCCTCTGTTTGTTAAACGACTTGTCATATGATTAACAGCTATTCTAGTAGCACAAAATATAATCGCATTAGTTGCTTCATAATATCTTAGAGTATTAATAATAGCATTTTCCTGATCGCTCATAACTATCTTAAAAGCTCTATATTCAATATCTACATGTTGAGAATTTGTTTCACCTGCCGTGATCCGAACGGCATCTTTTTGATAACGTTTTGCTAGATTAGCTATTCCCCTGGGAACTGTGGCTGAAAACATTAAAGTTTGTTTGTCATCTGGAGTAGTTTCTAATATAGCTTCTAAATCTTCTCTAAATCCCATGTCTAACATTTCGTCAGCTTCGTCTAGAACAACAGTCATAATATTTGATACGTTAAAATAACCTCTTTCTATGTGGTCTTTTAATCGACCTGGAGTACCAACTACAATATTAGGTTTGGTTTCTAAATTTCTTCTTTCAGTTCTGATATCCATACCACCTACACAGGATACAATTTTTGCATCAGATGAAGCTAAGAACCAACTTAATTCATTTTTTACCTGAAGAGCCAGCTCCCTAGTAGGAACAATAATAAGTGCTTCCGGTGATTTAGGGGTTTTGAAAAGTTTACTGTCTGTTGTTAAATTATCTACAATAGCAAGACCAAAAGCAATTGTCTTTCCAGAACCTGTTTGCGCTGAAACAAGTAAATCTAGACCAGAATATTCTTCTTTTATAACCTCTTCTTGAACAGGAGTTAACTTTTCATAACCTTTGTCTTTCATTGCATTCACAATGTTATTTGGAATTCCTGATGCTTCTAACATATTCAACTTTCAGAGTTTAAAAAGAGTAATAATATGGAATGTTATTATAACATCTCAATTTCAAATATATAAAAATTATTACTAGACTGTTCTTGTAGTCTTCAATATCTATAAAGTAAAGCTTTTCAAGCTTTTAATTAGAGCAAATATAGATAATTCTCATTTTAAAATAGATTATTAAAACATGAATGAAAAATACGACGTTATTGTAATTGGAGCAGGAGCAGCAGGTTTAATGTGTAGCTTTGAGGCTGGTAAAAGAGGTAAAAAGGTATGCCTCTTAGAACACTCTTCCAAAATAGCTGAAAAAATAAGAATATCTGGTGGAGGCAGATGCAACTTTACTAACTTATTTAGTACTGACAGCAACTTCATTTCTAATAATAAGCATTTTTGCAAGTCAGCATTTTCAAAATACACACAAGATGATTTTATTAAACTGGTTAAAAATCATAAAATTGAATTCTACGAGAAAAAATTGGGCCAACTGTTCTGCACTAAATCTGCCAAAGATATTATAGAAATGTTGATTACAGAATGTAAAAACCAAAAAGTAGAAATTTATATAAACACAAAAATAGAAAACTTAGCCAAAAAAGAAAATTCTTATTTAGTAAAAACTGATAAAGGCCCTATCTCATCTTCTTCAATTGTTATTGCAACTGGTGGCCTATCAATTCCCAAAATTGGCGCCAGTGATTTTGGTTATAAAATAGCAGAAAAATTTAATTTAAAAGTTACTAAATTAGAACCAGCCCTTGTTCCTTTGATTTTTGAAAGAGATATCTTAGATTTCTGTAAATCTCTTGCTGGTGTTTCTTTAAATGCTTCTGTTTCTATTAACAAAATATCTTTTGATGAAGGTTTAATTTTTACCCACAAAGGATTAAGTGGGCCTTCTATTTTACAAATTTCATCATATTGGAATAAAAACTGTGCAATTAAAATTAACCTCTTACCTCAACAAGATATTAATGTTTTGCTTAAAGAAAGACGAATAAGTACACCAAAACAAATTTTATCTAATATTTTATCTGACTACCTTCCAAACAAACTAGCTTTAGCGATTTGTAATAAATTACAGATTAATAAAAAAATTGGAGATAGCTCTAATAAGGACATTCAAAAAGTATCAGATTTTGTAAATAACTGGACCATTACACCATCCGGCACAGAAGGCTATAAAACAGCTGAAGTAACACTCGGAGGCATTGACACAAAAGAAATATCATCATCAACATGGAATGTAAAAGTCACCCTGGATTATATTTTATTGGAGAAGTATTAGACGTTACAGGTCACCTTGGAGGACACAATTTTCAATGGGCTTGGTCAAGTGGTTTTGTAGCAGGTCAAAACGTTTAATTTATATAACTGTTCTCTTAGCGGCATCAGAGTTATGATCGCCTTCTTCATCCCAATATGGAATAGGTCCATATATTTCAATTAAGAAATCTAGAAAAGCTCTTACTTTTGGAGATAAATGTTTTCCACTTGGATATACTGCATAAATTGGGACATCTTCTTGAACATATTCATCTAGAAGTGATACAAGAGTTCCTGCAGCTAAATGCCTTCCAACAACAAATCTTGATAACATAGCAAGACCACCACCATTTATTGCAGATCGAAGGATGGCATCTCCATGATTATATTGTAATTTCCCTTTTGCATGTATTAATTTGATTTTACCATCAACTAAAAAGTGCCAATCATTATATGGGCTCCCATTCCTAAAAGAAATTATCTCATGATCATTTATTTCGTCAGGGTGTTCAGGCTTACCATATTTCTTTATGTAGTCGGGAGAGGCAAACAAAGTTCTAGGGTTTTTTGCAAGCTTTCTAGCTATCAAAGAAGAATCTTCCATTACTGCGATTCTAATTCCTAAATCAATGTTATTATCAATTAAATCTACAACTTCATCAGATATAATCGTTTCTATTTCTACCTCAGGAAAACGTTCTCTAAACAATGGAAGATGTGGAGCCAAGTGTCTGTATGAAAATGTTCCTGGAGCAGTAATTCTTAAGTGTCCACGAGGCGCGTTGGTAGCGCTTGAGACTGCAGCCTCAGCTTCGTCAACATCACCTATGATCCTTCTAGCTCTATCTAAATATGCTAAACCCACTTCTGTCAAAGAAACGGATCTTGTAGTTCTATTCAGTAATCTAGCTCCAAGCCTATCTTCTAAAGCAGATACATTTTTTGAAACTACGGATGGAGATAAACTTAGTTCACGACCAGCTTTTGCAAGGGATCCATTATCAGCTATAGAAACAAAAACTCTCATTCCAGCAAGTAAGTCCATTTGTTACCCTTCAAATAAAATCAATACATAACATAACAACTTTTATTTTTATAGGTTCCATTAAAAAAACTTGAAATGGTGACTATATTTGCGTATTACGAAGGAGCATACGGCGTGAAGTAAGACATCCTAGACATATAACGAGTCTGCGGAGGGATGGCTGAGTGGCTGAAGGCGCCGGTTTGCTAAATCGTTAAAGGGAGCAATCCCTTTCGGGGGTTCGAATCC
>JGI20156J14371_10000875_pt1 | contig 25641 bp, 23 predicted proteins | sample COG_06_FD_14371 | JGI IMG/M metagenome (IMG submission 14371)
ATGAACAACGCGACAGACTTTATGTCTTCCGTTTCTGGAGATTCAACAAACCCTACCCTTGTAGAGACGACGACGAACTACTACCATGCGGCTTTGGGAGCAGCGACTCCCAACGGCATCAACTCGTTGCTGTTTGCTGTGTATCCAGACCTGCCATATGACAGCTGGGTAACCATTGGTTTGGAAGGTGTTCCAAACGCTTCCATCGGTGAAGCCGCCATTGCTACGGTGCAATCAGCTGATAATCCCTGGACAACCAACTTTGACCCGGGTTTTGGGGCGCCAGGAGGAAACATTGCCATTGATGACCCCATCGGGGGTGCCTGGTATGCCTTGAATGGAGACTCTAACGGTATCGCAGGAGACGACCTGAAGGTGTTGATTGGCCAATTCACCACAGACGGTGACTTGAGCGGTCAGGTATACTGCCAGGTGTTCATCGAAGGTGACGGCGCCAACGAGTTCCGTGACACCTTTTACTTCGGGTCAGGCGCTCCGCTTCTGGGGTGCACAGACGCAACGGCGTGTAACTACGACGGTGCTGCCACAGACGACGACGGCTCTTGCGAGTTCCCATTGGACCTCTATGGCAGTGCCAACTTGGACTGCGATGGCGCTTGTTTGAACGACAGCGACGGCGACAGTGTGTGCGACGAAGATGAAGTGGCGGGTTGTGAAGACGACACGGCATGCAACTACAATGCCGAAGCCACAGACGATGATGGTTCATGTACTTACCCAGCCGCAGATAACTTGGATTGCGATGGGGCGTGCTTGAATGACGCTGATGGAGACGGCGTATGTGATGAAGACGAGATCGACGGTTGTGTCGATGACACTGCTTGTAACTACAGTGCAGCCGCAACGGAAGATGACGGTTCATGTACTTACGCCGAGGCCAACCTCGATTGTGATGGCAATTGCTTGAACGACGCAGACAACGACCAAGTGTGTGACGAGAACGAGGTGGATGGTTGCACCGACTCTGGTGCGTGCAACTTCGATTCAAACGCTACGGATGACGATGGTTCTTGTGAGTTCACATCCTGCGCGGGATGTACCGACGCTGCTGCTTGTAACTATGACAGCGGTGCGACCATCAATGACGGTGGGTGTACGTTCGTTGATGGCATATGTGAATCGTGTGTGGACGGGGTAATCGTAGACAACGATGCAGACAACGATGACATCTGTGATGCTGACGAAACAGCCGGTTGTACCGATCCTGAAGCGTGCAATGCAGGGACGTTTACCGATACGGACAACAGCCTCTGCTCGTATCCCGTGGGATACCCAGAGAACATTGTCGATTGCGATGGAGTCTGCTTGAATGACGCCGACAATGATCAGGTGTGCGACGAGGATGAGATTCCCGGTTGTACGGATGATGCCGCTTGTAACTACAGCGCCTCTGCTACAGACGAGAATGGTTCTTGCGAATATCCCATCGACATTTTTGGGTTGGATTACGTCGACTGCGACGGCAATTGCTTGAATGATGCCGATGAAGACCTCGTGTGCGATGAAGAAGAAAGCGCAGGTTGTACCGATCCGGAGGCTTGCAATGCAGGGGATTTTACCGACACGGACGATGACCTCTGCGAGTACCCTGACGGATACCCCAATAACATTGTCGACTGCGACAACAACTGTCTGAATGACAGCGACAACGACCAGGTGTGCGACGAGCTCGAAGTGGTCGGTTGTCAGGACGAGACCGCTTGTAACTACGACGCTTCCGCCACGGATGCCGGAACTTGTGATTATGCCGATACAGGCTACGATTGTGATGGCGAATGTCTGGCCGACACCGACGGTGACGGTATCTGCGACCCCTTCGAAATTGTGGGATGTCAGGAGGCAGATGCCTGTAACTACAACCCCGCTGCTACAGATGCTGGGGAGTGTGAGTATCCCATTGATCTCTTTGGCGTCGATTATGTGGACTGTGACGGTGGTTGCTTGAACGACTTGGACGCTGACGAAATCTGCAACGAAGACGAGGCCCTTGCCGTGACCGGTGGTGCCATCGATGTTGCTCTGAACGATGGCGCAGCCATTGACAGCACTGTGGCCTTACTTGGTGATGCTTTGGAGTCTCCTTCTGATGCCTTGATTGAAGGTCTGATCCTTTCAGGAAACGGCGATGTGTTGGTTCCGGCCAGTGAAGGGTCTGATTGCGGATCGATTTTCATGCCCGTTGACGCGGCATGGGATGAAGCAGGCTACAACTTGAACGTGCTTTCACAAGAAGTGCTGGGAGACCTCATCGTGGGTCACGTTTTCCCAGGTCTTTGTGAGCTCATGACCGAAGGGGCTGTTTACAGCAACTATTACGGTGAGGATTTCACCTATACGGAAGCTGAAGGTGATTCACGCTTGGTGAATGCTGAAGGAGTGGCTTACATCATTCAAGATGGTGGTTACCAGTTCAACGGCAGCAGCTTCTTGTACTCCATCGATCGGGTGATTCCACTCGAAAGTGCGGACCCTTGCTTGGGATGTGCCAATTTGGCCTTCGCTGGTGATTTGGACGACTACACTGTAGCGTGCGAAAGCGAATTGTTGGCAGCCACTGCCGCTGATGCTACAGCATTTGCTTGCAATGATCTTGAGCTGGACAATGTGGTTACTGTGAAGAACCGCACCGACGGCCGCAACCAAATCTGCACCGGTGGAGGAACCACCCAGCAGTGGAATGCCATTACCGCAGGTGACGATGCCAATTTCAACAACGGTCCTGACGCCTTGCTCCAGTTCTACGATATGAACGGCGACATGAGCGCTGGCCACTACTTCATCGAAGACGCAGCCAATGGAGGAGTGTCTTTCGAGCAGTTCGAAAATGGAACAGCTCTGATGCAGGGTACGGTCATGGACAAAGATGACAATGACCTCCGATTGGAGATTCACCTCTTCTTCGAAGGCCGCACGGTTGGCGCAGATTGGGCAGGCGGATTCAAGAATGACTACGGATGTGCTGTAAATACCAGCCTCTGGACCATGTACACCTTGAACAATGAAGCTTCATACGCTGTAGGTGGACCTGGTGCTTGGGACTTTGGAACCTTGATTCACTTCAACCACCAGCCAGCGAGTGAATACTTCGGTTTCCAGTTGGGTGAAGGCGCCAACAACCACAACTGTGAAGACAATGGCTTCTCTGGTTGGTTCAGCTGGGCTGGATCGATTGCAGGAGAGGACGCGTTGGGCTTCGCTGGTGACGTGATCGCCACCCTCGAGCCAAACTGTGATTTGCCGACCGATTGCATGACGGGTGAGTATGTGGAGTTCCACTACATCGCCTTTGACGACCAGTGCAACGTAGCGACCGAAATCGTTCAGACGGTGACCCGCCTCGATGTGACGCCGCCTACCTATGTATCTGGTGGAGAAGACCTCACCTTGACTTGTGACGAAAGCGAGCAGTGGTTAATAGACAATCCTGCTTCTGACGAGGTGGTGTTGTTCTCTGACAACTGCGACGACAGCGAGTACGGTTGTGCCGCTGGGTTCGACCCGAACACTTCAGGATTTGCCGATGGCAACACGGTGTATGTCTGCGTTGAATTGGTCGGTGAGACTACCGCATCATACACCGCGAGCAGCTGCCGCGTCTTGAACCGCACCTGGGTGGCGACGGATTGCTTTGGCAACCAAACCTATCATGTTCAGGCCATCACCATTGAAGACAATACCGCTCCAGAAGTGAGCGTGGACGCACCTTCAGATCTGACTTTGAATGTCAATGGATTGTGTTTCGTGGACCTCGACCCTTCCAACACGGGGACTGCTTCTACGGGATACAGTGACAACTGTGACTTGGCCGATACCGGCTTGGCATACAGTGACGCCATCGTCGACAGCGTGAGCACAGGTTGCTACAGCATCATTCGTACATGGTCAGCCATGGCGACAGATAGTTGCGGAAATGCTACAGTCGAAACAGACGATCAGCGCATTGACATTGAGGACTTGATTGGACCGTCATTCCTTGCTCAGGGTGTGGACACCTTGGAGTGTGACCTCTGGATGGACTGTTCCTACGAGTACCTGAACAGCGTGGGTCTGATCACGGTGGTCGACAACTGTGAGATCAGCCATGTAGATGTTCAGTGCACGCCACTCTCTGCGGGTTGTTGGGATGACTACATCATCGACTACACCGCGACTGATATGTGCGGAAACGTTTCTGAGTTCCAGCAGATTTTGGTGGTGACCGACCGCACCTCTGCTGAGTGGACATTGGCTTCTGCCGATTACACCGTGCAGTGCAGCGATGCTTCCCTGACAGGAATGGTGCAGCACGAATTGGGTGAGTTCTACGCAGTGCCTGAGTTTACTCCAGGCGACGGCATGCATGCCGAGGCGATGGACAACTGTGACGCTGAAGCCGTGGTAAGCTATCAGGACCTTATCCTGACGACAGCATGCCTTCAAGAGTACACCATCAAGCGTACCTACTCCACGACGGACTGTTCTGGCAACTACGCCGAACACATTCAGTACATCACCGTCGAGGACACTACGGCGCCTGAATTCACATCATTCCCAGAGGATGTCACTGTGGAGTGTGACGCCATTCCCGCCTTGGCCAACATCTCAACCTTGGCTGCGATGGACAATTGCGACAATGGTCCTGAGATTGCCTATGTCGGTGAGGTGCGAACGGATGGAGCATGTGAGGATACTTACACATTGACCCGCACTTGGGAGACTACCGACTGCGCCGGGAATGTCCACAGCCAGTCGCAGACGATTGAAGTTCAGGATACGCAAGCTCCAACATTGAGCATCCAGTGTCCTGGTGATATCCTCTACAGCAATGTTCCCTTCGCCCAAGGCGACCTGACCATTGCCACCAATGGTGAGCCTTCTTACACGGTCAGTGACAATTGCGACGGAGACGTAACGGTGGAATACACCTATGCTGACGTAGCGATCGCACTGGATCCCGATACCGACAGTGACAACCAAGGTGACTACGACCTTGAGCGGACCTTCACGGTAACGGCAACGGACAACTGCGGAAACCAGACCACCCTGGAGTGCATGCAGGTTCTGACCTTTACGGACGAGGAAGGCCCTGTGTTTGACGGCAACCCAGACGAGCTGTATCCCGCTCCGATCACCTGTGGTGATATGCCCGATCCATACGACACCAGTGTATTGCCACTGCACGCCACGGACAATGGCGACAGCGAGCTCGATTACGAGATCTCTATGGCCTTCTTGACATCAGGTTCTTGCCCAGGAACGTACGTGCGTATTTGGTACGTAACGGACGACAGCGGCAATGAGTCTGAGTCTGCCATCCAGTATGTGGCCACGGTAGATACGCTCGCTCCTGAGTTTGATTTCTGCCCAGATGACATTGAGGTGTTCCTCGATGAAAACTGCAGCACAGACCTGAGCACAGCAGCAACAGGAATGGCTACGGTCACGGACAACTGTGACTCAAACCCTGACGTCTCATACGAGGACATCATGTTCGCTGATTTGCCGGTTGAAGCCGATACCGATGGTGCGGACTACATCTATGATGATGAAGATGACACCCACAACGGTAGCTACGAGTTTACCCGTGTGTTCTCTGCCGTAGACGCTTGTGAAAACGAGAACTGGAAGTCCGGAAGCTACTGTGAGCATGTCATTACAGTGACGGACGCCATTGCGCCTAGCATGAGCGTGGATTGGCCAGCAGACCGCATCGAGGCCTTGAATGAGGCTTGCGAAGCAGACCTCAGCTTGGACATGGTCACTGCACAAGCGACCGACAACTGTGACGGCAACGTTACCATTGCCATCTCGCACAGCGATTCAGCTCCGATCTATAGCTGCACCGGCGACGATGCTGCTGAAGGAAACTTCACCTTCATCCGGACTTGGACTGCAGTGGCGACGGATGACAGCGGAAACGAGGATATCCAGACCCACGATCAGCTGTTCACTGTGAACGATGAGATCAATCCTGTGGTAGACATCAGCTGCCCTGACACATACGCTACAGACCTCCTTTCTGATTGCACAGCTGACACCTCGCCTTCTGCGGCAGGTCAGGCTACAGCGACAGCTACGGACAACTGTGACACCGATGTGAGCATCAGCATTACGTATGCCGATACCGACACGATGTACACTTGCAGCGACGCTGACGGACTGGCCGAAGGTTCATACGTATTCACCCGTACTTGGACTGCAGTGGCGACAGATGACTGCGGAAACACAGACACTGAGCTTCACGTCCAGACCATCACTGTGACAGATGTCACGGCACCGCTCTTGAGCGCTGAGGCACCTGCAGACCAGGTGGTACAGTTGGATGCNGATTGCAATACTGACCTGACGACTGCCACACTCGGTTATGCTACGCACACNACGAGTGACGCTTGTGACAGCGATGTGACCATCGAGACGGNCTTCACGGACAGCGCTCCTGATTACACCTGCAGCGGAGACGACGATCAATTGGATGGAAGCTATGTCTTCACACGTACGTTCAGCTTCACGGCGACGGATGATTGTGGAAACAGCACTTCGACCAGTGTGGATCAGTTGATCACGGTACAGGACAACGTGAACCCTTCACAAACCATCGAGACGCTTGACCCGATCACGCTTTACCTCGACGGAGAGTGTGAGACTGACCGCAGCGATGCTGCGACGGGCATTCCTGCCATCACGACGGACGACAACTGCGACAGCGACGTTGCCAACGTGTTGACATTCATGGATTCGCCCAACGTTCAGACGTGCAGCGATGGAGACGGCGCAGACGAAGGAAGCTACACGTTCACACGTACGTGGACCAGTTTAGCGACCGATGACTGCGGCAACGAGAACACGGTGACCACCAGCCAGGACATCACTGTCCTTGATGAAATGGCACCTCAGTTCACGTCAACATGCGACATCAGCAACGACGAAGTGGTGGAGTACGCCTGCGGCGACGACAACCAGAACGGTTTGAATGACATCTTTGATTTCATTCAGATTCCCGAGGCCTGCGATGTTCAGTACGCAGACAACTGTGACAGCGAAGTGACCTTGGAGTTCTCTTCAGTGGAGAGCGGTTACCTCCCAACAGAGGACATCGCCAACTTCTGTATGCCTGCTACTGTGGAGGCCGTCGATAACGGAGAAACCTGTGACGACCGCGATCCAGAGGCAGTGCGTCTGTTCAACTTCCCAGGCGCTGAGTCCTTCACGATTGTTGAAGGTGGCAGCAGCATCATTGAAATCGCTCCAGACAGCACGATGCACATCGTACTCGAAGTGGCCGATGCCAGCGGTAACGGCTTCATTTTCGACGCGACCTACGATGGTGCTTACGACTGGAACGGGTGGCTCGCGGCCCCCGGCATGCACAACTACAAGAAGGATTGTGCGGACATCTTCCCCGGCATCGAAATCTGGACCGAGTGGATTTACTACGTGATGGGAGACGGTACCATGTCTGGAACCGGAGCCTATGCAGGATCTGAATTCGCTCTCCAGCACCAGCCGTTGAACGCTTACTACGGTCTCCAGATCGGTGAAGGCGCCAACAACAAGAACGAGAACTACGGTGGTAGCGCTTGGTTCTTCTACAGCGGTGAGCTCGTAGTAGACGGTCAGAGCCAGGGCGTCCTTTCTTCGAGTGGTGACATCTTCTTTGATATGGATTGCTGCCTCGGATGGCAGATCGATTACAGCTACACCATCACAGACGATTGTGGAAACAGCACTGAATTCGACTACACCAATGTGGGTACAGGAGAGTTCGACAACCTCGACAACGTGACGGTCAGTGGCGGTCAGAGTGGCCACACTCCAATCGACATCACGGGTGGCGTGAGCAGCCTGAAGGATCCAATCCGGATCACAGGATTGCAGCCTAACCCAACGAACGACTACAGCACGCTCGGATTCGTGGTGACCAACAACATGCGCCTGCGCATTGACCTGTACACCATGGGAGGTCAGTTCGTTCAGGAGTTGTTCGATGGCAATGCCTCTGAAGACGTTCAGTACGTCCTTGACATTGACGCCAACACGCTGTCCAGCGGAATGTATCAGGTTCGCCTGTCCAGCTCCGACTACATCGTGGTCAAGAAGCTTCTGGTTTCTGAGTGATTCCAGGCTAGAGAAAGCGTTTCACCAAATCGCTTGAGGCGGAAGCCGTTCCCGAAAGGGGACGGCTTCCTGCATTTCAGGGGCTACCTTTCCCGCCGATGTCGCAGACAGGCCCTACACGTGTCCTCGTCGTTCGGTTCTCGAGCATGGGGGATGTGATCCTCACATCCCCAGTGGTGCGCGCTTTGCACGCCATGTTGGAGGGGGAGGTCGAGGTTCATTATTTGACCAAATCGGCTTTTTCTGGAGCGCTGGAAGGGATGCCTGGTCTTCACAAAGTGTGGACCATCGACCGAACCACCGTTGAAGTGGAGGCTGCCCTTCTCGACGTGGGTTTTCATTACATCATCGACCTGCATGCCAACGCACGGTCTGGGTTCATCAAGAGGGCGCTGCGAAACAATGGCACGTTGGACCTCACCGTAGACAAGAAGAGCATCGAGAAAATCCTGCTCGTCCGTTTTGGTTGGGACCGGCTGCGCGGTGAACACGTGGTGGAACGCTATTTGAACACCCTTATTCCATTTGGTGATGCGCTTTCGGCCCTTGGTGGCAGAGGAGATGCTGGTGCACTGGCAGTGCCTGCGACCAAAGGGGCGTCGGAGGGTGTGTCAACACGCAGCGGCAGGGTAGTGCTGGCATTGGGTGCAGCCCATGTGGGGAAAGCCATTCCCTTGAGACATTGGCACGACATTGTCGGGCATCTGACGGCGCAAGGCAAATCTGTGGACCTCATTGGAGGCCCCGATGAGGTGGCCATGGCCGCTGAGCTTGTGGCTGTTTTCGAAGGCTGTGATGTTGTGAGCCACTGCGGGATAGCGACATGGTCCGAAACCTTTGCCCTTATCAGAAAGGGGGCTGTTGTTGGTCGCGGGCGATACAGGGGCCATGCATGCTGGGGCCGCCCTTCAGGTGCCCATGGTGGTGGTGTGGGGATGCACATCTCCTGCTTTGGGAATGGGCCCATGGATGCCGCATCCAAGCACAGTTCAAGTCGAACCAGAAGGTCCTGAACGAAACCGGCCCTGTAGCCGTTTAGGTGACCGTTGTCGACACAAGGTCCGTTGTCCAGAGCGTGTGGCTCCCTCGCGCGTGTTGGCGGCGATAGATGCGGTCCTCAAACAAACAGCGCCTTGAGCTCTGTAGCATCCTGAGGCTTCATCTTGCCGGCCAGGATCAACCGCAACTGGCGTCGGCGCAACGCTCCATCAAAACGGACTTTTTCCTCCGCGGTCTCCGGCACGAGTTCTGGCACACCAATCGGAGCCCCCAATTGGTCGACGGCGACAAATGTGTACATGGCTTCATTGGATTTGGAGCGTTCGCCGGTGGCATTGTCCTCAACAAAAACCTCCATGAACACTTCCATGGAGCTGCTGAAAGCCCGGCTGACCTTGGCTTCAATCGTAACGGTATCCCCGAGTCGAATGGGCCGGTCGAATGAAACGTTGTTGACCGCCGCCGTGACCACGACCCTCCGGCAGTGGCGGTTAGAGCTGATCGCCGATGCGATGTCCATCCAATTCAAGAGTTGTCCTCCCATGAGGTTGCCCAAGACATTGGTGTCGTTGGGCAAGACAATGTGCGTGGTGGTGGCGAAGGTGTCCTTCGCAAGGCGTGTTTTTGGAGCCATTTTGGGCGTGTGTTGCGATACAAAGGTCGGTCTGATATAGGCATGCTCGAAAAACGACAACACTCCTTCACCTTTGCACCATGACGTACGACGTCCTCAAAGCCCTACATATCATTTTTGTGGTGACTTGGTTCGCAGGGTTGTTCTACCTGTTCCGCCTCTTCATTTATCACAGGGAGGCCATCGACAAACCTGCTGCTGAACGCGACGTTCTGGTTCCTCAATTCCGCATTATGGAAAGGCGCCTTTGGGCGGCCATTACATTGCCGAGCGGCATACTGGCTACTGGATTCGGAACAGCGCTGATCGTTTGGAATCCGGTGTGGTTGACCATGCCATTTATGTGGGTCAAGCTTGGGTTTGTGGGGCTCTTGTGGGCCTACATGTTGCTCGGCGCGCGCGTGCTTGCCCAATGCCAAAAAGGAACGCCACAAGCGAGTTCCATGCGGCTGCGCTTTCTCAACGAGGTGCCTACGGTGATCTTGATCGCGGTCGTATTCCTGATTGTTCTTCGCGATGCCGTCGGCTGGGTATGGGGCGTGGTGGGCATACTGGGCCTTGCCTTATTGCTCACCTTGGCTATCAAACGGTACCAAAAAGCCCGCAGTGCGCGGACCACAGGTGACCAGGCGTAATTTTGTCACCATGGAGGTCGCACCCAAGCTCAACTGGATAGATACCCATTGCCATGCATACGCCAATGCGTTTGCAGAGGACCGTGAGGCCGCAGTGGAACGCGCTTTTGAGGCCGGGGTAGAGCGCATCTTATTGCCCAATATCGACGCAGCGAGTGTCCAGCCTCTCCTAGACTTGGTCGCCGCATATCCTGAGCGGTGTTTTCCCATGATGGGTTTGCATCCTTGCCACGTAGAGGAAAATTGGGAGGCCGAGTGCGTCTCCATTTTGGGGGCCCTCGATGCCGAACCGTGCATCGCAGTAGGTGAGATTGGAATGGATCTGTTCCGGGGAAAAGAAACCCGCCTTGCCCAGATTGAAGCCTTTCACTGTCAAATTGGATGGGCATTGGAGCGAGACCTTCCTGTGGTCCTTCATGTGCGCGAGGCGTTTGAGGACACTTTTGCGGTGTTGGATCAGTATACCAGCACATCGCTTCGTGGGGTCTTTCATTGCTTCACTGGTGGACAGGAAGAAGCCCAGAAAATTGCAGATTACGGATCTTTTTGTTTTGGCCTCGGCGGCGTGACCACCTTCAAAAAGGCGGGCATGGAGGCGGTCATTCCGCTCATTCCAGAAGACCGCATCATCTTGGAGACGGACAGCCCATACCTCGCGCCCGTGCCGCATCGTGGCAAGCGCAACGAACCGGCGTACACTGTGCTGGTGGGTCAACGTGTGGCCGATGTGCTGGAGCGCCCTCTGGCCGAGGTGGCCGCCTTTTCGACCGCCAATGCAGAGCGGCTGTTTCGCCTGCCTGTTCATAGCCCTTCTGTGTCATGACGCCTGCCCGCATCCTTCTGGTCTACACGGGTGGAACCATCGGCTCTTTTGAGGATCCTGATTCTGGGGCTTTGCGTCCATTTGATTTCGATCACTTGAAGTCGAGGATTCCCGAAATCGATGCGCTCGAAGTGGATCTGGACTTTGAGCCGATGACACCCATCGACAGCAGTGATATGTCCATTGAGCGCTGGGGAGAATTGGCCCGGTTGCTGTTTCACCGCAGGGAGCGTTACGATGGGTTTGTGGTGTTGCACGGCACGGACACCATGGCCTACTCCGCGAGCGCATTGAGCTTTATGCTGCCCAACTTCGGGAAGCCTATCGTATTGACCGGAAGCCAGTTGCCCATTGGAGTGGTGCGAACAGACGGCAAGGAAAACCTACTCACAGCCATCGAGATTGCGGGCACTTGGGATTCTTCAGATCCAGAGAGAGGCCCGTTGGTGCGTGAAGTCGTGGTCTATTTCGGAGACAAGTTGATGCGCGGAAACCGCTCTCATAAGCAGGACGCGGAGGGCTTTCAAGCCTTGGTTAGCCCCAATTTCCCCGACTTGGCAGAGGTGGGGGTGCACGTCAGGTTCAGACGTGACCACTTGCTCAGACCACTTGGAGACGCAGGCTTGTTAGAGGCGCTGGATCCCGGAGTGACCGTGGTACATCTCATTCCCGGAATGACACCAGAGGCGCTCTCGCACCAGTTGTGTATCCCTGGGCTTCGTGCGGCCGTGCTGAGGACCTATGGTTCTGGGAACGCCCCGCGTGATCCTCTGTTTCTGGGAATCCTCACCGCGGCGCAAGAAAGGGGCATCTTCTTGGTCAATGTGACCCAATGTGGCGTGGGATCGGTCGATGCCAACCGCTATGTGACAGGAGCTGGACTCACAAGAATCGGGGTGGAGCCCAGTTTGGACATCACCTTGGAGGCTGCGGTGACCAAGTTGATGGTACTGGCCGCAATCCATCCTGACCGCGAGTCGCTGCGGGATTCCTTTAAGCAGGACCTCGCGGGAGAGCAAACTCCGGCGTTCATCATGCGTTGATCGGCGCCAAGCATCGTCGCCACAGGGCTTTGCTTGCCGCGTTGGATTATGGGGTAACTTGCGCGCCCAATCAGTGGGATGATTCACGCTGATCAGGAGAGGTGGCCGAGTGGCTTAAGGCGCACGCTTGGAAAGCGTGTTTACTCCAAAAGGGTAACCCGGGTTCGAATCCCGGTCTCTCCGCAACAGAAGCAGCCAGCGTTTTCACGCTGGCTTTTTCATGGCCTCAAAAACGGTCCTCCATGGGTTGTGGTGGAGATGGCCCAGTTCTTCACCCAGGTGAATTTTTAGAGCAAAAGGCACCCCGTATCTTTCAGTGCATGTTGAGACGACACTTCATCAAAGGTTCTGCTGTAGTGGGCGCAGCTGCCGCAACACCACATTGGTTGCGAGCAGCATCAGGTATGTGGAGCGAGGGCGGAGAAAGAAAGGTGGCGCAAGTACTCGAATGTCAGCGCACCATGGTTCAGAACGTCCCTGTGTTGCGTGGATTTGCAGGTGACCACACGGATTTGGTGTCGCCTTTTGTGATGTTGGATGAATTTGGCCCGCTCCAAATCGATCCGGGCACCCTTGGGATGGACATTAAGGCTCACCCCCATGCAGGTGTGGCACCGACGACCTATTTGCTCTCCGGAAGTGGTCGACATACAGACAGCCTTGACAACGACCTGATCTACCGTGAAGGTCAGTTCATGGTGTTTAGTTCCGGGCGCGGAGCCATCCACGAGGAGGTGAGCAGCATGGAAATTCGCAGAGATGGAGGCATCGTACACGGCTTCCAAATCTGGTTGAATCTCCCCGCAGCCCACAAGTTCAGTGACCCCATTACCACCCTCCGCGACAAATCGGACTTTCCAATTGTGGAAACCGAGGATTACAGGGTCAAGGTGGTCATGGGCGAAGCCCTCGGAGCGTCATCGCCCACCGCATTGCACAGTCCTGCATTTTATTACCATATCCACATCGAGGCAGGTGGCAGGCTGGACCTTCCTGTAGACCCCCAACACAATGCCTTCTTGCACATGATTGAAGGGAATTTGGAGGTTGAAGGGCAGCGCGAACTGAAAAAACAGCAGTTGGCTTTGTACCACAGAGGGGGAGATTTACTCAGGTTCTACAGCGGCGTTGGCGCAGAATTTTTAGTCTTAGGCGGCCAGCCTTTGGGGGAGCCAGTGGTCTCCTATGGCCCCTTTGTCATGAACAACCGTGCTCAAATTCAACGATGTATCGCCGACTACCAAGCCGGCAGAATGGGGGAGTTGTGACCCCTTTATTTCATGGAAATCATGACCATGTTGAAAGTGCTCTTGTCGGGGTGCAAGTCGATTGCCTAAATTCGCCCTTCCTGAACCTGATGTTCGGATAAAACGACACAACCACGATTCATCCCTTCACCATGAAGAAGTTGTTCGCCCTCCTAGTAGTGGCCCTCATGTTTACCGCTCCTGTCATCGCCCAAGAAGGAGACACCATTTTTATGTCCGGCGATTCCATGATCGTTATGGTCCCTGACAGCGCCATGGCCGATTCTGCCATGATGGACAGTGCTGCCGTTCCGGCTCCAGCACCTGTTGCCGAGGAAGCTCCTGCGGCTCCCTTGGAAGACACCGTCGAGGTGACGGGCGCCCGCCAGCAAATCAAACTTCGCATCATCGAGGGCGGTGTGCTCTTTATGAGCTTCGTTGTTCTCTGCTTGATCTTCGGATTGGCTTTGGCGATCGAACGCATCATTTACCTCAATATGGCGACGACCAACACCAAAGTCCTCATGGACAAAGTCAAAGGGGCTTTGGACAAAGGCGGTGTAGACGAGGCGGCCGCCATTTGTGGCGATACCCGTGGCCCTATTGCAGCCATCTTCAAGCAAGGCTTGGAGCGCAGCGGAGGCAGCTATGAAGAATTGGCCAAGGCCGTTGAAGACTACGGAAGCCTCGAGAGCACAAAGCTCGAACGCGGTCTGAGCTGGATCAGCCTCTTTATCGCGTTGGCTCCCATGCTCGGCTTTATGGGTACCGTTATCGGTATGATCGAGGCCTTTGACAAGATCGCTCAAGCCAATACCATCAACGCGTCCATTGTGGCCGGTGGTATTAAGGTGGCGTTGATCACCACTGTATCCGGTTTGGTGGTGGCCATCATCCTCCAAATCTTCTACAACTACATCCTTTCTAAGATCGACGGCATTGTCTTCGATATGGAGGAAGCGTCCATGGACCTCGTGGACCTGGTGTACAAGAAGAAGTTGAACGGCTGATCGGTTCTGCGGTCTAAATACAGCAGCACCATGCAAGCCAACGTCATTAGAACGGCCCTCACCGCCCTCCGCATCCTCATCATCGCATTGGGATGTATTTGGGTGGTGTCCGCCATCAACAGCGACGACCCGAATGGGCCCGTCGAAAGTCTCGTCAGCCTGAATCTATACACCGGCGTGGTGTGTGTTCTGGCCATTTTTGGATTCGGCATCTATCAATTCACACAGAAATTGATGGTCAAGGACAGCCGCGCAAAAGGCGCGCTGATTGGTTTTGCAGTCTTCTTTGTGGCTGGCTTCATTGCATGGAGCCTGGCCGACACCACGGTAACCTCTGCCATGTTGATGGGAGGCGCTACCGTCACGGAGCAGGATGTGAAAATTGCTGACGCGAGCATTCAATTCATTTACATTTTGGGACTCATGGCCATTGTTTCCATCCTCTTGGTGGAAGGCAAGGCCATTCTCAAGAACTGGCTCTAAGCGCTCATGGCACGGAGAGAAATACCGGAAATCAATGCGGGATCGATGGCGGACATCGCCTTCCTGTTGCTGATTTTCTGGTTGGTGACCACCACCATCGACAGCGATGAAGGCGTCAAGCGTCAACTTCCTCCTCCAGTCCCCCCGGACATGGAGCAGCAGGAAGTCAAGGACGGAGACGTTTACAATGTCAGGACCAACTTTCGCGACGAGCTGTTGGTCGAGAAGGAGGTCATGTCCATCAGTCAACTCAAGGACGGTGCCAAGGATTTCTTGATCGCCACAGGAACCGGCTTGCTTCATCCTGAGCGCCCCAACGTGACTTTGGGGGACGACAACATGAAGTATCCCGAGCGCCAATGGGTGCGGAAGTCAGAGCTCATCCTTTTGGAGCAGAGTTATTTGGCCGCAGGGCAGCCCAAAGCTGCGGAGCGGGTTCGGGAGAAGTTGACAGCGATTGAGCTTTTTGGAGGCGACTACAAGGAGCTTCCGGGTTCGGCTTTGATCAGCTTGCAAACGGACCGCAGCACCTCGTACGACCTCTATTTGCAGGTTCAAAACGAATTGGAGGCAGCCATCAATGAGTTGCGGGATGAGTTGTCTCTGGCCAAATTCAATGAATCATACGCTGAGTTGGAAGAGCGCTACAGCCGAACGAAGGAGGCCAGCCTGCTCGACAAGATCAAGTCCATCCGTTTGGTTTTCCCTCAACGAATCTCTGAGGCAGAGCCTCGAGACGCCAGTCAAGGTTACTACTGATGAGCAAGTTCAAGAAAAACAAAAAGCGTGAGTCTGGGGCGATTTCAACCGCATCCCTTCCAGACATCGTGTTCATGTTGCTCTTCTTCTTCATGGTCGCAACGGTATTGCGGACCGAAGAGGAAATGGTCAAGGTGGTGCGCCCTGAAGCCTCTGAGATTTACAAAATCGAGAAGAAGCACCTGATTCGCTACATCAACATTGGGCCTCCACAGGACAAGCGATATGGCACAGAGCCCGTCATTCAGTTGAACGATCAGTTCTCGGATGTGGCGCAGATTCGCGATTGGGTGGAGAACGAGCGACTGACATTGGCGGAAGCCGAGCAGACCAAAATGTGGGTCTCTATGAAGGTCGACCAGGACACCAAGATGGGTGTCGTGACAGACGTGAAGCAGGAATTGCGGAAGGCTTCGGCCCTCAAGGTCTTGTACTCAGCGAGTTCCCGCGAGCGCACCAATTGATTCAGCCGAATGCGGCGATCACCTTATCGGCCAATACGGACGATAGTTTAACATAGCTTTCTTCAGTCCAGCCCGCCACGTGCGGGCTGACTTGTATCCGGGGGTGGGCCATGAGCCGCATCCAAATGGCATCACCTTCGTTGGCGACGGTTTCAAAGCTGCTTGTTTCCCTTTCAAAGACGTCGAGGGCGGCGGCGACCACATGTCCTGTCTGGAGGGCGTCAAGGAGGCCGGAGGAGCTTACAATGGGGCCCCGTGCGGTGTTGATGAGCACGATGGGCTTGTCAAATGCATAGAGAAACTCTCCCGGTCTACCATGCCTTTGGTCTCGGGAGTGAGGTTACAATGGATGCTCAGGACATCGGCTTCGCGCTGTAACGTCGCCAAATCCACGTGGTGTACCGTGCTTTGATGCCCGCTCTCCGCACCGCTACGGTATGGGTCGCAAGCAAGAATGCGGCAACCAATGCCCGAGAGTTTACCGGCAAATGCACTGCCCATGTGGCCGTATCCTAGGATGCCCACCGTGCGGGCAGCCAGCTCGGTGCCTCTGTGGCCCTCCCGGTCCCAATGCCCTTGCTTGACCGATGTGTCGGCTTCGCGCAGCAAGTTCATCAAAGACAGGAGCATGCCAAGGGCATGTTCACCCACCGCGTCGCGGTTGCCCTCAGGGCTGTTGAATACGGCGATATTCCGAGCCGAAGCCGAGGCGAGGTCGATGTTCTCAAGGCCTGCGCCGGATCGACAAATGAACTGCAGCGCGGGCAGCAAATCGAGGAGTTCGGCGTCCACACGAATGCGGCTGCGCAAGACGATGCCAGCGGCGTCACGGTGGCTCCTGATGGCTTCAATGGGCGGTTGCTTGGTGCCGTCTATGCAGGTCATGCCCGCAGTGGTGAGCCTTTCCGAAAGGATCGGGTGCACGGTATCAAGAAAGAGCACCTTCATGCTGTCAGGCTGACATCAGCACGCCAATACTGAAGTAGATGATCAGGCCAATGATGTCGTTGGCTGTCGTGATGAAGGGGCCGGTGGCCAATGCGGGATCGATTTTAAACCGATTCAAAGTGAGGGGCACAAACGTGCCAAACAGTGCAGCGAAAATCACCACAGCGATGAGAGAGAGGCTCACCGTCACGCTCAGGTTCCAACCGTATCCCAAAGCCATGCTCGCTCCGAGAATGACCACTGAGCATATGGCGCCGTTGAGCAGGGCCACCGAAAATTCTTTGAGCAATCGCGGCAACAGGCGCTCGTCCCGAGGGTTGCGCCCAGCAGCCAGTCCTTGGACCACAATGGCGGCAGATTGCACCCCCACGTTGCCTCCCATGGCGGCGATCAAGGGGATGAACAATGCCATGGAGGGAAAGCGTTGAATGTCGAAAACCCCGATGACGTATGCGCCAGCGAGTCCACCAAAGAGCCCGATGAGCAGCCAAGGAAGGCGGGCGCGTGTCATGTCCCACAACGAGTCGTCACTCTCGACTTCGTCGCTCAATCCGCTCGCGAGCTGGTAGTCTTTTTCGGCCTCTTCTTCAATGAGGTCCACCACATCGTCGATGGTGATCCTGCCGAGCAAACGGTTGTGATCGTCCACGACGGGCAAGGCCACGAGGTCATACTTCTTCATCAACTGGACCACTTTTTCGTCCGGTTCGGTCACCTTGACTGCGCGTGTGTCGTCCTCCTTGAAGAGGTCGCCTATGGTGCTGCGGGTGCTGGTGGCCGTGAGCAGCAACCTCTTAAGGGACAGCCGTCCCAGCAATTGACCCGAAGCGTTCACCACGTAAACGCTGTGCACCGTCTCCACGTCTTCTGCCTGCCTGCGCATTTCGCGGATGGCGTGCGAAACCGTCCAGTCGAGTTCGACCCGAATCAGCTCGGTTCCCATCAAGGCACCGGCAGACCCTTCTGGGTATCGCAGCAAGCTGAGGAGGTCTTCTCTGTCCTCGGTGTCGAGCTGCTTGATGACCTCAGCTACCCGCTCTTCGGGCAATTCCGAAACCACGTCCGCGGCATCGTCCGAGTCAATGTTCTCCAGGACCTCTTCTGCGATTTCACGGTCGGAGAGATTGCCGAGCAAGGCGACCCTTACGTCTTCTTCCAACTCGACCAATACATCTCCGCGCTCCTCGGTTTCGATCAAATTCCAGAGATACTGAACCTCCTCGTCATCAAGTCTGTCCAGGATTTCAGCGATGTCGGCAGGGTGTAAGTCCACGATCCGAGCCTGAAGAAGATCAACCTTCTTGTCGGCAATGTCCCTGCTGAGGGCATCTAGGTATGCGCGGTTGAACTCCTCCACCCTTCAAAAGTAGTTGCAGGTCGCTCAGGATTTCCTTCGTTTAGAGAAGAAGGTGGTCAGGAGTTCCGCACATTCGGACCCGAGCACGCCTCCCACCAATTCTGTGCGGGGGTGTAAAAGGCCTTCGTCGCGCTTTCCCGAGAAATCGAGTCCCCCACGTTTTTCGTCTTTGGCACCGTACACCACCCGCCCTATGCGGGTCCAAAATGCAGCGCCAGCACACATGGGGCAGGGCTCCAAAGTGACATAGAGCGTGCACTGGTCCAGAAACTTGCCGCCTAGAAATTCGCTCGCAGAGGTAAAGGCCTGCATTTCCGCGTGTGCCGTGAAATCGTGGAGCCGTTCACACAGGTTGTGTGCCCTTGCAATGGTGCGTCCTCCCGCGACGATGACAGCACCCACAGGAACCTCGCCCATTTCCGCCGCGCGGTGGGCTTGGTCCAAGGCCTGCCTCATATAGCGCTCATCGTCCGTCATACCGGCAATTTACATCCCTTCGCCTTGTGCGGTTTGGTCCGGGAATGGCGCGGTTTAGCCTGATCACTATGCCCGGCTGTCCAGGTCATCGGGGAACTTCATCGGAAAGGGCCTTGCGGACCATTCGGCTATGCAGTGCGCGCAGCTGGGTGTTGTGACGGGCTGAGCCAATGCTGCATCCAATCAGGGCGGCCATGATGGACCTCCGACAACGGAACCGTTTGGCCTTCCAAATGAGGGGGTGGTTGAAATTCAGCCAATTGATGTTGATGTATGCGGTGCCATCCCCACTGTTTGTGCCAGAGCTCGGCCAGGTATTCTTGCTCAGGTTGACCTGGTGTGGGCACAAGAATCGCCTTCAAGCCCAGAACGGTCAGGTCCATGAGGCTTGAGTATCCGCTTCTGCAGACGATGCAATCTGCGTGGGTCAGGGCATGGCGGATGCGGCCGTCCGAAGGGTTGGGAAGGAGTTCCACATTCTTTACTGTTTTAGGTGCACCGTTGGGGTCTCCAGAAAAGACCACGGCCTTGCGGCCATCTCGGGCGAAGCACTGAAGAAGTGCAGCCTCCATGAGGCTGCGTTGGGGCTCGGGACCGCTCACGATGCCCACCAGCGATGGAGGCTCCGCCTCGCTTTCCCCGGTGCCATCGTCCACGGAAAAACGGCTCAGTGGCCCTATGAAGCGGTGGTGTGAGATGGTAGGCAGGGAAAGTTCTCCCGCGAGTGCTCGCTGATCGGTATCGGGAATCCACACTTCTTCAAAGGCCCCCATCCACCGGGAAACTTGGGCTTTGGCCATTCCCTGTACGAAGGCAGGGACAGGAGGGGATGCTTGGTGGGTGATCAACGCCGATGGCACATCGTGAGATGGTGGATGGGCGCCATAACAGTTGTCGCTGATCACATGGGTGATGGCCGTATGCTCCAGGAGCGATTTTATCCAGCGCCGTTCTTGGGCAATGCTCCTCAGGAACGCGGGCATTTGCAGGGCAATCTGAGGAAGGGTCAAATGCCCTTTGGCGTAGCGAATGTGAACGCCAGGCTTTTCCAAGCACAGCCATGGCGGCACCTCGGTGGCGCTTTCGCGCTGCTCTTGAGCGACGATGGCGTTCATCCTGTTTTGCAGCCAAGCGGCAGCGGCACCGCGCGAGGCTACTGTAACGTCCGCACCGGACCGTCGGCTCTGCACGATCAGGGGCCAAGAGCGGGTGGCATGGCCCAGGCCCCAGTCGAGGATGGCGAACAAAACATGCCGCTTTGTCGCCGTTGATCCTTTTGAGTGAGTTCCACCGCTCATGAGGCGTAATTTCGCACCTCATGGGCAAGGACAAGCTCCGTAAATGGAAGGAGAACGCGGCATTTACCCACGTGTTCGAACCGGATCTCAAATCCATTGTGGACGGGGCCGGTCTGCACAAGGGGCGCTGGGCGCAAGAGGTTTTCGGCAACGATCATCCCATCATCTTGGAGTTGGGTTGTGGCAAAGGCGAGTACACCGTAGGCCTTGCCCGTCGGCATCCTGAACGGAATTTCATCGGCGTGGACATCAAAGGCCACCGGTTTTGGCGCGGTGCCAAGACGAGCCAAGAAGAAGGACTGAACAACGTGGCCTTCTTGCGCACGAAAATTGAATTCGTCCAGAACTTNTTTGCCGAAGGGGAAGTCAGCGAAATCTGGCTCACCTTCTCAGACCCACAGCCCAAAGACGAGAAGGGTACAAAGCGCATTACATCGGAGGTTTTTCTGCGGCGTTACCGACAATTCATGGTGCCGGAGGGGCTCATTCACGTGAAAAGCGACAGCCCACTTTTGTACGCCTTGTCCAAAGAAGGCTGGCTGCAATCGGGCTTTCCAATCCTCGAAGACTCACAGGATGTCTATGCAGACCTCGTCCACAGGGTGCCTCCTGAGTTCGCGGACGTCCTGAACATCCGCACCTATTACGAACAGCGTTGGCTCGAAGAAGGCAAGAACATTCATTACTTAAGGACCCGCGTGTGAGTTTGCTGGGTTCTACATCTGCCCCGACATCCCGGCCAGGGTCGGGGGATTTTGAGCGAGACGTTCACGCCGTTGCACGGCTCATTCCTCCGGGGCGGGTCACGAGTTACGGTGCCATCGCGCGCTATCTCGGCGCGGCGCGTTCCAGCCGCATGGTGGGGTGGGCCATGAACCGGGCACTTGAATCAAACGGGACCACTGTGCCTGCGCATCGGGTGGTAAACCGTCTGGGGTTATTGAGCGGACGCATGCATTTCCCGACGCCCAACACCATGGCCGAACGGCTGCGGTCAGAAGGCGTTGAAATAGCAGATCATCAGGTGGTGGACTTTAGTGAGCGATACTGGGACCCTTCCACCGAACTTTGAACCATGGCAACACTGACTGTAGAGCAGATCATCGGCGCCCTGAGTGGGGTGATTGAACCGGAATTGGGCAAGGACATTGTGGCATTGGACCTCGTGGAGGTCTTGTCACTCGAAAATGCCGAAGGGCAGTGGAAGGCGCGGTTGCGCATCAAATCCTCGAGCCCTGCCATGCATGCGCGCCAGCGTATGCGCGAAGCCGTGGAATTTGCCATCGAGAAACTCGCGGCATCGACGGGCTTGACCATTGCTGTGGAGGTAGAAGTGGTGCCGCTTGGCTCGAACGAACGCAGTTTGGAAACGCGCAAGGTGTTGCCTGGCGTCAAGCACATCATCGCCATCGCCAGTGGCAAAGGGGGTGTGGGGAAGAGCACGGTGACTGCGAACCTCGCTGTTGAATTGGCCCGTCGTGGCCATAAGGTGGGATTGGTCGATGCCGATATTCACGGGCCGAGTATGCCGACCATGTTTGATGTGGTCCGCGAGAAGCCGTTGCCAGTAGAGAAAGGGGGGAAGTCCATGATTGGCCCTGTAGAAGCGCACGGGGTGAAGATGCTGAGCATCGGTTTTTTTGCAGATCCTGATCAGGCCATCGTGTGGCGCGGTCCAATGGCTTCGAAGGCATTGGGACAGCTTTTTACCGATGGGGATTGGGGAGAGCTCGATTACATGTTGATTGATTTGCCGCCTGGAACTGGCGACGTGCACCTTTCGCTGGTGCAGTTGGTTCCGTTGAGTGGCGTGGTGGTGGTCAGCACGCCGCAGGACATCGCGCTCGCCGATGCGCGAAAAGGGGTGTCCATGTTCCAATTGGAGAGCATCAATGTTCCGGTGTTGGGTTTGGTCGAAAACATGGCGTATTTCTCGCCGCCGGACATGCCTGATCGCAAGTACCACCTCTTCGGAAGGGACGGCGTAAAGCGTTATGCAGAAGCATCAGGAACGCCGTTTCTTGGGGAGTTGCCTTTGGTACAAGCCATTCGCGAGGCGGGCGATGCAGGCCGGCCAGCGGCACTACAAGAAGGCACGGTATCGGCCAAGGCCATTGCGGCCCTCACCGACCGCATGCTCGACGTGCTGAAGGACCAGCCCGCTCCTGAGGTGGCACCCACATCTGCGCCTTAAATTCACAACATGAACCCTGTCCCAGACGCCCAAGCTTTGACCGAGCGCATTGACCGTGCGTTGGAAGAGTTGCGGCCTTTCTTGCGCTCTGATGGCGGTGACATCAAAGTGGTGGGAGTGCGCGATAACCTGGTGGTCGAGGTGGAACTCCAAGGGGCCTGCGCCCATTGTGCCCAGGCTGCGATGACCATGCGTGCCGGGGTAGAAGAGGCTGTACGCCGTGTGGTTCCCGAGGTCACAGAGGTTGTGGCCATCAATATGCCAGGTTCGGCAATGGGATGAACACGAAGGCTTTGCCGTTGTTGCGTTGTCAGCCGGCGCAGAAACTACCTTCGCCGCGCAATCGATCATGATCCAGACGGACATCCTCATCATCGGTGCCGGCCCATGCGGGCTCTTCACCGTCTTCGAAGCAGGCTTGCTCAAGCTGCGTTGTCATCTCATTGATGCCCTGCCCCAAGCGGGAGGGCAATGCGCTGAGATCTATCCCAAGAAACCGATTTATGATATTCCGGCCTATCCGGAAATCTTGGCGGGCGACTTGGTGGACCGCCTGATGGAACAGGCCGAGCCGTTTCAGCCAGGGTTTACGCTCGGCGAGCGGGCTGAGACCATCGTCAAGGACGAGGAAGATCAGTTTATTGTCACCACGAACCGGGGTACTGTGCACCGTGCGCCCATCATCGCCATTGCTGGTGGATTGGGCTGCTTTGAGCCCCGTAAGCCACCTGTGGAGCGCTTGGCNGAGTATGAAGACCAAGGCGTAGAGTACATCATCAAGGATCCCGAGTTCTACCGCGGTAAAAAGGTCGTCATCAGTGGCGGAGGGGACAGTGCCCTTGATTGGACCAATTTCCTCGCAGATGGTGTGGCCTCCGAGGTCACCCTGGTGCACAGGCGCGACGGGTTCCGAGGTCATCCTGACAGTGTCCAGAAGGTGTTGGATTTGGCCGCTTCCGGCAAAATCCGGTTGCTCACCAATGGTGAGGTGGTAGGCGTAGACGGTGACGGCCACCTTGAAGGGTTGACCGTCAAGCACAAAACAGAAGGGGAGCTTCGGCTCGAAACCGACCACTGGGTGCCCCTTTTTGGACTCAGTCCCAAGCTCGGTCCCATCGCCGATTGGAACTTGAACATCACCAAGAACGCCATCGAGGTCAATACATTGGACTACAGCACAAACGTCGAGGGCATCTACGCCATCGGCGACATCAATACNTATCCAGGCAAACTCAAGCTGATCCTGTGTGGCTTCCACGAGGCCACCTTGATGGTGCAGAGTGCCTTTAAACGCATCTACCCCGATAAGAACCTCGTGCTCAAGTACACGACGGTCAACGGGGTCAACGGATTCTAAATATGTCCATCATTCGCGTTACCGTCATCGACCGAGAGGGGGTGTCCCACGAGCTGGATGCACCCACCGATATGAACATGAACGTCATGGAGCTCTGCAAGAGCGCAGAGCTGCCTGTGGAAGGAACCTGCGGAGGTATGGCCATGTGCGCCAGCTGCCATTGTTATGTGGAGAGTGAGCACGCAGATGCGATGTCGGAGAAATCAGACGATGAGGAGGACATGCTCGACGAGGCCTTTCACGTGAAAGATGAGAGCCGGCTTGGCTGCCAGATTCAGTTGGCAGATCCACTCGAAGGACTGATTGTTCGTCTGGCACCAGTAGGGTAACCTCGCGTAGCCTCACAAAAGTTGTGGCGCCCCAAAGGCGTCTTTGACCTTACAGCAGGGTGGAATTCAATGCCACCTCAGCAAGCTGGTGTACAGCGGGCCGGAACCTCGAAGCATGCAAGGCGTCGATGTGCCGAATGCCATGGGCATCCGTTCCCAAGATCCGCACCCAACCTTGGTCGATGCAAGTCTCGGCGGCTTGTTGGATTTCAGGGCCATATGCGCCAGCCAAGGACGCGGCATTCACCTGTAAGGTCACGCCCTGCTCATGGAGTTCTTCGAACCGGTTGAGTTCATGGTGCCAATAGGGGTAGCGCTCAATGTGGGCCATGACGGGCCGAAGGCCTTTCAGCTGAACCTCGAACAAAAACTCCTGCAGCATACCGGGGTCGGGCGGAGCGGAAAAAGCCAATTCGAAAAGCAGTCTCCCGCCGGGAGCAAGGAGCTCACCACCGTTTAGAACGGTATCCAGTAGGCTTGCATCGAGGAAATACTCCGCGCCGAGGGCCAGCTTGAAATCAGGGTGACGCTGAGACACAGCTTGCTTCAGCATCTCAAAAGGTGGGCGCAGGGTCTCCGGAGTATTGGGATACATCCCTGGCATAACATGGGGTGTGGTGACCGCTCCACGGTACCCCAGAGAGACCAAAGCGTCGATCATTTCCAATGATGCCTCCAAATCGGGTGCGCCATCATCTACGCCCGGCACCAAATGGCTGTGGTAGTCGACAGCAAATGCGGACAAGTCCAGCGCCTCTCGGTCTTTCGCCGATTTCTTGCCCTTAGAGGAACCAAAAATTTGAGACCACAGGCCCATCAGCGGTCCCCGTATTGGTCGTCGTAGTAATCGCGGTACGCCCCACTGGTGACTTCGTTGAGCCAATCCTCATTGGAGAGGTACCAGTCGATGGTGCGGTCCAGCCCCTCCTCAAAGGTGATCGAGGGCCTCCATCCGAGTTCGTCGCGCAGGCGGGCTGCATCGATGGCGTATCGCATATCGTGACCAGCACGGTCCTGAACATAGGTGATCAGCTGTTCGGTTTCGCCTTCAGTACGGCCCAGTTTGCCGTCGAGTTGGCGACACATCAAACGGATGAGGTCGATGTTTTTCCACTCATTCTCTCCGCCAATGTTGTACGTGCGGCCATCCGCTCCACACGTGATGATGACCTCCAAAGCGGAAGCGTGGTCCTCCACCCACAACCAATCGCGCACATTGACGCCTTGACCATAAACGGGAAGGGGCTTTTTCTGAACGGCGTTGCGGATAAACAGTGGGATCAGCTTCTCCGGAAATTGGAAGGAACCGTAGTTGTTGGAACAGTTCGACAACACCATCGGCATGCCGTAAGTGTGGTGCCAAGCCCGAACGATGTGGTCACTGGCGGCTTTGGAAGAGCTGTACGGGCTGCGTGGGTCATACGCCGTGTCCTCTGTGAAGAACCCCTCCTCACCAAGCGAGCCATAAA